>Ga0115008_10005425_pt1 | contig 10531 bp, 12 predicted proteins | sample FraStrMetagenome_FD_87164 | JGI IMG/M metagenome (GOLD analysis project Ga0115008, IMG submission 87164) | Marine eukaryotic phytoplankton communities from Arctic Ocean - Fram Strait ARC3M Metagenome | ecosystem: Environmental > Aquatic > Marine > Oceanic | place: Fram Strait | collected...
CAATGAAAGACGAAAGGTGGCAATATAGTGCCAGAGGGGACTATAACAGAGATAAAAATAATTTTTTTCCTCATTTAAGAACAGCATATTCATTTATATGTAAACAGGTTCCTTCACTATATTTGAAATATCATGATGAATATTTTATGTTTTGCTCTGATATAGCCTTATTTATATCAATACTTGAGTTGTGTGATTTTAAATTTTCTTTTATTAATACAGAGTTGGTATTATATAATAATTATAATAATTTAAATAATACAATTACTGGTCATGTCGCTCAAAATATGGAAAATAAGATTATTAGAACTAAATGCGAAAATTGTATAAAACTTTTACCAAAATTAAAATCTATTATAGGGGCGGGCACGCACGGTAATTCCGAAAATAAATTTATAATATTTGTGCCGTACTGCAATATGTATAGTGAATTTATTTTAGAATGTTTAAATTCTGTGGAAAATCAAAATTATAATAATTATGAAGTAATTATAGTTAATGATGGAGGCGATATAACGGAATTAAATAAATTTATAGAAAATAAATCAAATTATATTATTTTAAATTTTAGTGAAAATAATGGTCCCGCATTTAGTAAATGGAAATTTATAGAATATATTCAAAAAAATCTGGATAAATATAGTGTTAATGATATTTGTATTATTCTAGATGGAGACGACTATTTATTTAATAACGCACTTCATATTATAAATAATACCTATAAAGACACTAAATGCTGGGTAACATTTGGGGACGCAACTGGTAAATACTGTGATCAGAGTAGAAAATATTATAAAGACCCTGCTAACTTTGTAAATATTAGAAATTCCAATTGGTTTGCAAATCACCCCAGGACAATGAAACTATTTCTATTGAATTTCATGAAAATAAACGATTTTAAATATAATGGAAAATGGATGATAAAGTGCACTGATAGACTTATAATATATAAGGTATTTGAGTTATCTGGTTCTAATAGAATAGCATATATAAATGACATACTTTATTACTATAGAGAACATGAGTTTAATAGTTATAAAACGGTTGGTAGCAGACAAAAGCAAGCATTACTAAATTATTGTAATACTCAACCCAAATGTGATACTTTGAATGAAGATATACATATAGTAATGTGTTGCTGGAAGCGGTACCAAAATATAGAAATACAGTTTGAAATGTTAAATAATCAAACATTTAGTAAACGTATACATTGGCATTTAGTAAATAATAATTTTACTGAAAGGGAAAAGTTAGAAGTTATAATAAATGATCTTAAAAATAAATATAAAAATATAAAGGTCAGTATATCGCATTACAAAAATAAATATTTTGGATACCAAAGATTTTTATATATTAGGGATCATTTATTAAAGAAATTTATTTTAGACTATGTCATTATTATAGACGACGACCAATTATATTCAAATGATTGGGTTGAAAAGATGTGGAATTTACGAAAACCTAAAATATATTCTGGTTGGTATTGTAAGAAATGGATAGATAATTTAAATTATTGGAAAGGTTCAATAATTTCTTATAGAGCCTCTACAAAAAATAACAATAAAAATATTAAAAGAGTAAATTATGTAGGTACAGGAGGATGTATAATTGATACAACAATTTTTCAAGAAAAATCACCCTTTTGGATTATACCAACTGATTTACCAAAAGAAGTGAACATTTATAATATAGAAGATTTATGGTTATCTTTTACTGCCAAATATGAACAAGGTTATAAATTAGAGCGTTCATTTTTATCTGAATATAAGTCTATAAATCATATTGATAAAAACTCGGAAAAAAATTCATTATATTTAATTTTACGTAATGAAAAACAAATATTATTTAATTATTTAATTAAAAAATATCCGAATTTTAATAATACTAATGATGCGAGGTATTACTCTATATAAGACGGATAATCATGTGACTGGGGACGAGGAAGTCCCTATGACGCTGCTTCTGTTTGGTAAGTGCGGGGATTATGACCTAATAAACCTATTATCAATATTTTAATATATTTATTAACAGGATTTTAGCGCACATAAACTATGGATCCCAATACTTTAAGGTCGTTCGGTTGATTCTGCAAAAAATCTCATAAAATTATATTAATGACAACTGAAATAGATTATAAATTAACTAAATGTTATAAATCAAGAAATCTCAATTCAACATCTAATCCAAAATTCAAACTTGATGCATTTTGTATAAATTTGAAAGATATAAACCAAAATATGGACTTTATTTATTCGGAATGGAATGAATATTTAAACATAACACGTTTCACAGCACTATCGTCCGCAACAAAATCACATGTTCAAATATTAAAAAATATTTTTCAAAATAAAGACAATATTAAATTTCCCATTGCAATTATAGAAGATGATGTTTACAGAAAAAATAACTTTACAAAATACTGGAATGAATTATTAGATTTGACCGAGTGTGATTACGTTGCGTTTGATGCCTTTTTTTGAATTTCAGTGATAATCAAGATAACGTTCCTACAAATTTTGTATCCTTGAAAGAACACAGAGCGATGGGATTTACTATTTATTATAAACGTTTTTTTGATAGATTTCATACAATAAAAGATTTAGATGATGTACTCATTGATACGATTGATTTGGATTTTACGCATAACCCTTTATTTATTAATTATACCCCAAAGGAACAAATTTGCTGTCAAATTGTATCTAAATATTCAACAACAGCCAAGAGAGATACTTCTATATATATTAAAGTATATAAGATTGCAGAAGAGACACTGAAAATGATAAAAAATTAGGGACTTTACGGAATGGTTTAACCCGTTTCAGATTTAAAATCTTACATTAGTTTCAAATACCAAAATTAATATCTAATAATATAATATAAATGTTAGCTTTTAATAATGTTAATAAGGGAAACCCTTTTAATAATTGTAACAGTATGACTAATGGAGAGCGTGATTTATTCATGCGTATAAAAGAACATATAAAGGTAATATTTGATGTTGGTTGTCGGGCAGATAGTGAAATGACAGCATTTGAGGGAGAGTGTCATTACTTTGATCCTGTAAAAAAATTTATTGATGAATTATCATTACAAAAAAACAAAAATAAATTATCATATTTTAACCAATTTGGATTAGGGGATGAAGAAAAAGATATTTGGTACTATCCTAGATATGAATCTTTTTTTGATAGAACAATATCATGTAGAATAAGCGATGATAAAAACAAAATTTTACTAAAAATTAAGAAAGCAGAGGACTATATTGTAAAACATAATATTGAGTCTATTGATTTTGTAAAAATAGATACTGAAGGTTTTGAACTATCCGTTCTTAAAGGATTCAGTAAATACTTACATAGAGTAAAATTAATTCAATTTGAATATGGAGGAACATTTTTAGATAATGGTATAAAATTAATAGAAATTAAAAATTATTTAGAATCGTTCGGTTTTACTAGATTTTCTTATTTAGTTAAAAATGGAACAATACCAATTACTAACTTTGATGATCATTACCAATATTGTAATATAATTTGTATAAATAAAAATATTATGTAAGGTAGACATTTTATTTATTTTTTGTAGTTTTTCAATGGTCTTCTTCTGGTTGATTGTTTTTTACTCAATTTAAGAGCTGGTTTTTGTTCATACGCATACTTTAAATAGTTGAGATATGATGTTTTTGGTATCTTTTTTATTGTTTTTTTAACAAAATGTTCAAGTTCTTGAAATGAAATGGCATTATTATCAATTACAAAGTAGTGTTTAAATTGGCTAAACCAACTTTCTATAGCATTTGTTTTTGGTTTGTAAGGAACGCTGTAAAGTAGTTTGTTACCCGTTTCTTCTATCTTTGTTTTGATTGATTTATTTTAATGAGAACCACCATTATCCATAATTATCAAACAATTTTTAAATTTGTTATTTATAAATTTATCAATAAATTGTATCATTCTTTCAGAATTCATTCCACCTTTCTTATATAATTCATAACTATTTTTTCTAAGTCTACAAATTATACGGCGTATGTTGGCGGGGTGATTTCATCAAGGGATGTGAGGTATTCCTCTATCAGGCGATCATCAGGGGACTGGGGGGGAGGAGGTCGCGATGACGCTGCTGCTGCTTGGCAAGTGCGGCGATTATGACCTACTTCATGGCAATTCCCGCACAGTGTCCTCCGCCGCAGCGCCGTTACCGGCCGATCAATGGGACGCCGACCAGCAGGGTTGTTAATGAGGAATTTGTCTCTCACCGCGGGTTCCAGTAAGGCCAGTGCCGCAGCAAGAGTTTCATCTAGTTTTTTAATATTCTTGTAGGCGCTCTTAAGTTTCTTATCAACCAGATCCTTATTAAGCAAAGTAAGGTAGCACTGTGATTCCCAATGTTCGGCATTTCTTTCCAATCGGTCAATAGTATCTGCCGTTTTGGCGTCTACCTCAATTTCATCACACATTGGTTCTCGGCACATAGGGCAAAGGTGTCGGGTCGTTCCTTCAACTGTGCCAGTGTTTTTAGCAACACAGTTCAAGAGACATTCTGTGCAAAACTCGTGACCACATTTGGCTCTCATTCTCGCCGCACCGATTTCGTCACCGCAAATAACACAGTCAACCGACTCAATCTCTGCTTCAACTTGGAATTGGTTAAATTGCTCACTGAATGTTGTGAGCAGTGCCTCAAATTTGGATTTACGTTGTTGGGGGGAGTCAGTCATTGTATATCTAATGGTATTTTAGAGAATACTTATATTCTACTCCATTTCATAAAAATCAAATTTTCACAACAAAATTCTATAAAGTTCTGGAATAAGTATTCCAGAATTTAATAATTGGTTAAGAAGTGAAACTATATAGGTAAATAATATACGTAGTATATAAGTTATTATATGATTGTGATAAATAATTTAATTAAAGAATATTCTGGTATATTAGATATCTTTTCCAAAATTATCATATTACGTTTCTTTTATACGTCGTTTACGATATTTTTTTTATACAACCTACCAATAATATTCAGTTACCGTTTACTATTAAATGGAGAGCAAACCCGTTTAAAAACGCTAGTATATAGTCTATTCAATATTTTCTATAAAAGTCCGATGTATATCGTCCTATATTTTTATGCAAATAAATCGTTGAAGAAAATTTTGAGTCAATATAAAGGCAGTCACAGTCCCTCTCATATATTTTCTAAAATATTAATTACCATCACATATTGCACCATTTATATTTTTTATTACTTATCAGACGGACTCGCCATAATTATACCAATGACATTACTTTATAGTTTGTATATTTCGGAGTTATCCTATAATTTTATAGATAACTTAGAATATAATTTTAAAAACTCCATAACCTTTTATAACTCAAACGTTATATTTTTCGGTTTTTTAGGTGCGGTGTATAGTTGTATAGAATATTTCTATTTATTATCGCATGATTTAGAAATTTTAGGATTATTTATCTATATTTTACTTTGTTTTCCACTCTTAATAACCTATAAATATCAAAATAATCCCGACAGTTATAATTTATTTTATATTCCCGAAAAAATTATGATAAGTCTAACTTAATCTATATTACTACCAAGAGAGATAAAACGATCCTGAATATACTTTGGGAAAATATACCGTAATCGCACTAACCATCCGAATATTTGCGGATAAATTCTAAATTCTTTTAATACTTTAATATCCTTAAATATAAGATTAGCAATATCGTCAGTAGAGTAAACATACATTATATAGTTTAAAGGCCACGGATAACCCTTTGAATTACTAAATAAATCGGATCTAAAAAAATAGGGACATAAGCATGAGGTATGAATATTATTGTACTGAGTCACCTCCGCGCGCAAAGCATCATTAAACCCTATCAATGCTGACTTAGAAGCACAATAATCGGTTAATCTATTTATCCCGACTAACCCAGCCACCGACGATACATTAATTATGTGCCCTCGTCGTGATTTAATCATATTCGGTAGCAGTAATTTTGTTAAATGTATAGGGGCTATAGTATTGACATTAAAAGTCCTGGCTATTTCATTCGGGGTGAGTTCCAGTAAATTTTTTTTGGTTACAATCCCCGCGTTATTTATAAGGGTGTCAATATTATATTTATCAAGTAAAGTCTTCACCACATTCTGTAATTCTTCGTAATCACATATATCACATTGAACTGTAATTACACCTGGTAGTTGCTTTTTGACAACTTCCAATTTAGCGACATCAATATCTATTAAAATAACTTTGGTATCACTATGATTTAAAAACAATTCTGCTAATTTAGTACCCAAAGCCCCTGCTCCCCCAGTAATTACCACACATTTATGATTAAAATATTTAGTATAAAAGATGTATTTTGAGGCTTTATACAGGCAGAAAATAAACAATAAGTATGCAATCATTATATTAATAATATAGTTTAATTTTATATCAATACATTATATATAAATATGAATTATTTAAATATACTCATACCTATATGCTTTTTAATAATGGGGTTATTACTAAATAAGTATTATCCTGTTATTAAAGAATTTATGAACAATATTAATAAAGAAACCGTTAAAGAAATAACCCCCACTAAAAGAATTTTTAATGCGAAATCAAAATGTTTTGATTGCGAACGTCAAATCAATCAACTAAATAAAAGTGAATATAATTTGGTTCACCCTACAAAATGCTTTGACTGTGAACGCCAAATAAATAAAAAGTATAATAATCTTAATTCTAATTTAGGACATTCTTCCAAGTGTTTTTCGTGTGAAAATTAATCTTTGACTAATTTATTATCTACAAGAATACCGAGTCTGTCACCGACATCATATTCACCCTTTTTTAGTTTAATAGCTTTGTAAATAATAGTCTTTTCATCACTAATCTCGCTGTAATAAAAGCGTTTTTTTATTTTTATTAACTCCACTGAAATTTCTTCAAAATCTTCCTCTTCACTTTCCGATACTGATACGTCAGGTATGTCAATTTTTTTTATTACAGCGTCTTTCTTAACGGATTCTTCTTTCACGGTCTGCTCCTTTTTCACAACCGCGTCTTTTTTTATCACAGCCTTTTCTTTAACAGTTGGTGATTTTACCGATGCAATATCCTCATCGTTCGTTAAATCAATAGTTTCATCCAAATGAATATTATTTTTGAGTAACTTATTTTTATAATAATTTACCCGCTTTTTTAGAACAGTATTTTTATGATTTAGTTTATCATATTTTACATGCAATTTTCTTAACAGGGATACCTTATTAAAATTATTTAGTTCTTCCATTAATTCAGTAATTTTGTCGTTAAGTCCGACAATTTCTATATCTAATATATTCGTCTGATTTTTATAGGTATCCAATTCTACGTCTTTATTTTTAATAATATTATTGGCATTGGATATGCTGGCTTTATAACTATTTTCTAGTTTTTTTAACTCAATTAAAAAATTATTATAAATATTTTCCATTATATTTATAATTATCTTAAATCTTTAAATATTATTTATTAGACGCCAAAGCCTTCAGTTTTTCGGTTACGTTATTTTTAATGTTTTCAATTTTAAAGTCGCTTATACAGGACGATATATTTTGCGAATTAATGGCAGATCGGACACATTTAGTTAAATCATGCATAGTTTCATAGAAAATTGATAAAATTACCTCGTCTTTATCCAATAATGCTTGGGGTAGATCTTTTATAATAGGTATTTTCTTTTTATTGGGTTTAATGACATCAATATAAAATTTATCTACATCGGTAAAGGCGTTTGGGTTTGTTATCAATGTAAGTGCTAAATTAGCAGAAAATTCCGTATACGAACGTATAGAATTAGTAACGGGGTAGACCATATTAATATATTTATTAATTTTTATTAAATATCCCACTAATACGTGCATGGTATTTTCCATAAACGGAATAAAATCTAAAGCATTTACATATGCCTGGGGTAAGTCGCGCCGCCATACATTTATAAAAAAAGCGATAATTTTTAGAAAATTAGGTATCAACCAATCTAAAAACGGCTGAACAATAACTTCCCACCCAGATCCTGCTAATACTGGTCCGACTATAGGCACTGGTGCGACTATTGCCGATACCCCAGCAGTTCCCACAAAAGACATTATTATACTAATTATGGGATATACCATCTCTACTATTAAAATGCAATTATTGAGTATCGAATCTACTAAATCAACAGGTACGGATATTAATGATCCCCACATTGGTATACTTTCCAATTTCCATAAGGGATGGAAAACCCAATCAGATATAGTTTCTATTCTATTTATAGCATCGTCGTCATCCATCATCATTCCTTCTGGAATTTTAGAAATAACATCTTTTAAAATCTCTGGATTATTGCGAATTTTTTCGCTAAATTTTTTGGATTTTTCTAAAGTGACTCGTTCTATATTTTTTAAAATATCATCTATATCTAACTCCGCGCGTTTATTCTGAGTACTCCCACCGGTGAGTATTTTCAGTTCAATAATTTGTTTTTTTTTTGTTACTCGCTGATCTCTAATTTTATTAAAAAATAACGTTAATGGAATTTTATGGCGCGATATAATCTTGTCAGCACTTTCCCGATTTTTCACAATTTTATTACCATTATTATCGCGTAATTTCAATAACTTAGTTCCACCCTCTTGGTTTGACATCGTATCGTCGCTAAAAATTTCGGCAGTATTATTAACAAGTGTATTAATTGAATATAAATCACTTAAGATATGATTATAGTTAAGTTCAACAGATTCATTATCTTTCCAGTAACCCGTATTAATTATAGCTTGATACAACTTTCTAATTTTATTTTTGCGACTATTCAATTGACTATCTAAATCTGGCATCCTTAAATATATCCGAGATAAATTTACTGGGAAATTTTATCCAACCCTGGTATTTTATCCAACCCTGGTAATTTTACCGTGACTAACTCCGAAATATTTAGGTTATTTAAACATCCATTAATAACTGCTAAATTAGATACACCCGCGGCGGAATTTTTAATAAGAGTCTCCTTCTTACTTAAAAGACAGTCAACTGATTTTTTCCCCGTCCTATAAATAGTTTCCATATGCTGCTCATATATTTCTAACTCTTCATCTGACATATTTTTAAATTGGGGTAATTTTTTTAAATTTTTTTTAACTATTTTTTTATAAAATTTATCCGCCTGTAATAAAGAATTTGGATCTTCTAAAATAGTTGTTATTATACTATCGGTAACCTGTACGCCTGACCTTATAGTGTTTGTTATCGGATAAACTTTTTCAAGTTTAATATTGATTTTTAATAACGTTTTAACAAAAAAATCGAGAATTACTTCAAAATAAGGAATTGCATCTAAAGCGCTCAAATATGCTAATCCCATTTTTTTTCTGGAGACGTTATAAAATAATGAGATAATATCAATATAATGATCTAAAATCCACACAATAATAGGTTGTCCAATCGCGGGCCATAATCCAGCAGTTATAACTGGACCAATAGGACCCCCTACAGCAGCCCCGACTCCCACAAACAGTGCCCCAATGGCTGTTCCAATCGCCCCACCAGCTGCGGATGCCACTCCCGTGCCGGCGGCCGCCACGACCTTGTGTAATATTATCATTACAAATGGATTAATTAAATTAATGGTATCAATGATACCCCCTATGATATCAAGGGGTATAGGGAATATAAATCCCACTAAACTATTATTTTCTAATTTCCAAAGTGGATGAAAAATCCAATCGTATATATCCGAGTAGATGGCTATCGTATCCTCTGAATTAATATTATTATCTTGGGTTTTAATGACATCTTTCAATTTATTAATATCAATAGGTATTTTTGGCAACTTAGTTGAAACTGCGCCAGCATGCTGATTTAATGTAAATTGAGCAAACCGATCGCGTATTTGTTCATCAATACTATCTTTAGCTCCTGTATTATCTTTAAAATAAGGAGTCCGCTGTGAACTTGCCACTTTTTCAAATTTTCTATTATATGCTTTATTAAAAAATTTAATTAATGGAACTTTATATATTTCAACGACTTTTCGGGCTTGTGGTAGAGTTAACAATATATTACCATACGAGTCTTTTAATTTTGAAAGTTTAACAGCCTTATCCTCCTCGGTGTTATTTTCATCATTAAAAATAAAATACGTTATATTCAACAATCTATTAATGTCGTATAAATCACGCAAAATAATACTAGAGTCAAATTCGGTTTCTGTATCAATTATACCATACTTCATTAAATCGCCATATATTATTTCTAATTTTTCCGAATATTTTTCAACGAATTCATTTAAACCAAACTGATTCACCATTATATTTAAATGATATTTTCTTTTTATTTTAATTATTTAAGGATGTAATAAATAATTAAAACTAGATATGAATCATAAAATATTGATACTTTACAGATATAATAATTTTTTTACAGACCTTGACGACTTTATACAAACGTATAAGTTAAAAACTGATGATTTAACAATATATAATTGCACACAAGAAGATATAGATTATAAAAACGTTA
>Ga0115008_10005426_pt1 | contig 10531 bp, 17 predicted proteins | sample FraStrMetagenome_FD_87164 | JGI IMG/M metagenome (GOLD analysis project Ga0115008, IMG submission 87164) | Marine eukaryotic phytoplankton communities from Arctic Ocean - Fram Strait ARC3M Metagenome | ecosystem: Environmental > Aquatic > Marine > Oceanic | place: Fram Strait | collected...
ACTCCCATCGAAGATGGTATTCCTATTATTCGTAATTATGCTTGTCCCTCTTCCTGAATTTATCAAATTTTAGATCTTCCGGCGGATTCAGACTCCGACAATGCAGACGACGAGTCGACACCCCGAAATCCAGCGACGGTATGAATATCTAATCAGCATCTGCATTCCCTCTTTCCTAATTGTTCCCTTCCAAAGTTCCTCGTAACTTATTTGTTCGGTTTTTATTCTGGCTTCAATATAATATTTTTAAAAACAACAATAAACAACAACATTCAAAAAAAGAAATTTTTTTTTATCATGGATATTCGCATTCGAGAAAGACAGGAATTTCAGAGTCCCGTGAAGAATTAAATTGGTTGTACTCTTGAGACATTTGATGCAGGCGTTTTTTGACAGACTGGTTGCCAAAAAGCTGCATGTTATATATTAGTTTTTTCTCCTCGATTTCATGTCGATCTCTTAAAAACTTGAGAACGTAGCCAATTTAAGCATACAGTACCTGCAGCCTTTTCTGAGACCATAAACGGACAAGATCAGCCCAAACGCAGAAACAGCCCATAGCAGCGAAATCAACCAAGCAAGTTCTGATCCAAAATTAGCGCCGAGAATTGTTAATAGCATCGTACTTTGAGAGAAATGTAAAAAGCAGCTAGTTTGTGGCTGAGATACCTTATTATAAGAACAAATGTGAGGATAAGTGCGCATAACGGAGGTCTGAGAAACGGATCGCAAAATGAAGGACTTTCTGGATACATTGGCTAAACGTCTGTTTAAGGAATTGTTTAAATCGTCGTACCTTGATGAGTTTTCCATCAGCGCCTGTTAATCTTCTGGTAAATGCTGCTTCTTCAAGTTTTCCTTGAAAAAAATTAAATTGTCATATTTTGCGGAATTGCTACCCATGATGCTCCGTGACCGTGTTCTCGGACTGATCGTTCTCTCTCTGTTGGTACTCATTTTTCTTTTCGATGCACGTTTTTCACGTATACCAGAAAAGCTCGATTTAGTTTTAACTCTCATAAAATTGTTTTTGGCTTTCTTAAAGTCTGCTAATTTATTGACAGATATTGTGATGAAGCACTGGACAAATTTTCCTTTACGACGGCTTCCTCCTGATTGGAATGGATGGAAATAGCAATAAAAATACAACTCTTAGAAGCGAAATGGAACATAAGCATTGGAATCATCAACGAAAGTCTTGTGGCATCGACGATACTGCATTGTATCAAGGTATCCATACTTTTTTATACTCAGAATTGTGGGCATTCAGTAAGTTTAAAAGAGCAGCAGATTATTTTTGTGGCCCAAACAGAATAAATCTCTGTGAAAATAATTGTACTTAGGACCTCGATTTGTCGTTGGGGCAGCATCATGTTCATCTCAAGAAGAACGCGTAATTGAAATGATCGAACATATTTGCTGATGCACCGCTTATTTCACAAAACGCGAATAAAAATTCCCATTTCATGAATATCGAGGATTTGGCAGATCTTTGCGCGTCCTGCCCAAGCTAAAATATTATTCAGAACATCACACAGTCTCAGCACTACTTCACTCCAACATTAAAGTCAGAACTTCAAGTTCTACTGGAGACACACTCATCTCACAAAATTGTCGAATATCACACTTCCAAGCATGTTTCCAAATATTATCGAAATACGAGCAACGAGAAAGCGCCTGTCACAATTGATATCAAAAAAGTGGCGGAAATGACTGCATTGACATTGTTATTAACAATTATTTTGTCAGAAACGACATGTCTTCATTTATTTATATCTAATTCAAGTAAACTTTTCAAAGCTGAGGCATCAAGCACGTCCGGAACTCGGACTAGCTCGGGTAGCAACGCGAAGCCAAGGAAATCGATGGTGATTCTGCCCTCGCGCTCATTGGTTGCCACGGTCTTTTTCCGAGGGATTTTTCTCTCAGATCATTTTTAGTCCGATAAATAAGATAAATTTTTGAAGTATGCTTAGGGCATCCAGAGCAGTAAGCATTATTTGCAGTAGAGAGTACTCGCCGAAATATCCCGGAATTGAGAAGTTCTTAGCCGTTTTTCATAGGTAAGGTCTTCTAAAAATTAAAAAATACAGGTCATTAGTAAATTTTTGAATTATTTTTAACATTTTGATCAAAAAAATTGTCATAAACTCAATTTTTGAAGACCGGAATTCGAGCAAAGACGCGAAGGTTCTCGAAAACGTGGAAAAGATCCTGCTTCATCTTGCCCCGTTACGAGTTCCTGATCTCAAAACAGAAGCTAAAAACCATACTGAAAGTTTGGTCTACCTCAACGAGCTTTCCGAGAATGTCGCGAAAGAGAGCGATGCTGAAATGAAAGATTTGTTGCAGGAAGAGATCAAGGAAGCGGAAGAACGTATCGGCGAGATAGAAGAAGAGGTTTTCGATGTTTTGGCAGAATATGAAACTGAAGAAGCTGAAAAGGCTAATTTTGTTGTGGAAGCTGGTGCTGGAGGGGATGAAGCCGGGATTTTTGCCAGGAACGGGTCTCTTTATGATATTTTCTAAGACATTTTGCGAGATTTTGACACATTTCGGAACAAATGTTTAAATTTTAATGATATTTGAAAAGAATTGTACAAAAAATAAAAAATGACCCGCAAAAGAGAGCTTTTGGATCATTACCTTTTATTTTTCGAATTCATGAATTGGGATTACGAGCAAGTAAACCGAGACGAAGAAAACGGGATGCTCACCGAAGGGCACATTGTTGTTTCGGGGCTGAATGCTTTCAATAGAAATCTGGCCGAGGCGGGCGTTCATCGAGTGGCGCGTATTCCGCAAAACGCCACAAAACTTCACACGAGCACTTGTGCTGTAAAAGTGACGCCAATTTTGGAGAGGAGGTTGATTGACATTCCGGAGAAAGAGCTTGATATTTCGTCTTGCAGAGGTTCTGGAAAAGGCGGACAAGTAAGTCAGTCGACGTTTTTTTATCCCTCGCGGGGAGATGGCCAATAACTTGTTCACTTGAATTTCGCTAAAAATGGCTGACTGAAGCGAAGCTAAAATCGTATTTTATTTTCTATTTTCAGAAAATAAACACTGTACACGCCCGTGCAGTAGTAAAGCACATTCCATCCGGCATCACGACGACCTACTTCGAGCCTGGAAGGAACAACACGCTTGCAGCCAATATTGAAAAGGCAAAAGAAGAGCTGCGCTCGATCTTGCAAGCGCGACAAGACGCTGAATTCGAGCGTGAATTTCTTGGCTTTAAGAATTCCATGAACACGAATTTCGAGCGCGGGGAAAGAATACGCAATTATTCATGGAGCAACAACATCGTGACGGACTATCGAACGAAGCGCAAATTCAATTTGCAAAAATATTTCTCCGGTGCGGGATTCGAGATGATGGAAGAGATTCAAGAAGAATACACGCATCTCAAAAACTGTGAAAGAAACGTCGCGCTCTTTAAAAAGTACAACAAAGATGTATCCGAAGAGCTTTTCAGAAAGTTTATATCTGACTTCGAAAAATCCGCCTTCTGAAAATTACCGTCTTTATGTATGAAAAATTATTTACAAAGAAGCTCAAACCAAGTTTTCAGATAAAAATGAGGTTCGAAATCGCAGCTATGCTCCGCGCTCAGACAAAAAAGCAAACGCACAAAATGTGCGTCGACATAACGAAAACGTTCTTCACGCAAAATGTCGTCGTGCAAAACTTTGAGTCGCACGGGATCCGCACGCTTGCACGCGCTACACGCAGGCAAAACTTCTCGTCGAATGAAAAATATCACCAGCAAAAAGTAGAACGTCCTCTGATTCCTGACGACATAAATATCAAAGAAGTAATGGAAGAGGACCGTGCGAAAAATAGAGGCTACAGGTTTTATCAATTTTTAAAAATACTGATTATTCTAAAAATTCTAGTTATCAAGGACATAAAAACTATCTGGCAGCTGGCGACGCAATTTACACAGAAGGGAATTTCGTCACTTGGGATCTTCATGCTCCAGCCAGCGTGAAAATGGAAATTGAGAAAATTCTTGGGGAGCATAATGACGTTATTAAATTTTCAATACTTGGTAAATGATCCTGACGCGCAGAAGAACCATTTTTACGTATGAATTTCAGATTATAACAAAGCAAATCCAGGCAAAAAGCCGTGCGAAGGATGGGAAAAGATAGATTATGAGGAAGAAATGGCAAATAAAGCCGGGATGATCCATCCGCAGCGAGTTCAGCCGTACCGACAGTACACTCCTAATGAATTCTCGAATCAAGATGGAATGCCGCATATTATGAGCGTTAACAAACAATTTGGAGGCAATAAATGTAACCTCTTTCTTATCAAAAGCTCCCATATCATCTCTTTTTCAGACAATCCAAGTGGTTTTCATGCGCTCAAAAGATGGGGCGCAGCGAATCGTCCCGGAAACAGATCCTTTTACACCGAAGAAACTATTAAAGAATTACTGTGATAAAAAAAGTTTCTAGATATGCTATTTCCAGAATCTCAATTATAACATTTGTTGTTATCATTCACTTATTTCAGATAAGTCAAGACCGCAAAAGAGATGAATCTTCCAGTTAAACTTTTGAAAGAAGGAACTGACTCTTCCCAGGGCATTCCGCAAATCGTATCCAACATCAATGCGTGCCAGGTCATTGGCGAGGCAGTCAAAACCACCCTTGGGCCGCGAGGAATGGACAAAATGATCATTGACGCCAGATCAAAGGTAATTCAATCTTTATTGAATATATCTAGAATATTCAGACTCATATTTCCAACGATGGAGCCACCATTCTCCAGCTTCTCGACATCGTCCATCCAGCTGCAAAGACTCTTGTCGACATTGCAAAGTCCCAGGACGCCGAAATCGGAGACGGCACTACCTCTGTCACACTCCTCGCCTGTGAATTCATGACGATGATGAAGCGCTTCATTGAAGACACCGTCCACCCTCAGCTGATCGTGCGCGCTCTCAGGGATTCCGTCAACCTGGCCATAAAGCGACTCGAAGAGCTTGCCGTGAACCCAATGTCAAGCGGAACAGCGGAGGACCGACGATCCACGCTTATTAAGTGCGCTCAAACAGCAATGAGCTCCAAGGTATTGTTTCATCCAACTAACCCGTCTAAATTGCAATTACAGCTTGTCGCGGGGAACAAAGAATTCTTTTCTGAGATGGTCGTCACCGCTGTGCAGTCAATTGATCAGGACATCATGCCACTGGAGATGATTGGAATCAAGAAAGTCCCTGGAGGTGCTTTGGAGGAATCTAGGCTCATCAACGGTGTTGCCTTCAAAAAGACATTCAGGTGAACTTTGAACCCCTTAAACATTTTTTACACGGCTAATATCTTAGTTACGCTGGATTTGAAATGCAGAAGAAAGAGTACAATAATCCTTTGATCGCTCTGCTCAATGTCGAGCTTGAACTCAAGTCTGAGAAAGAAAACGCAGAGGTGCGCGTCACAAATGTCAAAGACTACCAGGATATAGTCGATGCCGAGTGGGACATCCTCTACGAGAAGCTTGACTGGTGCTACAATTCCGGCGCCAAGGTCGTTCTCTCGAAGCTGCCTATCGGCGACGTTGCCACACAGTACTTTGCCGATCGCGGAATGTTCTGCGCTGGTCGAGTCGCTGACGAGGATCTTAAGAGAACCATGAAAGCTTGCGGTGGCTCCATTGTGGTATGAAAAGAACATATTAGCCTGATCTTCACGTTTTTAGTCATCTTGCTTGAATCTGAACGAGAACCAGCTTGGAACATGCGAAACGTTTACCGAAACACAAGTCGGAAGCGAGCGATTTAACTTCTTCGAGGGCTGCCCTAACGCCAAGACCTGCACCATGCTCCTCCGTGGTGGTGCCGAACAGTTTTTGGAAGAGACAGAGCGATCCCTCCACGACGCCATTATGATTGTCCGACGTGCTAGCAAGTCTGATAGCGTAAGAATCGGTACAGTTCTTTCAGATAGTGAGATGTTTTTCAGATCGTTGCCGGTGGTGGAGCTATTGAGATGGAACTCTCCAAAACACTAAGAGAGCATTCACGAACTATCAAGGGAAAAGGACAGATGCTGGTGAACGCTTATGCGAAGGCGCTCGAGGTAAGAAAAGCGATGTTTACCGATAGTCAGAATGAATTTAATTATTTAGATTATTCCACAGCAGCTCTGCGATAATGCTGGTTTCGATTCTACTGATCTTCTTAATAAACTCCGCAAAGGCACTGGTTTCAAAATCAGTCAAACTTCTGGGGTCTGCAACGGGACACGGGACACGTGTCCTATGTGACATAGCCTATGTCCCATTTGACAAACTTGAAATATATTTTGCGGATTTTAGGTGATCAACGTATTGGTCACTTCTCACGCAAGGGTTAATTTTAACCGTTAAACCATTTAAAACCATGAAAAGCACATGCTGACGGCCAGATCTGGGCTGGTGTTGATGTAAACGAAGAAGGCATTTCGAACAATTACGACAAGTTCGTCTGGGAGCCTGCTGTCGTCAAAAAGAATGCTCTCATGGTAAGCCATAAACATAATAATAAAACCAGCTCAGAAGAAATTCTTCTAAGTAAGAATTCTTTGACGTTTCTTTAAATAAGATTTCGGCTTTAAAGCTGTCCCAATCCGTTCCCTTTGCGACTTTAATTATATCGCATTACAAAAGGAGGAGTCGATTCTTTATTAATTTATTCCTTTAGGCTGCCACAGAAGCTGCGTGCGCCGTCCTCTCCGTGGACTGGACCATCAAAGTGCCAAAAGCCACTCAATAAGCCATCTTGAGCGTCTTTTAGATTTTTTATATTTCACGCCTGAAGGAAATGTTTTATACTAGCAGCAATCACAAATTAATGAGATACTACGATTAGTCGATATTGAAAATACTCATCTTGAAAGAACAGGTTATTTATAAAATTATAAAACATCACAAAAGACATGTTTTCCCGCACCCAAACCTTGTCAACAGAAAGCAACCTCATAAAAACCTCTTTAGACAAAAATACGTATTTTTTCTTTAATCAATTTTGATTAAATTATACATTTTTATTTCCAAGTAGTTCACCATCAAAATATTTTATGTTTTTATTATTCTCCTGTATGTTTTCAGTGAAAACTTTTCACACATCTGCATACCAATACAGTTAACCAGTTCACTGTAATCGAGTAACGCCTACTTCTTCATCTTAATAATCAATTGTGTCATACTTGAATTGATGAATTAGGCAGAATTACACTTCTCAACTAGGCTTTTTTGAATAAATATATTGTTTTTCACCGCTAAAAAGACGTGGTTTCAGGAAAAACATGGTAGATTTATTGAAAAGCCGGACAGTACTGCTTCTCATATGAGATGCTTCTCATGAAGGTCGCTTGAGCTCGTCTAGATGGATGAACGAGCGTCTTTCGTCGTCATCAACGATGATCAGGAAGATGAGGATAATAAGGTGAGTTGGTCCTCGTTGTCTCCGTGCTTCTGTGTTAGTTGTAGCTTGTGTCTGGTCACGTGTGATATATATTTTATATATAGTTTTATCGTTTTATAACGAAGCTTATTTTTTTTCAGAGAGCAATTTTATATAATTTTTCAATAAATTTTATCGAACGATATATATATTTTGTGGCTCCAAGTTATCTTTTGGCATCATGTAAATAAATATGTTCTTTAATTAGTGTGTCACGGTATCTAATTATTCACAAGGACTCGACGAAGATCAAAGAAGGCTGGGTGTCAGTGAACCTGGGAGTTGGTGGGTTCAGGTCGCTCTCTGGATGGCAGTCTCGCTGGTGCGTAGTGCGCCGTGGTGAACTCCATTTCAATCGAACCGACGGCGAGGAAACTTCTTCGGTCACCACAATCTGCAGAAAATCGATCATAGCGGAGTCCAGTAACAAGAACAGAGCGTGTAGCTTCGAGGTACGAGCACAACACAGCCGTCCATAATTATATAAGCGTATTTGCGTACAGAGAGATTATTAGCAAGAGATTAAACCTTTAAAATGAAAAATGAAATAGAAGGTACAATAGCTGAATTTTCATTAGCTGAATTTTTTGGTAATAGTTACTTATAAAACAAACCTAGGTGATTGATAGTAGTGGTTCTTCTATCGAGATCAGCTGTAAAACTCGTCCGCAAATGGAGGACTGGATTGAGTCAATAAAATCGGCTATTCCGGATGGCGGTGCATCTCACACTTGGTACATAACTTCTCATGGCAAGCCGATGTTCTGGTAAAAGCTTCCAGCTCGAAAACCAATTTTAATCATAGTTTTCAGCAACGTTTGCGAACATCATCTCAATGGACTTAAACAAAAAGCTCTCAGCTGCGAAGTGTGCAAAATCAGAGTGCACAGATCTTGCGCAACGCAGTGCATGCAGGAGTGCAAATGGAGGACAATCGAGCAGGTCAAAGTGGTCGAGTCCAAAAACGGGGAGACCCACCAGCAACACCAATGGCTTGTGGGCAATATTCCCGTGAACTCGAAGTGTGCTGCGTGCAAAAAAGCGTGCGGGTAAGTGGTTTGAAAGAGTGTAAGACCTAGTTTCGAAAGGGTGTGCCCATTTGATCCAGATGATGATCCAGTAAGCTTTTTCGTTCAATTTATTCTCATGGGCGCGTCCTTTGATAGACAACTAGTTATATTGTCGATAGTTTTTATCGATTTTAACCATTATTTTAGATCAATTCTGAGGTTATCAGAAGACAGGAGATGTCTCTGGTGTCGAGACATTTACCACGCGCAATGCATTGGCGGCCATCTGAGGTGCTCTTTCGGGCTCAATTCTAACTCAATTTTGAAACCGCTGGCCCTTTCTGAATATGACAAGGAGGAGGACGTCTGGCGGGCGCGAACCTGTCCCAAAACGCCGAAACCGATGCTCGTTTTCGTCAATTCAAAATCAGGAGACAACAAAGGTTAGGTCGGCAAGTCCCTTACTTAACTTAACAGCTTCATAGGCGTACAATTTCTGCGTAGATTCAGGCAACATCTGAATCCAAAACAAGTCTACGATCTTATGCGCGCCGGGCCACTGCCGGGTCTGAACGTCTTCAAGCGATTAGAAAATTTCCAAGTACTGATTTGCGGCGGCGATGGAAGTATCAGCTGGGTTCTAAGCGAAATGGATCGCCTGGGACTTACTCCGAAGGTTTGCAATTCTTCTCGAAGTCTTGTTAAATTTTCTTCTTTAGACACAAGTCGGAGTGTTGCCGCTGGGAACTGGTAATGATCTGAGCCAGGTTCTGGGCTGGGGTGACGTCTTCAATGACGATGCAAAAGTGCCAACACTGCTTGAACAATACGCTTGCGCAAAAACGAAAATGCTCGATCGATGGTCGATAATGGTTTATGAAGGTGTTCTTCCTGAGCTTCCCCCGCAAATTTTTGACAAGCCTGACGAAAAAGAAAAATATGAAGAGAAAATAGGCAATCAGTATATAACGCCTTGCCTGTACAAAGTGGTCAACTATACTTTAGAATCGCAAACATCATCAACTCAACAGATCCAGAGATAGTGTTGAAGGCTTCAAGCGATCTTATTCGCATAGCAAAACATGTACTCGATATAACTGCGGAAAGGTCTCAAGAATTCGCCCAACGTGATACAGAGACATTATCGACTATCAATTTGTTGAGGCAAAAACTGAATGGACTCGAAGAAGCATCATCTTTTTCTGATAGCGTGAATTCAAAATTTAATGAGGTAGTAACTTTTGCCAAAGGATAATCTGGATAGAGTTAATATTTAGTGTTCCAAAAATAACTTGATGAACCGAGCGAACTCGGTCAAAAACGCTGTAAAAAATTGTCTGGACAAAGCTGTAAAATCAAAGAAAAATGACAAGAATCAAATCAGAAAGAATCCTAAAATTTCGCCAAGAATCAAGAGTCGACCAGTTCGGAGAGAAACTTCTGATGAAAGTAAGGAAAATGTTTGTAATCTCAATAATCGTACTCCAAAAGCATCAGACAAGCCTCATCTAAAGAGTTTTCTCGGCTTGAATGACTTCAACGAGCGTTATGTGATGAACAACTATTTTGGCATCGGGCTTGATGCAAAAATTGTACTCGACTTTCATCACTATCGAGATAAAAACCAGAAAAACTGCGGGTAAATTGTCATTTGCAGAATTCTCATCAACAACCTTTTAAGGCGCAATCTCAATAAACTTTCAATGACTCGTTTCTCTGCAAAGGAGCTTCTGAAGCAATCGCACAAAAAACTTAATAAGAAAATTCGACTCTTCTGTGACGACAAAGAAATCAACCTGCCCGACCTTCAAGGTGTTCTTGTATTAAATATACCATCGTATGCTGCCGGAATTAATTTTTGGGGCGACCAGTCTGGTGGAACTGTGCGTAGAATTCATATCAGTCCATTCTTGAACCCTTTTTAGTCCTTCGTAACGCCGTCATTTTCCGACCGGATGATCGAAGTCATCGGCATCTTTGGCGTGATGCAGCTCGGCATGTCGCAAGCCTTTTTGGGTCTTCCTCAGCGCGTCTCCCAGCGCCACCGCATCGCGCAATGTTCAAGTCT
>Ga0115008_10005427_pt1 | contig 10530 bp, 11 predicted proteins | sample FraStrMetagenome_FD_87164 | JGI IMG/M metagenome (GOLD analysis project Ga0115008, IMG submission 87164) | Marine eukaryotic phytoplankton communities from Arctic Ocean - Fram Strait ARC3M Metagenome | ecosystem: Environmental > Aquatic > Marine > Oceanic | place: Fram Strait | collected...
GTTATCAAACGATGAAGAGATCGACCTGCTCGTTTGGACTAATGAATTCACGTACATTTATACGTATTTCAGTCTTAAGTACTATATATAGTACGTAAGAATTTTCAGTGCTAAAAGAGTTAACATATCTCAACTTCTATTGATTTTTTTCGATAGTCCGTAATTTCTAACTTACTTACTAATTTGTCAATTTACAAAAGTTATTTGCTAATTTTGGCTTTCATTGATCGAAATCATTCTTCTACTTTTACAGTAACTACTACAAATAATAGCAACTGCAGCGCTAATTTGTATTAGACTTATTTCCATTTCAACGCAAGAAGCTTACACATTAGATGGATACACAGAGTAACTGGCTTCATAGTCTGACTAGAGTAAAGAAGAATAACGTTATCGAAATAGGTGCGTCAAATTGATTTAACTACAACTAAGATTCAATCTGATTGCGAACATCATACATGACGATTTTGTGAGGAAAACCTTGTCAGTGTCAAAGTCAGTGACATAAGGCTTGTTTAAACATACCTTCAATCATAAAGAGTTGTATATAGAAAAGAAACTTTCAAATAACAGGTGTTTTAACTCTGTATGATTTAAGGTTTGTTTAGACAAGCCTAATATCACTGACAAGATGTTCAAAAAAAATCGTCAAAGATGTCATATGGAGTATGATGAATTTTCAGGTTGGGTATAAAGAAGTGCGAATGTGCGGTCAACGAAGATTCTCATTTTCCAATTTATTTCGTCTCAAATGAGGATGTCGTTTATCTATGTTAATTCTCTAACTACCAATTTCTTTTGAATCTCATCTATTTCTGTGTCGTCACTTCTTGCAACATCTTTGTGAAAAATGCATGGATTATGCGAGCGGCGTCATGCCTTCCAGCAGTCGCCGAGATATGCAGTTGATCATCATTTCCGTCATCTCCAAGTAAAATCGTACCTTTCTTGGACTTTTCACTACTTTTTGCATCTAATAATAGAGTTCGCACAAATCCTCCCAAACATAGATCCTGTCTTAAAAGCCCCAGATGCAGAATCCAAAAATGAAACTTCTTGTATTTTCTTCATGACTCTCCACGAAAACTTCGCGAAACCCGATATTTTAAAACTTTTCAAACATTGCAACCTGTTGAAACTAATGTAATAAAAATGTATTTAATGCGGAGTATTTAATTGTGTTTAGTAGGCAGCAGAAGTGTGTTAGTAATACTAACTTGCTGCTGGATTCGTTGAAAAGAATGAGACTTGTCGTCGAGGCTTGATCGTGTTCCGGCAAGCTTTGACGCAAGTCTGCATTCTTTCCGTTACGAATAGACGGACAGTCGACGTGGAACACCACCAGAAACAGCCTATGCTTCAACACGCTCCGTGCTCTCCGTCGACTGTACGGAGTAATCAATTAAATCAACGATGGGGCGGTGTCCAAGAATTACGTCGCGAAACAAACGGAACAATGTACCCTGCTTAGGCTTCGTGAAGAAATCGGCCAACATACTTTCGGTCGGACAATACTCTATACGCAGCTTTCCGTCATCGACCATATCCTAAATATCGAATGTTAATGTGCCTCGAGGCCTGTTCACATGATCTTTGACCATTCCTTTCAAGACGAATGGCGGACTTATTGTCCTGATACATGATGATTACTTGAGGGGATAACCGTGTTCTGCAAGGAACATTTGAAACCATATATTCTTCGGCACATAGTCGCTTGTTCCCATTACTTCGGCTTCGGTCGGACTTTTCGTATTAAGTCGTTGCTTACGCGACATCTAGTTGAGTGCCCCAACTCCGAACGAGAGTGCCCCGCCTGTATGACTACGCATATCTGGGTGGACTGCGTAGGATGCGTCGACCCACGTGTACATAGTGTGTAAGTTAAAGCCTGATAGTTTCCTCTTCATATGGATGGTCCCTTTTAAATAGCCGAGTATCTTCCGTAGTTTCTCCCAGTCGCCTTCAGTGGCACAATTTAAACGAGAACATAAAAATGTAACGGCGAATGATAAATCAAGCCTACTGCGCTGGCTCGCCCACAGCAGTTTTGCGACTGTACTTCGGAAGATGTCAGCGATTTCTACAGAGCGTGGAGTGTTCTTCCTAGTTGTGTTGAATATATTCGGTGCCGCCGGAGTCGCGTTTGTCCCTACAATGACGTGTCCTTCTCTTTGGAAATCTTCGATGACTTCTCTGAAATAGTTGTTGGTATCAATTGTTACGGTCCCATCACCGGGAAATTCGATGTTCATCCCGAGGAAACTGTGCTTCGACCCATAACTTTGGACATTGATCCAAAATGTTTTTCTATGTGAGTGATATCCCCCTTCATCCATGTCTACATGGAGGTAAGCCCCAGACACATCGGCAACTGCCACGTGTCTGTTCTCAACAGCAAATATTGTGAGGAGTGCTGTGAGGGAGTCGAGGGATATTGTCGGTGATGATGCGTCTTCTTTGGCAATGTATATGATTTGTGCCGACGCTCCTTGATCCTGACGTATGAATAGAAACGGTTTCAGTGTCATCAGTAATGGATTCATCGCTAGCCGAAGTAATCGCCGGTTCTTCTCCAACTCTCGTCGAAAAACACTATCAACTAAACTGTCAGTATCTTCAACATCACTATCAACTGGACTGTCAGTATCTTCAACATCAGTATCAACTGTACTGTCAGTATCTTCGACAGCGGAGTCACCGTTAGCTCCATCACTTGATGACGAAACATCCAATTCGTTTTCATCAATCATTGACAAATTATGCTCAGGTAGACTGCCAATGTCATCAAGGGTATTTTCAGGGTTTGGAAAAGGGGAAATGTTATCATCAACGACGAGCTCAAGATCGTCTCTCGTAGGCAAGTTAACGTCAGTGAAGAATTCAAGATTGTCTTTCTTAATGGGAGGCGCTCCCTCTGCCTTGGCCATGTCGTTAACGTGTTGTATCACATAGTTGGGTATACTTAGTTGCGTCCAGGAGTGTACATGGAGTTGGTCGCCCGTTTCGAGATTTTGGAAGTACCAGCCGCACTGTACATTCCCAGACGGTCCCAGGGCAATCCCCTCGACTGCACGGGGGGCAGTAGTGTTGGAGACGTCGGGATGTAAATGCATCTGGACATAGGCTCCGAATTCAAGTGATAGTTCGTTTTTAGTTAAATTCGGATTACCCTGAACGATATTGCGTGGGCTCAATGTGGTAGAGACTCCATTGCGCGCCGGGAATGCGTTTAGCATGTTGACAACGTGTTGTAATGCACGAGTAGTCATCAACTTAGTGAATCTCTGAAAAGAAAGTCCCGCGGCAATGCAACAAAGGCGTTCTTGTATTGTTCGTAGACTGCGCTCAACTTCAGGTGAGTGTTCACGCGCCGCTGTGATATTTACAACGATGGGAAGCAGCTCGGACCTGACACATGCAAATGCGTTATCTCCAAAAATAGTGACGACTCTGATACCGCGAGCAGTATAAAGTGATATTACGTTGGATAAAAGCTTGGTGATTGTTGATTTCCCTTTATTTGTGGATAGGGAGATGGTACGAAACTGTGGTTTTCTCGAGATTGTGTGGAGGTATGATATTCCATTGACATGTACAAAATCAACACAAATATCAACGTTTCGGTGAAATTATATGATATGTGGCGGTAGTTCGAGTAGGCGGGGGGAAAGTACGTGGTGTGGCTTTCGGCGGACGGTCTTGCCTTTCAGGAGAAAAGCGAAACGGTGTTCTCAAAGGACGGACCTGCGTTGACGGCAGGCCGCAGCGGGCATACATTGCCAAAGAAGACGCATCATCACCGACAATGTCCTTCGACTCGCTCACAGAACTCCTCACAATATTTGCTGTTGAGAACAGACACGTGGCAGTTGCCGATGTGTCTGGGGCTTACCTCCATGTAGACATGGATGAAGTCGTTTTCTAGCTTGACGACAACGACTTCATCCATGTCTGCGTGAAGGTAAGCCCCAGACACATCGGCAACTGCCACGTGTCTGTTCTCAACAGCAAATATTGTGAGGAGTGCTGTGAGCGAGTCGAGGGACATTGTCGGTGATGATGCGTCTTCTTTGGCAATGTATGCCCGCTATCTACCAATTTCCTTTGAATCTCATTTATTTCTGTGTCTTCACTTCTTTGCAACATTTTTGTGAAAAATTCGTGGATTATGCGAGCGGCGTCATGCCTTCCAGCAGTCGCCGAGATATGCAGTTGATCATCATCTCCTTCACCTCCAAGTAAAATCGTACCTTTCTTGGATTTTTTACTACTTTTGCATCTAATAACGGAGTTCGCACAAATCCTCCCAAACATGGATCCTGTCTTTAAAAGTCCCAGATGCCGATGATAAGAATCCAAAAATGAAACTTCATGTATTTTCTTCATGACTCTCCTCGAAACCTTCGCGAAACCCGATATTTTAAAACTTTTCACACATTGCAACCCATTTCGCTCCATTAGGCTTATCGCCTCTCTAGTTGATTCATCATCTTTACTTTGGATACCAAAGAAGTCGTCACTATCTGAATTAATATCATCGCTGAGATTTATCACCGAACCAATTCGTCAGGCTATAGACCCAAGTCTTGCAGGCTGTGCATTATACCATAATTATTGTAGCTTTCGTGTCCGCGAATAGGAATTTTCGAGAAAAATCAAACAAAAACTGGAATGGTGCTCATTTGAGAGGAAACGGATGAAAGGCATAGAAGGGGTGCGAGTGGAAAAGATAAATCAAGATGATAAACGAAAATCAAAAGATGGATGAAAATAAAAATGGTTAGACTATACTCTTAAAGTTCTCGCTTATCATATTTCATCTGCTTCAGACTATAATAGGCTAGAGTGTCATAACTTTCATAACTTATTCTAGATCTTACTCTAAATCAATTTCCCTATTGCCCTATTCAAGTGTGCACGAAATTGTCGAGCAGCAGGAAGAGTCATATCTCTAGGAACGCCAACTCTATCTCTTAAATAAGACAATGACAATACGACTGCATTGGCGAAGTCCTCTCCGGCAGATTGAATTAGATAGATTGCTTCAGACATTTCCTTCTCAATTGCCTCGTTCCCATTTAACATGGAAACTGATATCGCGCGAAGCAACACATCTAACGAACAATAGACGGCCTCGCTTGACACAGCATTTGGATCAGCCAACGCTGCAGAAACAGGGGGCATTCCTTTTTTCCCCGCTCCTCTCGATGCAAATTTTACAATAGCTTCAAAGTTTCCTGAAACGCGCTCAACTGCTTCCTTGCGCGCAGTAAACTCATCACCACACCAGGTCCAATCCGGCTCGATTCCTCCATTGTGAGGTTGAAGTGGCAATTCCCATGATCCTTGGGTACCATCAACACTGCGTTCTCCATTAATTGCTGAAAAAGTATGTCAGTAAAAAGTTGTTCCACTAAAAAAGGTTTTAAAACATTGGCAAAGTAGAGGATCATACCTAATTCAAATAATTCTCCTTCCTCTTCATACGTGCAACCCCCAAGCTGAGGTGGTAGATCCCAATTATGGGTGTAGTAATCAGACTTGGTTAGTTGATAAGATTCAAGTGTTTCCATTGCATCAAACCACCTATTGATTGCCGGATATTTAGTGGGAATGCCTGGTGGTACTCTCATTTGAAAGCCTTTGAAAAACAAAAGAGAAGCAGCCATTCTCTCAAGGAAAGGTGCAAATTGAAAGTCAACAGTAGTTACATCGCCTCCTGTGCAGTACGCGAATTATATGACAAGCAGCAAATTAGAATGACCGCGTTTTCAGTGACTTTGGTGTCAACAAGAGCATTCTTACCAAGAAAAAAATCTCCTGGACTATTTTGAAGTTCATCCTCAACGATACTGAGAGTTCGTTCAAAGTCTTTACGAAAGCGTTGCGGATTATTTCCCGTCAACCAATACATCCATGCCCCAAATATTTGACGTTCCAACCTAAGTAATTCGGATACAGCAGAATCATTTGGAAGTAAACTTTTATAACCCTCTTTATTGAATTTTTCTTCTAATGCATAAAGGATATCATTGCTCTGTCCATAAACTTGTCCGTCAATGATGGCAACTGGAATATTTCCACTAGGTTGAACTTTAAGAAATGATTGAGGTTTGTCTCCGTAGCATCTCATATTCACCTTTTCGATTCGGTAGGGTATTCGTTTCTCTTCAAGGCTCATCCAGACCTACCAACGAAGCACTTTGTTAGAAAAACAAAATGTACATACCACACAAAAACAGCTCGTTACCAAATGTTACTTGCCTTTTGGCAGTACGGGCACCATGACGCAGAATCACGATAAAATACAATCCGAACATCGTCTTCCTTGTTACTTTCATCGAACAATCGAAGTTTATGAAGCGGCGAACCACGACCAATTCCATCCTTCAAATTTTTCCGAAACGCTTTCTCCTCCTCAGTTTGAACTCTCTCTAGACTCGACCGAATTTCAACCCAATCGGGTATCGGTATAGAACACAAGGCAGCATTCAGCTTTGAATTGACCGGCAAGCTTTCTGTAGGCTTTACTGCATCGAACATATCATTCACTAACGAAAACGGATTAAAGCTACTACGACCTGAGGCCTCGAGACGATTTACCGCAGCACTTCGACGTTCCTTTTCTTTGGCTCGGACCGACAGAGGAGAAAATGCGTCACTCGTATGAATGCCAAAAATGATAGAACTTGTGACTGCCAATGCTAGCAACTTCACAACTGCAGCCACGCCTTTTCCTTCTCCAACTTTTTCCAGTAGCATTCCCCTGTATGTGTATTACACTGCAACCATGCACAATTTGTAGTATTTAGATGCCGTTTGTTTTGGACGGTCCGTGCCTTCACAATAAGTACCTTTCCTCCTATCTTTTTCTTCTTTTTTTCTTTTTGGTTTTGTGGAAAACACGCACATGAAACTGCATGAATGTATAAAATTTGAAATTTAGAAATAATGCGAACTTTGACAAACGTCAGATAAAATGGTAGCGGACCAGAAACTTTTGACTTTTTTGACTTTTGACAAAAAAACAATCGCTACGTATTAGGACATTATTGTACACATTTTCCAAAGAATAATGATCTTAGCTTGATGATGATGGATGAAGCAACAACCATGGTCAAACGTTGTAAGATAAATCTTGAATATCCTCTGCAGAATCGATATGTCATCAGTGCTGTTCTTCTGGCACTCTTTGTGAAATCCACTACCCATGCGTTTCATGTTCATGTCACAGTTTCAGTGAGATCCTCATCGAAGCTTCTCGTTTCATCATCGTCCGCACCGTCGTCGTCGTCTGTTGTCAATGATGAATCCACTAACGATTCATGTACATCCACAGCTAAGCACGTGTTAGATGCGATTTCAAAGAGTGGTCGAGTCGAGGGACAAAAATGGGCTGAAATGTTTGGTTTTGAGGGATGTCCAGAACAATCTTTCTTTAGTTTGTTTAATGGAATTCGTGAGGGTGATAGGGATGTTCCACTTTTGGGTTTGGGTGGAAGTCCTTTTTATTTGGATGCTGCCTCGCTTGGGGAGGATGGTAAACGGTTTCAAAAATTTTTTACGTTTGATGATTTGGCTGTTGCGTTGAAGGAAGACTTTCTCGATGCGGACCGTGGATCTACTGATAATAAGAAAGGATGGAAGGTTTCGCGTGTGAGTACTCCCAGAGATTCTAGTTTTGAGGGAGCGCGTATGAATTTAGAACAAGTCAACCAAGGATTAGAGAAAGGGACTGTAATTTTTAATGCTATTGGAGCGCATATTCCGAAATTGGCTGGTGCAACGCTTGCTTGTTGTGACGCGACGTCATTACCGAATGCTGTAAACATGTATGTTACTGCCGCTAACCAACGAACTTCTGCACCACCACATACGGATAAGCAGGATGTAGTTGTTGTGCAAAGTACCGGCTCCAAACATTGGAAAGTTTATTCGCCTCCAACGCATTCTTTGAAACCAAGCTCGGACCCATTTTCACGTGGAAAGGGAGATGATAATTTGCCTCTGTTTGCCTTAAAGGATTTTGGCTGCAACTTGTTATTGGACGTAGTTTTACACCCTGGCGACTGTTTATTCATTCCTGCCGGTTTCCCTCATACTACTGATACTGTTACAGAAGATGATAATGGTTCAACAAGTATACATTTAACTTTCAACTTTGATACCCATGTCTGGGACCTTGATTACTTGAGTCTCAGAAGACTTGCTTTACGGAGGGCCGGTGTTGACGATACAGAACTTGGTCAAACACGTGATGAAGATAATCGATACGTCGGTAACGTCAATATGTTGTCGAATGAATTACATACCGAGCTATTTAAACAAATTCCCTTGGGAATTCTCGAAGATGATGATGTTGGAAAAGGTCTTGTGGACGAAGTTATATCTAATCTTGCAAAGCTAAGCTACGAAGTTGACCAGATGACCGCAATCGAAGCAGAAAAGTCATCAGCTACAATTTGGAAAGATACTGTGTCTCGTGTTAGAGAACAAGGAATGGAACTATACGATATACATCGAGATATGTATCTTGCAGCAAAAGATGAGGGGGACCTCAGGAAAACTGAAGCTGAAATGAAGGCGCATTTGGACGATACGCCAATGCCTATGACTCCAGAACGCATGCAACGCCTGAGTCTCTTCCGAGTTCAGAGGTTTTTCGAAAAGATAGCTGCGAGCAAAGAGTCTCTTAGCACATGGTCGTTGGAAGGAAACCGTTCGGGAGCTGGTGCTTTACCATCCGATTGGGCGTTTTCTCTTCCTGTTAAGGTTGGTGATAAAGTTGAAGCTAACTTTGGAGGGGCATGGTTTCCAGCAACTGTATCAAAAATCATTGGTTCAACTTACAACGTTGAGTTCTTTGATGGAGACTCTGAAACTGGGCTTGAACGATCAGCGTTGAAGCTATTAACCCCACCACTGGTTGATGATGGATCTAAAATTGTTAATGGAGTTGACACGAGTTCTATGACTAAGAAAGAATTGAAGAAATTTTTAAGAAAGCAAGAAAAGAAAAATAAGAAGTAGATGTTGAATATTATGGCAATTTTTAAAAGCCGTCCCATCCATCTCGTTGATTTTTATATGACCTATCGAAAACTGAAAGGCATTGGCAAATAATTATTAATTCAAGACTTGCGCTGCATTTCGTTGGATTTTACACATAATTCATTTTCATTGTACAAACGGTAAAGGCAGAAGAATTCAAGAATTTTATTTATTTGACCGCATCGTTTGACATCTTAATAAAACGTGTGCTTGTCTTTTCACTAGATTACAAGAAGCTAAGATGATTATATGGTCACAGCTGAAAGAAATAATACTTCACCAATAACGCTACATGATTAAACTCCATTTTCCTCGCCTATCCACTTGATACATCATAGGAGTACTACTTTCATGTCTTTGATACCAGCCGCTTTTACCTTGAACCGTTCCCTCACAAGCTAGTAGAACTCCACATTCCTTTGCCAATCGGAACATTTCGCGGCGCTTCAATTTTCGAGCTAGAATTTTACTTCGGATTATAGACTGTATTATGGTCGCGGCAAAATTGTAGACTGAGCTGTCTTGACTTGGTTTAGCACTACTGAAACCTGGAGGAACTTGCTTTTGAATTATCTCTTCATCAACTATTGCTGTTGCTTTCCGAAATCGTCTTTTCCTTCTTCTTTTCCTACTTTGAGTTTTTCTTTGAACGTGAACGATCGGTGGGAGTTTCACTTCATATCTACATATATCATACATTTAGCCATCAAGAAGAACCATCTTTATAGATTTGATTGAAACCTTTGTTAACATTTCGTCAGCATAAATTTCTTGTTCAGAGCAAAAATGTTTTAACATCTAAAACACCTTATGAAAGAAAATCGATAAATAAAAAATTTAGGTTTTTAGACTGCTTATCATACGCGTGAACTTTTCTTCCTGCGTATATGGAATGCAACCATGGATAGGGATAAATGAAAGTTAAATCACGGTGCTAATGCAAACAAAAACAAATATGAGTAATTTAGGAGAATTTTTAATCTGGCGCATACAGGAAAGTGAAGTAATAATATACCTAGAAATTTCCTTTTCTACATAAAACTAGATCACTATAAAGAATACAGTTGAAAAAACTAGATCACGCATATCATAAATGATGAGAGATTATTCCTGTCTATGCTCGTATTCATACGTAAAGAGCTTTAACCAGTATAAATGGAATTGATTCGCTTGTAGTTGGTCATTTTGGCGAAGTAAACAAAGGATTCAAGCAATTAATTTGCTCCTTAGCGAAGGTGGCTACAGAATCACAACTCCTGCGAGCTCTACGGATCACAAAAGGAAAGGAGCTTACGCCTTATTCAAGAAAAGGTTCAAAGTTGCGCTAGGTTGTATGGCGATAAGGATTCAGACTGGACTAATGATACGTCGGGTACAATTTATACGAAGGACAAAAGAAGCTGCAACTCAGGCAGCATGCGCTGGAAATAGCAGAGGGTACCATTCAGAATATGGGTACTCATGGTTCAATAACAGGGA
>Ga0115008_10005429_pt1 | contig 10529 bp, 12 predicted proteins | sample FraStrMetagenome_FD_87164 | JGI IMG/M metagenome (GOLD analysis project Ga0115008, IMG submission 87164) | Marine eukaryotic phytoplankton communities from Arctic Ocean - Fram Strait ARC3M Metagenome | ecosystem: Environmental > Aquatic > Marine > Oceanic | place: Fram Strait | collected...
GGGTTACGGGCAAGAGAGCCCTAGCCCCGGGGGTGCGCGTTCGCAGGGCAAGGGCCTTAAAGTAAACACAGTTCTCCGAGGGTTAGTACCGCGCTCCAGGTTTCCCCTAGCAGCAAGCAGAACGCCCCCTCCCTCTACTCGGAGCTAGTAGACACCAGACACGCGACGACACACACTCCCCCTTGGCGACGGCGTCGCCAATCACAACCCCCCCGCTCGGTCTCCCTGCCCCGGCTCCGCCCCCCGTTCGGTCCGTTCTATCGCAACGCGCATCTCCGCACGTCCCCTCACCCCTGACCTCACCCCGCCTCCGCACCCAATGTGTGTGTCTATATGCGCCTTCGCCCGAGCGCCCTTCTCTTCTGCCTACTGCTCCATCGCGCTCAGGCGCAGCGCCCAGCGCTCGCGCCGCGCGGACGGGCTCCGACCGAGCTGCGTGAGTCCGAGCCAACGGCCCGCACCTCGTCCCTCTCCGACGTTGCGGCGCTCCTCGCTTCGAGCCTCAGCCCGAGCGAGTGGTACGACTACCTCACTCGCGTGAGCGAGTCCCTGGAGGACGCAGTCGAGACGGTCTCCGACTCCACCTCCACCTTCATGTTTCGTGACATCCTCGGCTATCGAGTCGGCTGGGCGCGCACACGCCGTCTCGCTCTCCTCTTCTCTCGCATGCTTCTCGGTGCCGCTCTGCTGCTCCACGGTGGCAGCGGCGACGGTCGGGGATTGTGGACGCGAGGCCTCGCCCTGCTTCAAGCGTCTCAGATTGTGAGCTTCCTCCTGACATCCGGCCGCACAATAGTCGGTATCCCGCGGGTGCGCCTCTACGTCCGCGAGGCGCTCGTCCTGGGTGCCGCGGCCGGGATTCTGCACGTTCCGCGGTTGCACCTCCCAGCTCTCGTCCTCGGTGTCAACGCGGGAAAGACGACGCGCGGCCTCGTCCGGGCCACCCGCCTGACGAGCGCGGAGCAAGACAGCCTGTCAGACCAAGCCTTCGAGGCGGCGGAAGAGGCGCTGGATGGGCTTTCTGACACGGTCAGCGAGGCCCTGGGAGTCGATGACTGGTGGGACGACGAGCCAACGGCTGCTGAGGCCGAGCTCGCACACTACCGCCTCATCGGGCGCACGCTGTCTCCGCTGGTCGCCGCGTTGACCTTCACCGCGGTGGCTCGCCGCCAGGCGCCGTTCGGAGCTGTGCCTGCGCCAATGGTGTCAGCCGCAGTGGCCGGCGGCTTCATGCTGCAGCGTAACATCCGCCTCGCGCTGGAAGAGAACTGGCTCTACCTGCGGCTATTCTTGTTGCGCTCGATCCCGGCGATCCTGCGATTTTCGCTGTGGCTACTGTGGCATGTCGTGCTGCCGATTCGGAACGGGCTGCACGGCCTCCGCAGCCTGCTCGAGCGACTCCTGCGACCTCTGTACTCCGCCCTTTGCCGACTTGTGCCCGCCCTCCGGCGAGTGCCGCTCGACGAGCTCGAAAGGAGGCTCTTCGCCCTGCCCGGCCTCGGCAAAAAGCTTGCTTTGAGGCTGCTCGGCGCGCTGCGCTGGCTGCTGCGGACGGTCGTCCCCGGCGCTGCACGCGGCTTTGTGTCGGAGGTGCTGTCAAAGGCAGAGCGCTACTTGCTGCCCTATGTGATGGCCGCTCTCGGTGTCGCCGTGCAGATGCGATGGATCAAGCTGCGCGAACTGCCTGCGCTGTGCATCAAGCTCGTGCTCAACCCCAGCGACCTGCTCGCAACAGCCGTGAAGCCCGCACTCCGCGCTGCTCTCACCCGGTTGCGCGAGGCGGCCCGGCTTCCTTCAGCAGTGATGGCGTTCCTAAAGCCCTGACCCACACACACGCACGCCGCCAACCAACTTCCGGCCTTGTTTTGTTTGTTTCCCGTGTCCCAATCACACGGACACCTCGAGACGGACACGCGGTCCCAAAACGCGGGCCACCCCCATCCCGTGCCTGTTTTTATCGATGCGCGCCAGTCCCGCAAAAAACAAAACAACAACATCTCTCCAGGTCCCGTGGTGCCTGGTGCCCAAAGAAAGAAAGAAGACAGAAGCGCCGCAAGCTGGGTCGCAAGGGAGGCCCAGGAGCCAGGTCGTTCGCGGGACAAAATTCTTTTGCGCGCATGACCGGTGCGAGCGGCCTCCGAGTCGGCGTCTAGCGCGAGAAATAAGGTTTTTGCTCGCCTTCCCTGCGACCCCGATCCCCGTGATGCATGTCTCACTGTTACTGTGCGATTTCGGGCCCGGGGTTGTGCGCGCACACGTGAAATTCTTTTCCAGGTTTACCTGTATTAGTACTTTTGTTTTTTCCTGTATTAGTGCCAGTGCGCGCCCGTCTGAAAGAAAGAAAGAAAGAAAAAAGACAACCCTCAGGAGGGATGGGAGGACGGCACGCCGCCACCCGACATGCAAATTCTTTTCCAGGCACGATGGCTGGCAAGACCTGACTGACTTCGCCAGCACCGAATGGACTCCACGCTATTTCGAGTCACGCCACGCAGGGCGATCGGCCTGACCGTGCTGGCTGCGATCGTGCTCGCTCTCGACTCGCTCTACCGGAGGCCGCCTGACCAGCGTGCACCGCCCAAGCGCAAGCAGGGCAGCCTCCGGCCACAGCCTGCCACCGCGCCGCACGTGGTGACCGCCAACGTCCCGGCGACGAACGCTGTCGTTCAGCTGTCGGCAGCCTCTCGGCCAGCAAGGCCGGCACCGGCTGTGGCCGCCCCGCCGCCGGTTGGCATTCTCCGTGTGCGCCCGGCAGCAGGCAACCGAAGCTCGCAGCCGTGGAACTACCCACCCTTTGCCGGCGCCATCTCGAAGCGCGCACGCGATCAGTTCTCCATGCGCAAGAATTCCGGCTTCTACGGCCGCGATTCGCCCTTCCCAGAGTGGCTGCGAGGGACGGAGCCCAGCGCTGCCGCCGGCCCGGCGCCGCCGGCGGTGCTGACTGGCACTGCGTGGCACTACGGGCCGGGACGGCATGCGGCGGCCGCGGCTGCCTGTGCCGCCCACGGCGTCTGGTCGGCGCCCCTCGGCCGGTGCGACTGCGGCCCGTACCGGTGGGGCGCCACGTGCGCCGTGCCGGTGGTGCCGGTGCCGCGGCCGAGCATGTACGTCTGCGTGATGAACGACTCGGCGCCTTGGTGCTCGAGCGAGGGAGGGAGGCGAGGTGCGCCAGCACACACCCTCGACGACGCCTCGAGCCCCCCCCCGTAGGTGGTGCGAGCTCCCCGCGTGCGAGGCCAGCAAGGCCGAGAGAGCGGCGCCGGTGCTCGGCGCGCCGCCCCGCCAGTGCACAGGAGAGCCCCTCTCGGCTTGCCCGAGCAGCTGCAACGGCCGCGGCTCCTGCCTGGGCGGCGCCTGCCGCTGCTACGCTGGGTTTCGCGGCGCGGCGTGCGAGGAGTCCGACAAGGACAACTCCTGCCTGCAGGGCTGCTCCGGGCGGGGCGAGTGCCTCAAGGGCTTCTGCCGCTGCACGCCGCCTTGGTGGGGCGCCGACTGTGCGCTCGGGGCGACGGCCAGCGAGTGGCCGCGCTGTTCGCGCAGGCGAGCCGGAGCCGGAGCCTGCTCCACGCCCCTCTGCCCGGGCCTTCTCTCTGCACACGCCAACTGGACTCGTTGTTGCGCAGGCCTTGCATCTACGTGTATGAGCTGCCGGAGAGCACGGGCAAATCGCCCGACATCGCCGCGTGAGTGTCTGTTCACTCGACACCGTGGAGTGTGCTTCAGGCGAGGATGAACGTGCTGGCACTCAAGGTGGAGCTCGGGTCCCCTCACCCCTCGTGCACAGCTCCCGCGTGACCCCGCGCGCTCCTCGTTTCGCAGGTCGAGTTCGACTGGCGCATCCAGGCGCCGGGACGCAAGTACGACTACCGCTTCCCGCTGCTCTTCCACGAGGCTCTGCTCGGGTCGGGGCATCGCACTAGCGACGCTTCGCAGGCGGACCTGTTCTTTGTGCCGACGTACGACTTTCAAGGCTCGTGGGGGAACCCAGAGGTCTACTTCCGCGCGGCGCGGTACGTCTCGCAGGCATGGCCCTACTGGAACGCCTCTGGCGGGGCACGCTCCCTCTCGCGGACCAGCGTCCATCTGGAGTGTGCGCCGGCGCGAGCGTCGCCCGCCCGCTCTCAGGCGGACCATCTGTGGGCAGTGGCCCGCGACGCGGGCGCGTGCGCGACTCCGTGGGGCTCCTTGGCCGACGAGCTGGCCTCCTCGTCGCTGCTGCTCAACTGGGGCGGCGTCACCGGACTCTCAGGTTAATTAACTAATTAACTGATTAATTAACTGGGGCGGCGTCACCGGACTCTCAGGATCCGCAACGCCCCCGCCACGGCCGAGCTCTGACCCTTCCGCCCACATGCCCTCACTGCGAGCAACCTTGCCCCAAAGCCTCGATTTCGCCGCCGGCCCTCCTCTTCCCCGCCAGGGCTGCCCGAGGAGCGCTGCTATGAGGCGGCGCGCGACCTCGTCGTCCCGGGCGCGCTCGTCCACTCCATCGTTGCGAAGTCGCCCTTTTGGGGCGACGCGGCGGCGGTCGCGACGGCGCACCGCCGGCGCAGCACGCGCCTCTTCTTCATCGGCGCCCTCTGCTGGAAGATCTCGGACAAGGTCCACTCGCTTGGGGAGATGGAGAGGAAGTGCGCGCGGGAGCACGGCTTCATCGCCCGGTACTCGTTTGGACACCGCTGGCTCGTCTTCAAGGCAAGCCCCCCTCTTCCCTCCCCCTTCCACACCACCCATGCCCCTGATCGGTCGGACCTGTGCCCTTCTAGACCTTTGCCGGCGCCGAGGGCTTTCGCCTGTACGCCACCGACTACCCGCCGTCGATGCCGCGGCGGCGCGTTAACGTCAACGAGGAGATCCTCGCTTCTCAGTACTGCCTCTGCCCGTCCGGCACGGGCTGGGGAATGTGCACGCGTCTACCCGCACCTGGCGGCCGGAGATCCACGCCCCCAGGCGGTACCCCTCCTCGCCGTAGGCGCGTCTACCACGCGGCGGTGCTCGGCTGTGTGCCGGTGCTGGTGCAGGACGACGGCGCGCATCCACGTGTGGCTCAGGCGTTCGAGCCCGAGTTGCGTTGGGACAGTTTCTCAGTCATTGTTCCGCGTGCCGCCGTCGCCAATCTGTCGGCAGTGCTCGCCGCCACCGACCTCCAGGCCAAACAGCGTGCGCTTGCCACGACCTGGCACCGGATGATTTGGCGCAACGCGCTGCAATCGCCACAGCGTGAGAAGCTGCCGTCCCCGGACGCCTTTGAGGCGACGGTGGCCTCGCTCGGCCGGCTTGTAGAGCGGCGCAGCGAAAGATTACAAGAGAGGGTGTGAGGATTCCTCACAGCTCTCTGTGTCTGTGATCACAGATCACAGAGGGAGGGCGCGAGCGGCCAGCGGCGCGGGCGACACCCACACACAGCAACACTATTTTATCACGACGCGAAAATGCTAAATGGCAAGCTATCAATGGACAGACCAGGGACTTTGCTGGCGCCGGCGGTGCTTGCGCTCTAAGGGAGACCCAGACCCAGGCCAGGCCCCAAAAGCAGATCGTTGTCAGATGTCACCGGTCTGACGCGCGACACCCGATCGAACCCGAGATACACATCGAAGAGCCGTACACACAGGCAGCTGCGAGAACTAAGAAGGGGAAACCCCTCACCAGTATTTAGCGCCCAAAGAAGCCTGCCTGATCAAATATCCCGCCAGGACCGACCCACTGCCCAGTCTTGTCCTTGGCCCACCCTCCCATGCACTTCATCTTGTTCTCCGCCTGCACGCGGCGCCAATAGCGTGAAATGCTTGGCTTGTGAGTTGTGTGGAGATCGTTTGTGTGCTCGCGCACCTTCGCGCAATCGAGAATCTGGCCGTCCATCACGTACCCCTCCCCCGCCTCCTGCTTGTCGCTCTTGTAGTCATTGAACGAGTCAATTGCGTTACCTGCCGCATCCACCATTGCGCCCGTCGATGCATCAAGCCGGTCGCCCGTGCTCTCTGCAGCGGCCGCGCAGTCCTCCTTCGAGTGCGCCTATTGACAGCGAGTGAACGGCAACATATTGACCGGCGCGAGCGGCTATCGGTCCGCGCGTGAGCGTGCGCGTGCTTTTTGGCACTCTTTCATCGCATCCACCCATGATCCGTCTCCCAAGCTGCCCCCGTTGTACTCGTCATTTTTGTCGAATATGCCGCGCGCTGCGGCGATTTCCTCTTGCTTGGAGTGGATGAGGTTGCCGAGGGTCACAGGCAATGCCCTCGTGAAGCCGGCGTAGAGGTCAGGAAGCATGCTAAAGCTGATCTCGTAGCCAAACAGCTCAAACTTCTCGTCGGGCACCCGGATAATACTGGCCGAGTGCTGACGCCCAGAGAGAGCAACCGCACCGCAAAGAAGAACGCCGACCCCAACGAGTGCGCCTGCCGCCTTCCGGCGATGGTGATTCACGGGCTCGCTCGCGATCATGGCGACAGGACGGCGCGGACGCGGGACGGCCGTGGGCCGACGGACGGCCGCGTTTTTTACCCGCCCTAATTGCTAAAATTCTCCTCGAGATTCAATCTACGACACTGAAAAAAAAGAACGAGACGGCGTTCATTCACAATAGGACACATCAGCCCGGATCGAGGAGCCTACGCCGTTTCGCCGAGACTTCCCCTTCCGCGGGCGGCGGCGGGCGCACAGGGACGGGCTGCGACCGCGACACGCCCAAATGGCGCAGCGTTGCGTCGTCCCACGCCGCGGCCACAATCCCGAGCGACGCAAGCCGCGCAGCACGCGCCCGCGGCGCGGCGCACCACTTCCATGTCGCTGCGCGGATCCCATCGTCTGACTGCCGCTGCAGTGCAATCTCAACCACCCCCGCCATCGAGCGAAGGAGCGCGCCGCTGCCGGACCCCGCCGACCCGTCATCCTCGTCAGTACCGAGAGTCGGGAGCGCCTCCAGCGTCGCACACCACGCGACGCGCACCGCGGTCACGAGCGACGGCGGCGGAGGCTTGGCGGGCGGCGTGCTTTGCGGCCAAGCCGCGGCAGTCACGCGGTGATCAACCTCCGCCCCGCGAGCGCCGGCCGGCGCGGCAGCACCCATCTCACTTCCCTCAGCGTTGGCAAGCGCGCACAAGAGCGGCTCGTGCTCCTACGGCGAGAGCCACTGCGGTGAAACCACTCGGTCGGGGGCAGCATTTCCCGAGGAGGAGACGCCTGCGCGTGCACGAGCCACGGCCGCAACGCGGCGACCAGCGCGGCGGCGGTCGAGACAGCGCCATCCTTGGGGGAGGAGCCTTGGGCGGGGGCGGCAGACGAAGTGGCGGCAGCGCTAGCGGCCGACGCCGCAAGCAGCGCAGCTCCTGGGCGCAGCCCGATCACGACGACGGCCGCGATGGCGTGAAGAGCGTCCTCCGCCATCGCGGTGCCGTTGGCGTGCAGCACGGTGCTCGAGGCGCCGGCTGCGCCGTCGGCGAGCGAGATGAGCGCCTTGGTGCCTGTCTGCAGCAGCTGCCACGCCGCAGCCGCCGAGAGCGGCGGCGGAGCTGGCGGCGGCGGGGGTAGCGAAGGGCTCGAGTCGGCGGGCGGGTGCGGCGCGACGCCCGCGCGCATCACGGCGCAGCAGAAGGAGAGAGAGAGCGCCAGATGGCCGCCCCCTGGCCTCGGCACCGCGTCCTCGCCCCGCCCAATCCACAACCCGCCTGAGGCACGGCGATGAAGTGAGGAGCGGCCGGCGCACCGAGGAGAGCTCGAGGGAGTGTCGGGGGAGTGTCGGGGGAGTCAGTAGTCTCGAGAGTGGCGGCCGGCGCACCGAGCAGATCGATCGACGACGCGGCGAAGACGGCCGAGAGCGAGCGGCGCAGCCTCCGCCGCATCTGCGCGTAGGCCGGGGCACGCGCTGCCGCCGGGTCGACCAGAAGCATCGGAGGCAGCAGTTCGCGCAAGGCGCGCCTGCTCCGGGAAGGGCTTTTGCTGGCCTTGGAGCGTGTGTCGGGTCGAGGCGAGGGCGGAGGGCGGAGGGCGGGGCGCGCACTTCTTCTCCGACGCGTAGACGGCGCTCGTGGCGGGCGAGAAGGGCTCGGAGGAGACGCGCGTCTCGTCTTCGGTCTCTCCCTCGGGCGCCTGCGCGGCGAGGCGCGCGAGGGAGCGTGTGCAGGTGCGCGTGGCGAGGGCGGTGGGCGGGGTCGCCCTCGCACCGTCAGTATCGCGCAGAGCGCGCCCACCCACACGTCGCACTGGAGCTCGATCGGGGCGCGAGTCGGCTCGCCGTCCCCTGCGCCGCCCGCTGTGCCGCCCGCTGTGCCGCCCGCTGTGCCGCCCGCCGCGCCGCCCGCCGCGCCGCCCGCCTCGCCGCCCGCCTCGCCGCCCGCCGCGGCTTCCGCAGCAGGCGGGAGAGCAGGCGGGAGCGGGGCGGCGGCGGCGGCGGCTAGCGGCGCGGGCCGGAATCGCGTCTGCGCCTCCGAGGAGAGGGATGCGGAGAGCAGCTCGCTGAGGGTGCGGCGGCCCTGCGCGCGGCAGAGCCAGAGGCCGGTCAGCTTCGGGTGCTGTCGGAAGAAGGAGTCGACGCACGCGAGGAATGTGCAGCGCAGCTCCGGGTGCCAGTGCGCCGCCATGGAGCGCACCGCAACCTGCCACACGAGCTCGCCTGCACGGCAAAGTCGGCGGGCGTGGGGAGGGGGGTGGCACGGACATGCCCAGCCTGCGGGGCAAGCCCTCGCCCCCGGGGCAGAGAGCGTGTCGAGCGAGGCTGCGTGTCAGCTCGCACCTGACAAGGGGCATCAAACTGTACTCTGAACTGCGGACCCTTCTGAATGGCGCGGTGCGTCAGCTCGCACCAGCCGCGCGCAGCCTCGAGGTGCGCCGCGCCTACTCTCGGCTCACCCCGGCTCATCTCGGGTGCTCTCGGGGGGGGGGGAGCGCAGCCTCGAGGTGCGACGCGCCGAGTCGCGCCGAGTCGGGCGGCGGACGCATCAAGCCGCCCGCCTCCTCCTTCTTCCACAGGTCGCGCAGCGGCATGACGAGGAGGCCGAGCCGCTTCTCCGCGTCGCCCGGCGCGTTGGCGGGGTCGTCCATCAGCGGGACCTGTGCGCTCCGGCAGGGCTCGGGCAAGGGGGCGGGGCGCCCACCAGCGGGCCGTCTGCCGGAGGGACCCACGCCGCCACCAGCCGCCGCCACATGACGAACATGAGGGCGCGCGCCTCGTAGGCGGGCAGCTCGCCCTCCTTTGCGACGAAGGCTCCGGTGGGGAGCTGGAGCAGCTGGTTGAGCTTCTCTCGCTGGGGCGGGTGGGCGAGCCAGCCGCCGAGGAGAGAGATGACGTGCCTGTGCGGGGCGGCTGTGGGCTCGACGACCCTGTGGCTGAAGGCGGAGGGGGAGGCGGTGGGGCGCGCGAGTGCCAGCGGGCGGAGGCGTGTGGGGGCGCGGTGTGGGGGCGTCCCGCGCCCCCAGAGTTTGATGAGCCAGATGCGGCCGTCCTTGCTCTTGTGCAGCAGCGCGGGCGGCAGGCCGGCTGCGGGCGGCTTCTCGACCACCGCCCAAACCGCCCAGCATAGCGAGAGCGGCATCGCGTGCGCGTGCTCCGGCCACGGGAGCACGCTGCCCAAGAGCTCCACCGCCGACTCGCACCGCTGCCGGGCCTCGCCACCCGCTCTGCTGCTGCTGCCGTCCGCACCGTCGCCGTCCGCATCGCTGACGGCCACATCGTTGCCGCTCCCACCACTCCCGCCTGCATCCTTGCCGTTCCCACCACTCCCGCCGCCGCCGCCGTCTGCCGGTGGCGTCGGGTCTGGTCCCAGCGCATCTGCCATGTGTCCGGTGGCAAGGGCGAGCTCCACTGCTTGAGGGAGCCAAGCGTCTGCCGAAGCGCGCAGCACTTCGGGCTGCGCACCCGCGAGACGCCGCAGCAGGCTGACGGCCAGCTCCGAGGCTGCCGGTGGCGACGGCGGGGCGCACGCCTTGCCGAGCGCGCGGACCACGGCGGTCGTGTGTGTGGCGACGGGGTCGTCCGTGACGTAGCTCAGACTCCCGCCCTCATCGTCCGGCCGCAGCACCAAATCGAGCGCGGAGAGCGCCACGGCCTGCGCCCGCGCTTGCGTCGCCACGGTCAGCGCTGCGAGCTTGCAAAGCGCCGCCAGCATACGCGCTCCGACGCCTCCGCGGTCGAGCGCTGAGCCGCGAGTCTGAGGCGCCGAGATGAGCGAAAAGAGGAGCCGCGCCACCTCTGGCAGCTCGCGGCCCTCCTCCAGGGCAGCTTCGGCCGCGCTCAGCATGTCGGGAACCGAATTCACCGTCTCTGCCGAAAGCATGTCGCAGGCGCTCGCGTCTGCGAGAAGGGCGATGACTGGGTCGCACATTTCGCCGAGGGTTTTGCTGAGCGCGCTGCCAGGACGCGAGGCGCGAGCGGGCGAGCAGCACACACCGACAGAGCGCAAAAGAATTTCCAACGCGTTATCTATTTTCTTTCTTTTTCGGGCGAGAAGGGCGTGTGGACTGGCGCACACTCTAGCACACCAGCAGAGCAAAAGAAATTACACTAAAAAAGAAGGATTGCGTTTGTTTCATAA
>Ga0115008_10005430_pt1 | contig 10529 bp, 8 predicted proteins | sample FraStrMetagenome_FD_87164 | JGI IMG/M metagenome (GOLD analysis project Ga0115008, IMG submission 87164) | Marine eukaryotic phytoplankton communities from Arctic Ocean - Fram Strait ARC3M Metagenome | ecosystem: Environmental > Aquatic > Marine > Oceanic | place: Fram Strait | collected 2012-06-18
TCAACTTCTTCATCTGATGCTTCAAATGCAAATGATTCTTCTTCTGGTGCTTCTTCAGCATCGTCGTCAGCTTCTTCGCCATCGTCTTCGCCTTCGTCATCACCAGCCATCATTTTTTCAAATTCTGCTTTAAGGTCGTCTAGTGCGTCTTCTAGGTCTTCTACACGATCTTCAACATCACCTTCTGGTGCGTCTTCGTCGTCGCCTTCTTCGCCTTCGTCGTCCATGCCTAGGTCTGTCATCATGTCGTCAGTTGGGTCGCCGCCCATGTCGTCATCTGCTTCTACTTCAAAAGTGTCTAAGTCAAAGTTTTCTTCAACTTCTTCTGAGTCATCTTCGTCTAGGTCTTCATCTGATGCTTCATCTACTTCTTCATCAGTTGTTTCATCTACTTCTTCGTCAGTTGCTTCATCAACATCTGTTTCGTCTTCTAGTAGTGATTCGTATATATCGCGTGATTTTTCAACAACGATCTCGTGGAATAGTTCTTCTGCTGCTGCCTTGTCTTCGTTAACAAGTAGTTCTAGCATTTTTTCAAATTTATTTTGATCTGACATTACGTTCTCCTATAAATGTTTTAAGTGCTGCACAAGCTATGCGCCTGTACGGGGCTGTCATAATATATTTACTCTATTAACAGAAAAGTGCGTAGAAATAGGCTCAAAACAGACCGTTTTTCAATTTATCAGGAAAAACTGAAGATTTTCTTAAATTCTTCAATTGAAATGTGTGATAAATTGCTAATGTTTGAAAATTCTTTTGGTATGAACCCACCCTCTCCTAACACTCTTATATATCTCTTTTGCGAGAAATTTTTAGTTGTGATGATAGTTTGTTTTAACCAATTGCCGTGAAATGTTGCACGATCGTGCTTCTTTTTATAATTTGGAGTGTCTGCGTATATATTATTAATTCTTTCACCAAGACCTTTATAATCAAAACCTAAAATATAAATGTCAGTTGTATCATGTGTACTAGCTAAATGTAATGCAGTTGGTCCACTACTCCAGCCTTTACTTGGTTGAAAAAAATTAAAACCATGCATGCCATTATATGCACGATTAGGATTAGTCCATACAGCATGACTATGCTGATACCCTATATTATTAATTTCTAAAATCATTTTCATATCAACTGCTACAAGATAATCAGGATCAAATTCTCTATACAGAGCATTGCACCCGTATACAGTTCCTTTTGATTTTAGTTCAGTATGATCTATAGTTTGTCGACTAGTGCCATTGCCTAGTACGAACGCTATTTTTTGCAATTATTATACTCCGGGTTCTGCGTTTGCTGCTATACCATACATTTGCTTAACGAACTCTTGTTCTTCACGCTTTTCTTCTGTATGTAGCTCAGATGCTTTCCGGATTCGATTGATTTGACTTAGAGTTAAACGTGTTTTACGAGTATCGTCTTTTTGCATAGGCGAATCATCGTAGTCTTCCTCGTAGCGTTTGTCTTCTACAGGAGCAACAGTTTCAGGGTCGTGGTAAAATAATTCTCTAAGTATCATATTGTATTTATATCGTTTGCTCAGTTCCTGCTGCTGGTGCACCTAGTTCGTCTCCAGTAACAGTATCAGGTGCAGATCCTTCTCCGCCTTCAACTCCATCAGCACCTTCTGGTGCTTCATCTTCTATACCACCCAAGTCTGCTCCAATGCCAGCACTACTAATACCTGCATCACGCATTTCTGCACTTGGATCACCTGGTGTTGGTTCTAAGTTTTCTTCATTCTCTTCGCGCCACAAGCGTTCGTTCTCTGCAAGCTCTTCTTCTGACAATCCTAAGTAACGTTTCATTGCAAATCTATTTGAAATATAAGGTATTGCTGCCATTTGCGTGTATGTTGGAATACGTGCATTATCAATTTCAGCTTGTCTGTAACTTGCAAAGTTTTGTGGTGGTTGAAATTTAAGATCAAACATTGCTGTGTCAATGTTTACACCCTTTTCAAGTAAGTAGCGTTTAAATTCTGTATCAAATTCTTCAACTACTAGATTTTGTAAACGTTCACAGTATGTGTTAAATCTTAATTCTTGTATGTATGCAGTTCCGACTCGTCCATCATTATACTGTGAAGCTGAGTCGTCAGCGCCGGTAGGCAAATAGCTACTAGGGATTCGTAAACCGCGTACGAGCTTATTAGTAAAATATCTAAGGTCATCAATTTCTCCTAAGTTAGTACCGCCTGGTAGTGTTTCAACTTTAGAGCCACGCCCTTCAGCAGTTTGAGGGAAGAAGTAGTCTTCATTGATTGACAGTGGATTGTAACTACTGTCTATGACATTTGATCCGCCTCCTGTCGACGATGGGATACGTCTTTGATGTATTTCCGTTTTAACACGTTCCACAAATTGCATAGCAAGGTGTGATGGCATGTTACCCACATCAACGTAGAATACTCTGCGCTCTGGCGCACGTTGGACACGATATATAATAATCGCATCTTCAAGCAGTTCTTTTTGCTTGTATACTTTAAAAATAGTTTCTAATAATGAATTACCAAATGGATAGTTGTTGTCCAAACCTTCTGAAAGACTTAGATGTACAACATGTTCTGCACCTACAGTAAACTCAGAATCATCAGTTGTAAAACGTGAACCACTCATACTTGCCTGCGGGCCTACCATGCCTTTGGCACCGCCACCGCCTACTGGACTTGATCCATTATATTGACCGCCGCCGGCTGGGCTCATGTTACCATTATTTACATATGGGGTTGTTGCAATTCCATCTTTAAAATTAAAGTTTACGTTTTTAATTACGTATTGTTCAGGAGTTTTTCCTTCAGACTCATTTACAATAATGCGTGTTATGTTTGCAGGATCAACATGAAACCATTTTTTAGTTTCTGGATCTCTTAGAAAGAACTGATCTCCCATTTTAAATACATTACGTAGTACTCTAAATATTTTTGTTTCAAAATTTTGTAGTTTATTCCACTGCTGTAGATATTGACCAATAATATTAATTTCACTATTAGTTGCTGTTTTGCCTCTATAATCTACAATAAACGGAGTGTTGTTTTGTGCATTCTTTTGCGTACAAAATTCAGCAAGAATATCAAGTGCAGCATTAACTTCGCTGTCTTGATCCATAGTGTTGTATTGTCCGTAGCGTTCAACTCTGTTAGGTGAACCTACGTAAACATCAGGCAAGTAGCTTGAATAGTTAGAACGTGCTGGACCAGCCATGTTGCCGTTACCGCGGCTACTAAAAGGTGAATAGCTACCATTTTGGTTATCACCCGTTGGTACTGGTGTAAAATATCGTTTCCAACTCATTTATTGCTCCTTAGTTCCCAACATTGCTAACTCCGCCTTGTGCTAGGTTACTTCCAATTATATTTTTTGTGTTGCTTTCAATCTTAACATCTAAGTCTCTAGACTCTCTAAGTGTTACTAATACTTCTTGCATAACACTATTTAACTGATCATTGCCTGCACCACCGCCAGAGCCGGCTAAGGCTCCGCCTGCTATTGCAGAACCTGCATTTTCGCCTTTCGAAAATGGGTTCCAACTGTTGTCTGCATTTAGTTCAGCGTTCATTTTTTCTAAAACAGTAACTAACTTCTCCATAGCTTCAGTATAACTTATAATTCCTGCGCTGTCAAGTGATTCTGCAGAAAAAGTGTTTAAAGAGGTTGACATAGCATTAATTGCTTCTGCGTTAGCTGTAACTCCTGCAGAATTTATCTCTGCATCACCAAACGCTTTTACTGAATCCCATGGCATTTTTTCGTCACCAGCAAACCAACCTGCTATTGCTCCAAGTACACCACCGGAGCGTTCAGCATCTATAACTGGCATGTTTTTCATTGCTAACGCAAATGCACTTACTGCTCCTGCGTTTGCAACAATGCCTGTGGTGTTAAATGTATAATCACCAAACTTTTTCATTGGAGCAAACGGATCTGTTTCTCCACCTAATAATCCAATTATAGCATCTTTTGCCGCAGTAAACACACTTGCTGCCGGGGCTGTTGGAAAATCTTTCATTGCTTCGGCATATGCTGCTACTGCACCTGCGTTAGCAATAATACCAGGAGTATTAAATTCATACTCCCCAAACTTTTTCATCTTGTCTAACGGATCATCTGCACCAAATAAGCCTGCGATTGCACCACCTACTGCTCCAACTGCTGCGCCAATACCTGTTAGTCCGTCTGCTGCTCCTAATGCAGCCATTGCTTTACTATATGCAACTATTGAATTAGCATTAGATGTAATTACAGCTTCGTCAAATGACTTTTCTTGGAATTTTTCAAGTTGTGCTAGTGGATCTGTTTCGCCACCAAATAATCCTGCAATGCCTGATGTAACACTTCCGACTAACGATCCTAGTCCTGCAACTGCTGAACCTGCACCAAATGCTGCCATTCCCCCTGCAACTGCTGCCATACCTAAGCCAGCAGCTTTTAACGCTTCGCCATCTAATTCTTCAAAGCCTTTTAGACCATCTTTCAAAGACGGCAATGATTGGCCTACTAGCCATGTTGCACCAGCTATACCTGCACCAATCGCAACAATTGCTGCGCCTACTGCGGCTGCGCCTAATGGAACTAATGGATTTGCAAATGCAATAAGTCCACTAGCAATACCTTTTAGTACTGCGCCAAGACCTTTACCAAGACCTTTGCCTATGTTAGCAATACCTTTGCCAGCGCCGGCGCCTGTATTGCCACCGCCACCAACTGGGCCGGTAGGTGCACCACCGCCTCTGTTAAACACACTACCAAGAGCAGTTTTAATACCACTACCCATTGCGCCAACTACAGCTTTACCTGCAAACATTAATCCTATACCGGCTACTAATGAAGCTACTACACCTTTATTGTCCCATAAGGCTCCCATACCGTCTTTTATTATTTTGCCAATTGCTTCCATTGGATTGTCAAATGGTAAACTACCTAAGTATTCTGCAATGCCACTAAGTACATTTCCTGCTGTTGATATTGCTGTTCCTATTGCATCTAGTGCGCCGCTCTTTATGAATATTTCATGCAGTTTTGCTGATAACTCTCTTTGATTTTCTTCAAATGTTAATAGTGCTTCTGTATTTGCATCTTGGGCGGCTTTTTGCTCTGCCTGTTGTGTTTCAACGTCAGCTAAATTACGTTTGCCAAGGTCAGTCATTTTTGTTGCATTGTCTAAGAAATCGCCTAACGGATTACCTGACGCTTTTAATTCTTGAATAATTCTTGCACGTTCAGTTGCGCTTGCTCCTGCAAAGTTTTCTAGTTCTCCGCCTGCCAGCTTAAATGCATCTAGTAGAACTTGTGGATCAGCACCTTGTCCAATTTGTGCCATTGCGTCAGCAATATCCGGACCAGCATCACCTAAAACAGCTAAAAGCTGACCAGCTGCTTCGGTTGGATTGCCTGTAAGCATACCTTTAAGTGCTTCAGCTGTTGAGCCTCCTACTTCATCTAGTAATGCTAAACTTGTTTGAAGATTTTTATATTGTACAGACCCTTCTTCAAATTGACTTAGCAAAGTACGTGCAACCGAGTCAGCAGCTTGTTCATTAAGCATTGCTTCTGCTTCTTCTCTAGTCTTACCAGTTACTTTTGCAAGTTTATCAATTTGCATTAAGTAGTCTGCACTACCAGCAGCAAGCTCTTGTGTACTTTTATTTTGCAAGGTGCCCATACGTCTTTGCAAATCAATGTAGCTTCCCATTCCTTCATTGATTTGCTCTACACTAAAGCCCATATTCATAAGACTTTTGAAGTCTCCTGTAGCTTTAAGGTTCTTATTCATTTTTGCAAATCTTGTAGCACCTTGTGCTACACTTCCACCAAGTGCTGCTAAGTTTGATGCGTTACTTCTAAACAAATCTGACATTTCGCTTAAACTTAAACCCATGCCAGCTGATGCATTACGCATTTCAGTAATTGAGCCGCCAAAACTTGCGCCAACTGAAGACAATCCTCTAAATGATTCTATTGTTTCATCTGCATAAGATGCTAAGGGTGCTAATGCGCCGCCAATGCCAGGTAATATATCAGTAAATGCTTTTATGCCAGTTTCGTTATTGAATAACGATTTACCTAGTTGTAATGAACTTCGTGCTAATCCGCCTAATCCTGTAGCAACAGCATTGCCCATTAATGCTGCAAATCTGTTGGTTGCTTTAGTTGCGTCCTGTGTTGCTACCGTTTGTTCTTCGGTAGCTTCAGTTTGCTCTTTAGCTGCTGTTCCACCGTCTTTTACTGCTTTATTATACAGTGCTTGCAACTTTAGTGCTTCGCCCTTATTACCAATGCCTAATTTCTTAGCCATTGCTTCTTGTGCCGTCACAAGACGCTGTAGAGTCACTTCACTAGCTACTCCGTCTCCGCCTACATTACCAATATTTACTTCTTCAGCCACTATTACACTTCCAAGTTATATGCGCATATAAATAATAGAGATACATACTTATATATAATGTATTTATACGGAGATGAACATGCCAGAATTTAACCCTACGGAATTTAATAGTAATATTGAGCAAAATCCTTTGCGCAAGTATTTTAGACAACCCAAGGTGTATATCACGTTACCTAGTAAAGGTAAATTTTATGCTCCTGATGCAATTAACATTCCCGAAGGCGAGGAATATCCTGTCTATGCAATGACAGCTAAAGACGAATTAACTATGAAAACACCTGATGCACTATTAAACGGTGCAGCAACAGTTGAAATAGTTAAAAGTTGCGTACCTTCAATTATTAACCCGTGGGCAATGCCAAGTATTGATTTAGATGCAATATTAATTGCAATAAGAATTGCTACGTACGGCGAAACTATGGAAGTTGAAACAAAAACACCTATTACAGGTGAAGATAGAACGTTTAGTGTAGATCTTAGACAACTTCTTAATAAGTTAGTTGTAAATGAATATGTTTCAGCATTTACTACCAGTGACATGACAATTAATGTGCGCCCATTAACATATAGAGAGTTTACTGATGCAAGTTTAAAAACTTTTGAAGAGCAACGTATCTTTGCATTAGTTGAAGATGAAAAAATTAGTGACAATGAAAAATTATCAAAGTTTAATGATAGTTTTCAAAAACTTACTAAACTGACTATTAGTACTATATCAAGAAGTATTACTTCTATTGTTGTCGGCGATGATGAAGTAACTAATCCTCAACACATTGAAGAATTTATTAATAATGCTGACAAGCAATTTTATAATGATGTGTTATCTCATATTGAAAAACAAAGAGATACTTTCCAACTTGAGCCATTAAAAGTTCAAAGTACAGATGAAGACGTTGCTGCAGGCGCACCAAAAACTTGGGAAGTGCCAATTACGTTTGATCAATCAAATTTTTTCGCATAAGGATCCTAGCCTGGACCGTGGCTGAGATCCTAGAAGAAGTTAAGCATATGGAAAACGGCCAAAAAGAAGTTAAGAGTGAAATAATGAAACTTTGTTGGTATATGCGCGGATCAGTAACTTTAGACGAAGGATATAATTTATCTTACGAAGATAGAGCTATCATAGGGGACATAGTTAAAGAAAACTTAGAGACTACAAAGAAAAGCGGAATGCCTTTCTTTTAAACGTAGCTTAATCCAAACATTTGGTTAGTACCTTCTAACAAGTGTACACGTAATCCTAAATCACTCCAACGTAAATTATTTTCTTTTAACATTCTACTAATTTCAAAGTATATACTTTGTGTTAAGAATCTTTCACCTGCTTTAGAATTTGCAACCCATGCTTGCTGTTGTTTACTAACATCAACACCTGCTTTAGCAAAAGTCATAATCTTTTGTGCTGCTGCAACTCCACTTTCTTTATCACCTTTTGCTAATTTAGCAAGGTCACTTGCAATAGTGGCTGCTGTCTTTGGTGGCATTGGTTTCTGTCCACCTTGTACTTTGCGTATATCACCTTTTGCTTTTTCGTAAGTATCACCCGCTGCTGCATTTTTAGCTGGATCTTTTTCTGCTGGTGCTGTTGCATCCGCTGCTGCGTTACCATCCGCTGTTGGTGCTGTTTGAGGTGCTGCTAGTGAATCGATATGAGTTACTAATGATTTTGCATCTTCAGGTCCTAACTTAGCAACTGCTTGTTGCACAGTTTTGAAATCCATTGCTGGTTCTGATTGTCCTGGTGCAGCTGGTTTACCTCCGGGGCCTGCTTTTGCTCCTGGTTCTACAGGTGCTGCTGCTTGTGCTGGTTTGCCACCTGGCCCTGGCTTTGCTCCTGGTGCTTTAGGATCTGCTGCAACTGGTGCTGGCGGAAGTTTTGCTCCTAATGTTTTATAAACTGGTGCTAGTACTTGATCACTTACACCTTGTTGTCTTAATATGTTTGCAATTTCATTACTGTCTGTTGGCTTGCCTGCTTTAATCCATGCTTTATTTAATTTGTCAGCAGTAATTTTAGATGACAAGTTCTTGCCAACTGTTTTTGCTTTAGCACCTACAGCTGCCGCGCCTTTTTTAAGTGCTCCGCCTGCTGCGGCTGCACCTTTCTTAATTGCATCTAGTGGACCTTCTGTTAAGATTACAGCCGGTGATCCGTGACACCATTCAAATACTGTATCAATTTTGTCAGTATTAAATTGAATAGAGTCAAACATACGACTTCCAGTTTCGCGACTTAACTGGCGCCATTCTTTTGCAGCATCAGTATCAGCTGTTTTATCAAATCCGTCTGAAGCTTTTAATTCTTTTAGTCGAGCATCTATATCCGCATCTGTCATATCAGCAACTTGATCTACTGGAAGTATAGCATCTGCTGCTTGAGCGGCAGCTTTTTCTGCGGCTGCATCAACGCCTGCTTGAATTTGATCGCTTGCACCGTCAACATTTGCTTTAATCCATTCTGTTGCCTCATTGCCCATTATGTCCATGCCTTTGAATCCGGCAGCACTAAGTTCTCTAGCTTCATCTGGTGTTAAGAAAATATTTCCTCTAACAAAACTTCCGTCAAAACTAGCAGTAAAAGCATCTGGATATGTTCCTTGAACATCGACGTTCTCAGCCATCTTAATTATCATGTTTCGACTTACTTCTCCGCCGAACTTTTCAATTTGAGCCATATACATTTCTTCAGCATACTGCATCTTAAATGCAGATACATCTATATCTGCAAATGCACTTGCAACAGATTGATTTGCACCGTCACCTGTGTCGCCTAGCTCTGCTGCAATTTTATCTTGTAGTTGACTAGTTTCCACTTCTCCCGATAGTGTGTTAACACCACCTTCAACATCCGGAGCGCCAAAGTCAATGCCATCTGCAACTACACCAACAATAGCACCAATTGCTGCTGTTTTAAGTGAATTACCAACTGCACTAGAAAGGTCTTTACCTTGTAATAAATCTTTTGATGCTCTTGCTAGGAAACCGCCTATAGCACCTGCCATTGGGCCAGCAGCCATACCAGCTGCTATTGTAAGTATTGCAACACCAATAGTTGCTTTACCTGGATTTTCTTTTGCCCAGTCACTAACTGCTTGAACTGCTTTGACAACTTTTGAATCTTTAGCACCAATTTTTGTTTTTAAGTCATTAAACTTTTGATCTGCATTTGATACTGGTCCAGACTTTTTAACTGCTTGACCAAGCTCTTTCATTTTGTTGTTAACAAATTTAGCTGCGTCTACACCTTTACCAATACCTGTTCTATTACCACCAGCTGCTGTTGCACCTGCTTCGACATCAGTAAACATTTGATTAATCTGTTGCGGAGTTAAGTTTGCTTCAACAATATAATTTTCAATACTTGTAATAAAAGGAATAAGATGTGTTGTTTCAAGTAATGTTAGTCGAGGATCATTCCATCCTTCAGTAATTAATGCACGTTTGGTTGTATTGATCTCATTAAGTCTCATTATACTACTCCTGCTTTTTTTGCAGCCTGTTGTCTAATAGCTACTCTTTGTTTTGGATTAAATGAAGCAACACTAGTTTTAATTGAATCTATATTTGGACCAGTTGCCGCTTTAGCTGCGGGAGCAGCCCCCGGTTTTGCAGTAGTTGCCGCTTTAGGTGCTGCCTTAGTTGTTGCAGGATTCGCTTTAGCTGCGGGAGCAGCGGACGGCGCAGGTTTTTTATCCTTACCAGGCACGTTACCCATTAATCCTTGTCCAAATCCCTTAGCAAAGTTTTTAACGCCAGTTCCGACAGCTCTAACGCCCTTGCCAAGTCCAGTTCCAACGTCCTGAGCGTTTAATTCGTCAATTTGTTCATCATTTGCAAATTCAGAGATCTTCATTGTGATTATTCCTTAACATCGTTATAGTGTATTTATAATATAACTTACTGTTTGATTATTTACTTCGTAAATAATAGTTTTCGCTTAACGCTCAAACTACAATACTTCGTTTTAGTTAAATGATTTATATATGATATTATTATTGCATTAATACGAATGTATTAATGTTTTAATTTCATGTAGATTGTTTAGTCAGACGGAACCTGTTACGGCCCCGTCGTCTTTTTTTGGATAACTTCATGTGAGTCCGTCCAGCCGAGACATTGGAAGTAGGTAATTGTTTATACACAAA
>Ga0115008_10005431_pt1 | contig 10526 bp, 10 predicted proteins | sample FraStrMetagenome_FD_87164 | JGI IMG/M metagenome (GOLD analysis project Ga0115008, IMG submission 87164) | Marine eukaryotic phytoplankton communities from Arctic Ocean - Fram Strait ARC3M Metagenome | ecosystem: Environmental > Aquatic > Marine > Oceanic | place: Fram Strait | collected...
GCGAGTCGTGCTTGTGTAAAAAAACTTTCTAGTCCCGATCACGATATGCAGGGTATTCTAAAAAAATTCGCAACAGTCCCAGACTAGTTAATAATTAATTTCGCAGCGTTTTCAGCTGCAAGTTGTACTACATCTTAATTGATAAGGCGACTGAAAGCTTTCGGGCGGGTAATACTACTTAATCTTTGTGTTTTTATTTATTTAAAATTCTATTTATAATGTATTTTCAATTGTATTTGTTATTTTCTAGTTGGGCTTTTATTGTTTATTAGCTAGTTTGAGATATACTTGTCCTGTCTTTTTTTATATATGGTTTTGTTGTTATCTTGAGGCACTTCTTTTTCTTAGAAGGAATTTTAACACTTAAGAATAAACAATAATAATCCATCATGAAGTTTATTGCATGGATTACTTATATTTGTATCACATCATACATTTAACTTTATTATGATGATTTATTTTCAAAAATTATAACATATGCTTGCATAAATAAGGGAAAACACATCAAAAATTGTAGTTCGAAATCAATCTTGACTTGAATTGATCCCATGACCACACTGACCAAAACTTTCCCATGCATCAAGTTCAAACTCAATTAGATGAACCTATCTCCATATGTCCCTACCTACGTAATATAGTATAGAGTGACTTAAAAACATCTTAATTTTTTGGTAACCCCAGTATACGCATCTTAATCTTTTTAATACTCCAGTATACTCATCTCGGCTTAATTTTTATTTGAGTGCTGGGAAAACTTAAGAAACATCTTAAAAATGAGCTGATCCCAGTACTCAACATCTTGCTAGTAAAACATCTTAGTGGTGAGATTAGAGTGTATATCACTACATAATTTGTTAAAGCATGCACGTGTCATCCTAAACATTCTTGTAAACTTAAAGTCAGATAAATCAGAATTGAAAACAGACCACTTTATCCTTGCTTTTTAAGGGTGCTTTCCATGTTATAGCCAACAGTTAAGACAAGCATCATTGCATTGTTTGTAACTTGTTGATTGTAGTACAACATAAACATCGCTACTACTTTGCATATTTTCTGTTTTTTTTCTTTGTTTAATGGTGACATGATGGAATATAGAATTTTATTGTTAAACTGGCGAAAAAAGTGATTTCAAACAAGATTTCTGGCGCGGTATCCAAATTGAAAACCCATTTTTAAGTTTCCGGGAAACATCATCAAGACGTCACTTCTTTAAGGAACCTAGTGTGATAAGAAACGGGACACAACATACATGATGAATCTCCATTTCATGCATGTGGTGAACAAAAATATACGTAGGTTTATTCAATATCCTTGCAATGAATACGTATATGGATAAAAACCTACATCAAAAAACAAACCTACGGGTTTTCTTCACCACTTGCATGAGCCTAAGGTCGCATATTGAAAGTAGTATGCTAATACGTCAGCTACAAAAAAATTGATGGATCCACCGCCCATCATTTTCAATTAAAATTTTAACAAATTAAAGATTCGCAAGACCAACGAAAGGATTCTTATCGACACCCTAGAAGTATTCCACTAATTTTTTGCAATCAACTTGATGAAGTCAAACAAATCAAAGCATGCCACCAACTAGTTTGTTTACATTGACAGCATCAGCTGCAACCCGAATGGCTTCTGCAGCCATCGCTACCAGTTTGGCAGTAGAGACACTCTCCAACGCCACCAACGAAAATGCATCCCCTGAATCAAAATCGAAAGTCAAACCAGTCAGTCTTTCCCAACGATTGACGCAAAAGACTTGCACTGCCAAATCGAATTTACTGCCTTTACCAGCCCCATTTGCTCGCCGTTCCACAATCTCTTCTTGTGAAAATCTCCCCTTCAATGACGAACAAATTCGATTCCAAACCAGTCTCGAATATCATCTCCAATTACTATCTTCCTATAAACAACAATGGGACTATGTCGAAAATAAAACCTCGCGTGTGCCCACTATTCAGTGGCCAGCCTATCCTACAGCACTTCCATTTCCAGATACTATGCGAATTAAAACCCTAATACCAGAGGTTCAACATTGTCGATCTTCACCTAATTATCAAAATGATGATTCCTATTGCCATGCTATCCAATTCCAAATCGCTTATCTACTTATAACTCAACAGCAAGAATTATCATCTTCCGATGATGAAGATTCAGATAAGTCAGTCCCATATGGATGGCAAATATTACAAGAATTAGCAGAACGTGGACATGCCGATTCCATGTGTTTATATGCTCAAATATTTAACAACGGTCATTCCCTCATCCCCCTAGAAGCCAATCCTCAACGTTCCGTCGCGTGGTGGCATCATTGTCATTCTTTGCATCCCAAACATTCTCAAACCATTTATGAATTAGGAGTAGCATATTATACTGGAGAAGGCACGGCAGAGGATGAATCCCTAGCTGTGCAATATTTTACACAAGCTGCAAAATTGGGTCATGCTGGTGCTGCCTACATGTTGGGGGATTGTTTATTAGAAGGAGTTGGTGTGCAGAGAGATCGATCAAAAGCGTTGGAATGGTTAGTTAAGAGTGGACAGTGGGGTCATCGTGGAGCAAGATCCAGGGTTTTAGCTGTTTTAGATAAACAGGATGGAGTGGATTATGGTGGATTTACAGATGCAAGTCGACAGACCTTGGTGGAGACATCTTACAAGACAGAGAATCATGTTTTGATTGACACAGCAGAGAAATCTTCCATAACTATTGCTTCCAATGACATAATTATAAACGAAAAAGCTGAAGAAGAAGAAGAGACGGATATGGAAGAAGACATGGAATTTGAAGAAGAAGAAGAACTTCAACACTGGGCTCAAGTTAGAAGGAATGTCTTATTGAATGAGCGAAGATTTACTATTGCAGGACCTAGTAGTGTATCTGTTTTACAAAAACGGAAAACGAAAGTAATGGAAAGTCGAGAGGAGAGCATCCCTGATGTTCCGAACAAGAAGGCGATATAAAAGGTTTTAACTTTTCATCATCAAGTATTAGTAATTGTTATGAATCATAGTAATTGCAAAAATGAATGATTATATCATGTTGATGAAAATTAGACTTTTTCAAAGTTTTATAGGACTTTTCACATTGAGATCTCTTATACTGGATTTCTTCCATTGTGCATCGATCCTAAAAGAAAAAATATAGAACGAATTGGTATATTATTCAGTTGTAAGACTCTTTGCTTTTTCTGCACGTAAGCATCTTTTGAGCCTTAGCTAATGCTAAATGAAAGTATGCTTTATCAACACTGACTTCTGCATTGAAGGAATGTGGTTGTTGATCATTGGATGCCAAACCATTGATTGCTTTTAATTCTGATACAAACATCCCTCTATGCAACAAAGGACAATTTGAAAAAGGAATAGATTTCCACATTTTATCTGAATCTACTGTGATAATTTTTCAAATGAATGATAACAACGAAGAAGAAATAGATAAGTAACCTAGATCAGATCTACAGTATATGTTTTCTTGCATCTGAGAAACAAAAGAGGAAAGCAGTTATCATCATATGGAACTACTTCTTTAGCCTTGCAGAGTTTGTTATAGCAGCCCTTTTTGCCAATCATGCATCTTCCTAATATGATAGGCTGGTCTATGATATTTTCAGCATTGAAGCTTTATCACATCATCTTGAGTTTCATGATGAATAAGTCACTTCTATTTTACTACATCCAAATTCATATTGTTCTTGGTTGGTTGTGTTTTGGCAAGTGCTGTTCACTTAAAAACTTATTGGAATGAGCAATTATTTCTTCTTTTCCTGTGTCTCCTTTTGACTTTAATATAGTGATCTATTTGCATTACAGAGTGAAATATTTTTGGAAAAAGAACGAAACATAAATTTCCAAATGAGGGCAAGAATATTGGTTTCAGCAGGTATTGAGAGTATGACAACATAAATAGGATAAAATAGTGAAGAAACTAAAACACCGTTGATAAAAGTAAAATAGGATGACGTTTAAAGTAGACTAGTTACTTTCAAGAACAATATTCAAAAGCACTTCCTTCACTGAGAATTTATCGGGATCAGAATTATAATCAGTATCCATATAATATTCTTCTGAATTTACACTTTGCAAAGCTTTCCCGTTTAATTGAAATTGTGTTTTAAGCAAACTAGTGATACCAAACCGAATCAAATCAGGATACAACCGAAATCCTTGTTCTTGTAATAAAATTTGTGCGCTTTGGGTAGCATCTCCATCTAAAGATATACTAAACTGTAATTCAGATAGATCATTAGCCCAATCCTCAATAATGTCGGATTCAAAATTATTCCTATCTGCTAAGGCTACCAAACCAGTCTCTCGGATCTCTATAATTAAAGTGTCAATTTGTTGGAGGCTGGTCGTTAGGCTTTCTTTTAAAATGGTTGGAACAGAAGTGTCTGCACTAAATTTCTTAGATTCAGCTTTTTCTTTATTAGCTGACAATAGTATATCAAGAACGGCATCACCCAAGAAAGTCTCAAACTCTTTGCGAAATGGATTGAATTTGACATTATTTTCAATCAATATTTCGTTGAAAGCTTTAAAGTGAATGTAAGAGAAATAATTGTATTGAGAAGACGAAAGAGGCTCATTGTCATTGTTGAAGGTAGTTCCAGCACGTTCAAAGGATTTTCGTACAGTGGAGTCAATTTTGGATATTCTCTCTTTCAAGGAGGCCTCTTTGACGCCTGTGATTGAAAGAAATGCCTTGGTAAATTAAAGAGGTACAAAAAAAGAAATAAGTGATAATGAGATGGTGCCGTCAACTTTCCAAAAAGTAAGAAAGAGAAGTGTCAATTAGAGAAAATTTACCTTATCAGAGGCATTCAAAAGTGCTCTGGCAATATTATCATCCAAAGAAAGCCGTTCAGGTATTATTTTGGGTTTTGGTTTTGCATCTTGCTTGGATCGTTCTGCACCAAGACCATAGGAGTCTGAAAATTTCTCCCATTGTAAATCAATTTTGTCAATTGTTTGAGCTCCACGGACCACCGAACGTCGAACCGAAATTCCCAAATCAGATTGAGTCACAGCTTTATTAATTTTGGCACCCACTTCCCCAGCATTGGCGACATTGGGTGTTATGATCGTAGTAGTCACAGCTGCGATTGTTGCAGGTGGAATGAGTTGGGAAAAAAAAATTCTTCTTGATAAATTCATAGGCCTCTCATCGTTTGAGTAATTGAATTCTGTAATCTCTTTTGGTTTCGCGTACAGGTATCTGGAATGCCTGAGACATTCAGAAGTGATCGAAGGCAAAATAAATGATTCAGAGACATGAAACAGAACTGCCACAATATGATAAAAAATGACCTTCATGGTGGTTCATTCAGATTCTTTTAGCTGTGAAGGTGAAGACCGTATCAAGATTCTTGTTTCTATTCCTTGTGAAAGTTTTTAGTTTTTGTTCATTTGAAAGAGTCAGTGACGCAACATCACGTCAGTCATGTAACGTTGTTTTCATTTCTACATTAAAAGAAAATTACGTAATACTCAAAAACGAAAAGTAGAAGAAGATTAGCTGCACCCTTCTTAAATTAATCTCTTTTTTGGCAATGTAGCATCTGAAATTTTGAAGATAATTAATGTTATAATCATATAATTATATTAGTCGAATAGGAAATCCATAATCTGAAGGTAGAGTATTGTCAGCACGCTCCATTACAAAAACATCTCTTCTATTCAACAAGTATTGTTTCATTGATCCAAAATTATTCTTCAATTCCGTCAACGCAGTTTCTTCACCAAAACGACTTTTACCTTTTGAACCAGTATTGCATGCCAAATAACGGCCCAAGTTTCGACTCCCTGCCTGTCCCCCACTAGCTTGAATATATTCTCGAACTAAACCATCTAAATGTTTTATTACACTTACTTCAACATGCCTTACGCCACTAAAAGGTTTTTGTGATTTTGTTACATTTTCAATTATACCAGATCTTAAATTGCCCTCCCCTGTTCGTGGCCCATTCCTGGTGCTGCTCATCTTACTGGCCACTAATTGGCGACTTTCGTGTTTATCTCGCTGTTGTATCTGGTCTTTTTCCCATATTTCTTTTATTTGCTGCGTTACGTCATCCGTGATACGTTCTAGAAGGACTGCTTTTGTACCGGAAACCATCAAGCCTCGCTCGCGGCATCTATCCTTCAATTTAGCTACTGTGAATGTACTATAGTCTTCTTTCAAATCATGAGGAAGTTCTAAATTGCTCAAATCACTCTCATCTACATTTTCAAAGCTCTTTTCCTCAAAGTTGGGAGCAAAATAAGTTTCTTCGTTTTGCTTATTCGGCGAACTTGCACCAGGTCCTTCATTCGTAAAGAAAAATGATAATTCATCAATCTTATTTCCATCTAAGGATGCTTCATACCTTTCCAAAAATGCGTTTTCTTCATCAGAGAAGTTTCCTTTTTCTTCTTCTGGAATTATAAATTCCTTTGCATCAGGCAATATTCCAACCCTGAAAAGAGGTAGAGATTGTGCATAATGAGAATGAACGTTGGGCATTAAAAATTATCATGACTTCACGCCACTTACCAAAAGCTTTTGTCATTTTTATGTCTAACGATATCATTTTTATCTATTACTTCAAAAACTTCATTTCCGTATTGGCTCAAGAAGAATCTTAGACCTCCGTACACATCTTTCAATTGAACGAGCAAATTTGATTCGTTATCATCTACAATCACAGTTTTTAAGTACCTTCCGATGTCTCTACTTGAGACACTTTCAGGAGACCGAGAAAGAAAATCATGGATAACTTTTAAGGTTGTTGCAGGTGACACTATTGTATGTTGTCGTGATATACCTGGCTGTCCTGCTAACGGTACAATAATACGATCAAGAAAATCATCCACCCATACGATGTCATAATCTTTCAATTGGGGCGATTCGTAAAGTGCACGATTACAGCCAGTTCTCATGGAAACTATTGCTGTTTGCTTCCCTTTTTGACGCGTTCGAATAAGTGCTGGCATAAAATCTTTGTCACCGCTGATATAACATATGGTTTAGGTGGTTATTGATTTTATATATGTATTTTCAAAAAAGATGCGCGATTGGTAAGATAGTAGTACTAATATCAGACTTACCTGAGCATAATTGCAACATCATATGCATTCGGTACGGTCGCATAATGTAACATTTCAACCGCCAATTGGATATCAACACATTTTTCTCCAGACCCCAATGTTTCCATCAAATGTACATCATAATTTGCCTCATTCATTTCATCGAACATTCTTGCACGCAATGAATTTTTATCGGTCGACCTTTTGTAAGACGTGTAGACACTAGCACGAACTATATCAATAGGTCGAGCTATAGAGTTTTCTGTAGAATCGTTTGCAGAGGACCATCCCTTTCAAAACAATACAATATGCTTGAGCTATTAGTTTATCATATAAAAAGAGATACATAAATCGACCATGAGAGTACTTACTTGGTTTGATTGCTGCTTCTGTAGTTCTTCACAAACAATTCTCGGTAGAGCAGCCCTTGACGACATTGCATGTTTAAAAAATCATGGAGTCGCAACTTCAATAAGAATATTCTTTCGTTTATTATTAATGATTAATATGACAAAAATTGACTCACCAGTCTACTGCATAATGCTGCTGCCATCCTCTTCCATATGCGGGCGTTATAGGACATTTGTCCCCCCTTCTTTCATGTATACTATAATATAGCCAGGTCCCATCGATGAACATCATGGCTTTGAGAGGAGCTACAGCTCCAACGTTATTCTTTGGACTGTCAGTGTTTATTGTCGATATTTCATTGGATTTGATATTGTCACTATTAAGAGTGCGTGATTCGGATTTCTTAGAAGATGAATTATCATCTACGTTTTTATTTTGTTGTTGAACCATTTTCATTAATAGATCGATTTGGCGTTGTTGTTCTTCAATTCGGCTCATAGTTGTTTCTTCCATACCAGAACTGCCAGATGAATCATCTATTTCGATTTCATTTTTTGTATATCTATCCACATCTTCGTCAAAAGATGATGTCCATGATGGCAGCATATCGTCATCTTCATTCACTTTCGAAGGAGACATTGATAGGATGAACGTTCTTTTTCTTTGCTGAATGTCAATTACATCTTTGTTAAATTTCGTTCGTAATTGCATAGAAAATGGCGATAGTGAGCTTAGTTCGTGTGAATTTGATCTCTCATTCATATTTTTGCATGTTGTAGAAGTAACTTGAAGTGCTAATGCTTGATTTCTTTCATGATTAGCATCCTTCGAGAAAAAAAGAACAAAAATGAGTGTTGAAATAAGTTTATTTGAGCGAACTCTTTGTGGTCGAGGTGTCTCATTGAAGTCCCCTAAAGTAAGAAAAGTCTGCATGTTATGTGGTTTCTGGAGATAGGTGTGATGAATCTTTTCTGTACGTCAAAATTTCTTATTGATTGATCATCGTTTTCATAAGCGAGGGAGTAATGTATCTTGAATTTGATTCTTCGATTTCAAATCCAATTCAGTGAAAGAAATGAACGATAAAGAAGAATTCCAAGAATTTCTTGCAACAACTCTTTACTAAAGATTACGAAATCGTTCGTAGTGCGATCGACGTTTTGAAATCTCAGGTGTTAGTGTTCGAAGGATCTCGTCGAAGTTTCTTGTGGACTTGTTAGAATGTTGTCGAGAAAACTACAAACTTGGTGCGTAGTTTTTCACCTCATAAAAAATCATATCCATAGTACGGTTTTTATGTAGGATCGTTTCGACTGAATATTTATTAGTACTGTTTTTGTGTAATTTTTTTAAGTGTTACACATCTTAAAGTTGATGCGTACTCAAACATCAATAAATGAATTCTAAAAAGTGAAACGTACTCTAATTTTGAATCATGATGCTTTTCATCTTTGATAATTGATATTATGACTTTATGCTCATTTTAACTCTTCTCTTCCCACTTTTGAAGAAATAAGTTCTTTGGTGAAGCCATAACAAATAGGTCTCTAGCTAGTGGAGAGAAATCCAATCCTTGTAAATTCGATGACGTAAGTATAGTCTAGTATTGACATACGTGTAATTGAAGTTCAAACAACTTTGCGATTACTTCATTTCTTTATCACATTTTCGACTCCTGCTGTGAATCTTCGAGGTTTTTCGAATTCGTGCTTTTTGATATCCAATTTATAATCTATTTCAACGCTAGAAATGAAAAAAGTACAAATCCAATTAAAAATCACCATTGTTGCGATAGAAAAAAATTCGTTTCGTCATTATATCTCAAGAAAAAATACAAAGTACTTAATTAGGTTACAAAGAGAGAAGTTATTCTAACGATTTCGATGAGCCATAAAAAAGACAACTGCATTCCATAATATACCTTGTAGACATATTGCAAGAAATCGCCAATTTACAGGAAGAAATCGTACTGCCAAGAATTGAATTGGAGAGAGCATTAAGGAGGAAGCCCATGCGGCTTTCACGGATGGAAAAAAATCATTCAGAAGCTGTGGAATTAATTCTTCGTTTAGCGAAAATCCTTCAAATAATCCTAAGGTTAGAATAGCTGATAGAACATATAGTGGATCCATAACGAAGCAATCCAAAACAACCTGAGAAGCAGCCATGAGGTTTTTCATAGTTTTTCCTGATTGTTTCACGGGTAGTATAGTTTCATAAAAATCATATGTAAAGTGCATTAGTGGTCCAGAAATTAATACTCCTTCTAAAAAAACCCCAATATTTCGTCGCATATCGAATGCAGACCCTGATTTAATGTTCTGAAAGTATTGAGATAATGCATCTCCACAGATTCCTATTATTGCAACCGTTATAAGTTTGTTTAAAAGCGGATATTTTTCAAGATGCTTCGAATATATTGTAAGAAAAGTTTGCATTCTTTGTTTGTTTCTAGGTTTGGGCAAAGTCCGTTCAATAGTTGCTACATCATGATTGTAACCCAAATTTTCTTCTCCGTCTACAATGATGACTGATCGTGCTGTTTTGAAGGAATTGTAAGATAGCGTTGATTTTTCATCACGGTATTGTGATAATACAAGCGAGGCTTTGATTTCATTCTCATCTTCTCTATCTTTTGCAATTTTGATCTGGTGGTCTTGGTTCGGTTGTGTTAATACGTGATGGGTGATACGATATGAAGACGGATTTTTGCCACTTTCATCTTGCACTCGGCCTATGGAAGAAAAACCCTCATTTGAGATAGAAGAGCTTCCTTCAATCAAATTGAATGGTACAAAGGCGATGAAGACCAAGATGGTGTAGAACATTTTAAAACAACTTTTATGTTCTCCACAAGTTTGGTTTGCAAGGCTCATTAATGAATCATAAAGGGATACTTAAGATTCGAAGTACGTAGCATCCGAACACATATGAGTCAATTTTGTTCATTACCGAAGCTCTGAATATCTGATGTCTACTTACGATGATAATTTCGGTTATGCACGCGACGGTGAACCATTCGTACGAATGGAGGATTGGAAATCCTAGTAGGGCGTGAAGACTGGCTATACACCTAAGAGTGATTCCCGTAGTAACACGTTTAAC
>Ga0115008_10005437_pt1 | contig 10519 bp, 9 predicted proteins | sample FraStrMetagenome_FD_87164 | JGI IMG/M metagenome (GOLD analysis project Ga0115008, IMG submission 87164) | Marine eukaryotic phytoplankton communities from Arctic Ocean - Fram Strait ARC3M Metagenome | ecosystem: Environmental > Aquatic > Marine > Oceanic | place: Fram Strait | collected 2012-06-18
CTCGACTATATATCTGCGAAATCTGGTCAATTCACACAGGAAGCTCATGGCGGGGGCAAACGGAGCGCCGGCGCGGCGCCTTGCAGTATGACGGCGAACGGCGACCACACAAAACTGCGGCGCGTCAGAGGCCGCTGCTTCGCGAACGCATCGTATCGGTGCAGGCGGAACGTGGAAGCTACGTCGGCCGAGGGAAAAATCTGCCCAGGACACCGCCTGTTAGGGGTAATCTGGGCCCTCGATCCTCTCCCGCCCCCGCGCGCCGCTGTACTACGCAGCAGCAGCCAGAGTTACCGGCGCGGCTCTTGCTGAATCGCGCAAAGCCGTGTGGCACGTGTGGCCCAAACACAAGAGGTGAGTGTTGTGTGGGAGTGTCTGGGTCGCGGGCCTCGCATCGCTCCCTGTAATGTTTATCTGGCGATCAACAACTGAAAGTCTCCCTCACAATCTTTCGATTCGATTCAATCATTCGATTATTCCTCTGCCACACCAGAACAGCCCGAGGCCGGGGACACAACAACACCTTGTAAACGATGGAGGGCGTCGAAGGGAAAGGAGACCCCAACGGCGAGACTCGTCCTATCGTCTCATCCTCTTCTCCTGCTGGAAATGGGACGCAGTCTCGTGACACTGGCGACATAGGCCTACCTGCTATCTCGGCCCGCGGGAAGTCCAGCCCACAGCAGAAGGCTTGCTCTGGGACGGCTGAACTTTCGATTTCAGTGGAAGGCGAATCTCCACTCAAGGTGAAGATGAAGTTGTCGACCCTGTCTCTCGACAAGGGTGGCATCTCCGGGAAAGCAAAGGGTCTGAGTCGAAGGAAATTGGCGCTGCCAACCCGTGCCAATGCCCCTACTCCGAGTAGCACAGCTGCGGCAGCGGCCCAGGCGGACGCCGATTACTTTGCAACGAAAAACCGCACGTCCACCCGTATGCCCAAGCGGAAGCTTTCCTCTTATGCTGAAAAAGATGAAGATGACCTCGGCGATGCTGATTCTGGTCATAGCTCAGCTGGGGGCACCACCCGGAAGGCTGCTGCTACGTCGAAAAGGTCGCAGCGGAAGGTCGCGAAACGGTTCGAGGACGACTACGTCGATGAGATCAACGACGAGGAATTTCTTCTCCCGCCGGAGGAGATTGATCCCTCCGAGGATATTATCGACATCAACCAAGTCGAGGCCCCGCCCCCCGGGACCCTGTCGAGCTTGTGGTACTCTCGCGAATGTGTCTTGCACGTGTTTGTCGTCGACAAGATTCTCGGGTGGAAGACACGCCCAGTGCGCACACTGGAAGTGGAGAAAACTGTTGCACCACCAGCACCACCAGCTGGAGCATCGACAATGGCACCCGCAACTAATGATTCTGGCGCCGCCGTTGCCGTTAGCGCGGTTGTACCTGCCGTAGAAGAAAAGCCTGATGCTACAATCTTGCCTGAAAAGGCAACCAAGTGGAGTGCTACCGCTATTGTCGAAACCATCTCCGATCCCAAAGCGCGTATGGAGATATCGCGTATCAACCCACCACAATGTCCTGAAGTTGTCAAGATTGCCGCAGTCAAGAAAAATCAGAGGGCTTGTCGCAATGGCGGCGCCCCTCCCTACAAGTTCGTCGCCCGTCGAAGTAAGACCGAGCGAGAAGAGGTGGTCCTGGTCAAGTGGCGGGGCAGATCATACCTGCACTGCTCGTGGGAACGAATCAGCGACTTGGAGGCGATGGATCCAACAAAAACCACGGCCAAGACAAAGATCAGGAAGTACATGCAAAACCAGGAAGTATCCTCTGGTTGGAACTGGAAGGCGGTTTTGGAGAAGGAACGTCGCGCTTTCCATGAGCATGGCCACGGATCTCACGCCCGTGAGATCGAACGAGAGGACAAGTATGCACCCACCGAGGAGGAAGAATGTTTTCCCACCGACTTTGTCGAAATAGAGCGTATTTTGGCGTGTGATGAAAGTGAGATGAACATGGGTGTCTTTCCCAAGCAGCGAGCCCTGATTGCTTTGGCGGCGGAGCGGGATGCTCTCGAAGCTGAGAAGAGTGATGATGGCAAATCTGAAGGCAGACGCAGTGGTGCTACCACTCCTGTGCCAGGTCGTTCTGTCCAAGGCGGTAGCTGCGACAAGAAAAAAGATGTCGAGGACGGAAGTGGCGCAAATGGAAATGAGAGTGACGACTCCTGGGACCCAGAAGGTATATTGTACTTGCATGTTTGTCCCTTTTTTAAAGTTCCGTTGCCAAGGAGGATTCTCTTGCGAACGCTCATACTTACTTTGCATCCTTCCCGCCCTTTATCTAATTGCGTTATTCAATTTTGCAGATTATGTAAGATATGTCGTCAAATTCAAAGGCCTGCCGCTGTCCGATCTGACCTGGGAATATTGGCTTCATATCAAGAGCGACGGAGTTGAACAGGCCGAGGACTTCTGGCTGCGACAGCAACCGCCTAAGAAGATTACAGAGAAAAAACATCCTCTGCTACGAGACTTTAAGAAGTTGAGAGAATCGCCGATCTTTGGCATTCCTTCCCGAAAGAAAAGAATTTCACAGCTCGATGACGATGGCAAGCCGACCGGTAAATGTTCTGAGGTAGAAGACGTATCAGCGGAGAATCCCCTCAAGCTCCGGAGCTATCAGCTCGAGGGAGTCAATTGGCTGCTATGGAATTGGTTCAACAAACGCTCTTGCATTTTGGCCGATGAGATGGGTCTCGGCAAGGTGAATCACGGAACAATATATGTCCTCGATCTACATGTACATGGAATGGTTGGACACCACTGTCACCATGCTTTGTATGTTTACACTCACCGCTTTTTCGTTGTCTTTATTTCTGACTCTCGCAGACAATCCAGTCGATGACCTTCTTAGATAGGCTTATGAATATGTCAAAGACGCAAGTACGCGGTCCGTTCCTGATTGTTGCTCCCTTGTCGCTTGTCGCCCAGTGGCAGTCGGAGGCGGCAATATGGGCGCCGGATATGAACGTTATCCTTTACCACGGCAGTGCTGATGCCAGAGATTTCTTGGTCAAGCAGGAGCTCTACTACACCGATCAATTTGTGCCAAAAGCCGATGCGTCCAAATTGAAGCGGCAGAACGTCACCAAGTGTCATGTTGTGGTAACAACGTATGAAGTCGCCATGAAAGACGTCGCCGTCTTGTCAAGAATAAATTGGAAAGCTCTAATTGTCGATGAGGCACATCGACTCAAAAATGCCACATCTCGTTTATTCCGGGATCTTGGTGGTGTCCCGAGGTAAGTTCACTCTTGGCAGGAGATTTCTTGTCGACCATTTGTCTCGCGCATGCGACGGTGTCATTTCGCGCATTGTCCTCATGTATTTCTCGTTTTTCTCTGCTTCTTCAATAGGGAATTTTGCCTCTTGCTGACGGGCACTCCGCTCCAAAATTCAACGGAAGAGCTATGGGCGCTCCTTCATTTTGCCGACCCGGTCAATTTTGCTTCCAAGGAAGCATTTACCAATCAGTTTGGTCAGCTCACTTCTCAAGAGCAGGTCGCTGATCTGCACACGGTCCTGAAGCCGTACCTACTTCGCCGCGTGAAGGAGGATGTTGAGAAGTCTCTCCCTCCGAAAGAAGAGACAATTCTTGAAGTGACGTTAACGCCCATACAGAAAACCTACTACAAGGCTATCTACGAGAAGAATACCACCTTCCTCTTCAAAGGGGTGAAATCTAAGAACGCTCCGTCACTTATGAATGCGGCGATGGAGCTTCGCAAAGTATGCAACCACCCCTTCCTTATTGGCGGTGCAGAGGAGCGCATTTTGGCTGACGCGAGTGCTACGGCAGCCAAGGAAAGAGAGCAAGCTTCCACTGACGCCGAACTCTCGGCCAAGCCTCAGACTTCGCCCAAGAAGAGTTGGAAACAGCTCACTGGTGAACAGCTCATCAAGTCTTCTGGAAAGATGGTGCTTCTGGACAAACTTCTCCCGAAGCTCCACTCGGGAGGCCACAAGGTACTGATCTTTAGCCAAATGGTCCGTGTCTTAGACCTCCTCGAGGATTTGTTGCGCTTGAGAGACTACAAGTTTGAACGGCTTGACGGGTCGCGATCGGCTTCCATGCGAAGTGCTGCCGTTGATCGATTCAACAAGCCATCCTTTGATCGCTTTGTCATGCTCTTGAGTACAAGAGCAGGTGGATTGGGTCTCAACCTTGTTTCGGCGGATACCGTGATCATCTTTGACAGCGATTGGAATCCGCAGGTGAGTTATCTTTCATCACTTTAAGGAATCCCTACTTTGGATCATGCATGTCTCTTAGCATACCCATAGCCGTCGATCTCAATGATATTTTTACTTTTATTTTTCCCTTCCGCAACCTTTGCTTCTTGCCCGTCGTTTATATCTCCGTACTTCGTAGAATGATCTTCAAGCTATGGCCCGTGCCCATCGCATTGGACAGACTCGGGCAGTTAGTGTGTACCGACTTTTGACTTCGGTATGTTGATTACGCTTTTTTTTAATTCTCATCGGCATCACCTTTTCTGTTTTTTCCGATTCTCATCCCTTGTTTGGCATTCCTTCTGTTCTGTTCTCATTTCCCGCGCAGAAAACCTATGAGATGCACATGTTTAATTCTGCCAGTATGAAGCTCGGACTGGACCGCGCAGTACTTGCACAACAAAGGGCTACGGATGAGAAGGGGAGGTCCAAGCGGTCTTCGAAGGAGCAGGCCCAAGAAATTGACACGCTCTTGAAGAAGGGCGCATATGATGTCTTTCGCGATGATGATGACGAGGAAGCGAAGATGTTCATGGAGGAGACCGACATCGACAAGTTGCTCGAGCGTAGCGCGAAAAAGATTACGTACGGAACAGGAAATTCCTCTCTCAGCAGTGGGTTGGGAAGTTTCAGCAAGGCCAGTTTCGTCGCTTCTGGTGAGGGTGAGGGGAAGGACGTCGACCTGGACGACCCGAATTTCTGGGAGAAGGCCGTTGGACTGCAGCCGCCTCCTGATCCTGAGTCCGACAAATTGGCGCAACTAATGACCGATGGCAAACGGCATCGGAAGCAGGTTCAGCAGTACGATCCGTACGCCGTCGATAAAGAGACTGAATTGAAAAAGCAAGAGAAGCTGGCCGAGCTCGAACGAGAGGAGGACGAAGAAAAGGAGATTCGACGTGAGTATTGCCGAAGCTTTATTTATTCTGTCCTATTTGTGCATCCTGCCTCTCTCTCTCTCTTTCGATCTCTCGGTCTGACTTCCACTCTCGTGGTGCTTACCTTTGTACGCATTAATTTTATTTCCATTTTATACCACCCCAGGTCTCACAAAATACCTCGAGCGGTGGGAGAAAGAGGACCGAAGAACAAAGCGTAAGAGAGAACAAGACGAAGAAAAGGAGCGGGTAGCCCTCGAAGACAAGGAGAGAAAGAGCAAGAAGAAGAAAAAGAAGAAGGCGAAGACGGAGGGGCAGCTTGGTAACCACCTCTCATCCCGAAGTAGCGGCCGCACGGATCATGTGGGGAAAGCAGACGTAGTAATGTTCCCCCCTCGCAACACGAAAAAGGCGAGAAAGGAGGAGCGAAAGATGGCTCTACGTCGTGCTGAAGCAGAAGATCCTGTTATTGAACGAATTCGGCAAGCATGGGAAGTACCCCAGCGCAACAGAGCAACAAGCGCCGCCCTTCGCTTTGGCTTCGGCCGCTTCTCCAAAATCAGACACGAGAGCGCTCTAACTAGCCTCCCTCTACAGGATATTGAGGTATTCGTCCGCGCATACTTGTACCAACTCGGATTACAAGCATCGATTTCTCTCACCGGCGGCTCCTTAACTTCATTGGGAGCAAATCTCCAGTCCATGGTGGGCTCTGTCTTCAGCCATTACGGACCAACTGACGGGGATTGGATGCTGAATGCGATGAAGTCGTCTTTGTCCATGCTGGAAGAGGTGGAAGGGAAGGCGCGATTCTTGAGAATGCCGGTGGTTCTTGCCGAACCAGAGTACGTCGCTGTGCTTCGAACCGGGCCTGCTCTCCGAGCTCTGCGGCGTTTCGCCTTTTTATCCCGAGTAAACGCCATTGTCGGGGCAGCTCTTGATGACATCCTGTCAGGTGAGTTGGTAACCAGCCCTATCAAGCTTTTTCTGTTTTGTTGCGACATTGAGCAATCGTCACTCTCTGCCATTGTTATTCACATGTACCTTCTCACCCATCCTTCTTGTTCCGGACTTCTGCAGATCTGGGAAGTGAAGAATTAGGAAGACGAGGATGCCCTGGTCAAGATGTGTCGACTCTTGATTTGGATTTAAAGGCGCGCTTTGTTTCGACCGAAGAGCTTACTCTCGCCATCGGCACCTACCTTTCTTGCGCATCGTCATCTCAGCCCCGACTTTTTGTCCAATCGGCAGTCGCTCCTTGGTGGGATCGCAGTTGCGATATCGCCCTCATCATTGGTACATTTGTCCACGGTTTGGGTAACTACGAAGCGATGCGCAACGACGAGGAACTCCCCTTCGCACGTCGGATAACGTCGTTTATATCATCGGACCCCGGCTCCGCTCTTGCGCACATCTGTTTTCACCAAGCCACGAAGACCGCCAAGTCTGTCTACGTCCACGCGTTGAAAACATCGAAGCGCAAACAACAGATTGAGTCTCACGAGGCCGTCGCTGCAGTTATTGCTGCCGCTGGCAAGGGTAAGTGCAAGGCCGAGGAAAGCGCCAAGAGCAAAACCAACAGCGATGCCAGTGATAGCGGCGGCATGCCTGTATCGACGCCGGGGAAAACGTCAATGGCAGCAGCGGAAGGTACGAAAGGGCAGTCATCTAATGACGAAACGAAGCCTAAAACGCCGGAGTCTACCGCTTTACAAAAGGTCAAGCCCAAAAATGATTCGGACACTGTCACTCTTCGCAGGCTTTCCAGCTCTGTAGTCCGCTCAATTGGGGAAAAATCCATCGCCATCCATGCACGGAAGATTCCCAACGGCTCCATCAACCCCGCCGATGTCATCTTTGCGCTCGATAAGAGGGCTCGTGGCTGCCCTGAACATTGTTGTCTGCCTTTGCCTGACGCTGTCGTTCTGGATGCTCATCTACGCTACCTCATTGACTCCATCGATGGATCGTCGAGCGCTGGAATTTCTACCGACGATGCGGGCAGTTTGCCTGCACCAGGTACTTCGGCAACCAACAATAATGAGAGCAAAACTGGGGCTCCGAAGAGAATGCTGGAGGCAACGGCGGCACCATGGCGGTGCCATCTCTGTGACCGAGAGAATACGCATGATAAGAAGAGGTGCTCTGCCTGCCGCAGTTGGAAGGGTGGGAAGCGAGAGACGCCCAGAGACAAAGAGGATAGCTTGGTAGCGAAAGCTGCCGCCCCCCACATTGCCGCGAACGCAGAGGTCGTCGCTGCCAGCATTGGGAATGACATTGCCACCGCCATCGCCACATCGTTCAGAGGTTCGCTATGCGGGTCTCACCACAAGAATCTCATTGATCACTCTGATTATGGCCTTGGCGCGGCGTCCTCCGACATTGCATCGCTTGCAACAGGAGCCGACTCAACGCGCTATTTGCGTGGTCCCTGTGTTCCCCTCTACCTCACTCGCTTTGGTATCTGCGCTCTAGTCCACGCCGACCCATCAGTGGTCGATGCAAGCTGCGAGGCGAAGTTGGAAGAAGAAAAACGAGCGAAAGAGAAGCTGGCCGCCAAGAAGAAGAAAGCACCTTCACCTGGCGAGAAGCAGAAAGGAGCCGACTCACCATCTAACAATATCTCCGAAGAAGCGCAAGGAGCCGAGGCAGAAGCTTCCACCATTTCCCTGACGAGCCCTAACGGAACGGCCACCGCCGAAGAAGATCCTCCTACCGCCGCGACTACGGCCGATGCGATCAATCCTCCGAATAATGCCGGTGCTGCTTCTGCTGCTGCTGCAGAGGCTGAGGAGAAGGAGAAACAAAACAGCTGCGTGTACCCTATACCACCGCAACTTTTGGATAATACGAAAGGTAGGGCGGGTCTCTGCGTTGCATTGCTCATCTGTGGCTCGCCCCATACTGGAAATGACGCACCAAAGCAAATCTCGCAAGACATTTACGATGCTGTCAAATCTGAATCCAAGGTACCGATAGAGGAAGGCGGTGTCCCTCCCGTGAGAGCTCTTTACAATACCAACTCCTTCATAAGTCAGGCATCTCGGCACGCCGGCAATGAGCTCGCTGTTCCCCCGAATGAAGCTTGTGCGATTCAGAAGTACTTCGACGAAGCGCTCCTACCGCATTGCCTTCGTCTCTGCGTGGAGGGCGAAAGCATCCTGTCATCCAAAGAAATTTTTCGGTTTGATGACGGCCGTGTGAAGCGCAGCCCGATACCCGACCCCAGATTGCCCCTTAAGATGCATTCGGAGGTTGCCATTCGTCATGCTGCCACGATACTGAGACGAGTTCGTCTTGTTCGAGCTGTTCACCATGTAGCGGGAGGTGGTGTGTCCATCGACCAAATTCTTTCAACCCTATCAAGTCCGTTGTTGAGAGCGTGTTTGGACGGACTCCCGATCTGGTGGTGTCCTTGGATTCACGACCTTGGGCTGTTGTTTCACGTAGCCACTCAAGGCCTCGCCTCCATCACCGTTGAGAAGGCGTTGGAAGACCTCCGCCAAACGCCGTGCTTCGAGAAAGATGCCTTGCAGAAGCATGTTCGGTCCGTCTTCGTGGATGGCAGGGACGGCAAGCCGCCGAGTTTGCCAGCAGAGCTGCTCGAGTCCTCGTCTAGTGCGGATATTGATGACTGGATTCGTCTTCAGGCAAATCAAATGCCTTCAGGAAAGACACTCGAACGTCGATTAGCCCTGGTATGTGGGGAGCTCAGTAGGAAGATTCCAGCCAAGGACGACAGCGATGGTGATGATAAGACCGACTCAATCCCATCCCCAGATCAATTCCGGTACCATCACGTCCCCATGTTTGACCTGGGAGGGTGGCCGGTTGACGATTGATTCGATTGATGATTCTGCAATTCATTCGATGGAGTCAGATTGGCTGGCTAGTAAAATCTACCGATACCGTAATCTGGTGGTAGGATTCCTAGATTTAGAAGAGATGTGATCTAGTTACGTAGTAGATCTAATTCAGAATTTATGTTAGATCTGTAGATCTACACGTACGTATGTAGACTCTAATACGTGTAGGTAGATTCATTCTAGATCTACTAGTACCGGTACACCAGACGTCCCCATCGAACCACCACCCACCCGCGGCCGGCCCAAAAATAAATGACCATCCAGTAACCCGGAGGATGACAGATGACCCCCGGACCTTCGAATGCTTCAGAAGAGACCGGCGCGGCAGACCGCCAGCAGCATGAAAGACCCCATGCCCACCTTTCTCAGCTCTCGGCCCCCTCCATGGCCTCATTCTGGCAGAACAACTCATTCAACTCTACTATATCCACGCGCAGCCATGTGTCCTCCTCAGCATATCTACGTCATGCAACCTCCTTTGACCGTCATTGTAGCACCAGATGACCCCGCCGCCGACACCACCACCAAGTTCGCCTTCGCCACCTCCACTGCCACGACGATGGAGGTAAATGACCACGTCGTTTCCCCCAATACTTCGGATGACTTGATCCCTTCCATTCGAGATCTCGAGCTTGGATTGGATATGGAGCCCGAATGTGAAGACAGCAGCATCGATGGCGACGATCGCCCTTCATCTCCCAACAGCGTTACGAGCACCGATGACTTTTCCTTCTCATCGGCCTCCTGGCCTGGATACAAGAGAGAACGAGACTGTTCCTACGGCGACTCCCCAAGGAGAAGCAGCACCACCCATGCCTCCAAAGATGGCAAATCTGTATCATTCTCGGACCTTCCCGTTTCCCACATGTGGACTAGACCCAAGACGGAGGAGAAGGAGAAGTCTGACCTGTACTACTCGCCAGAGGAGCTACAGGCATTCCGCGAAGAGTATCGGAATATCCTCCGTGCCACCAGAGATGCCAAGCACCGAGCCATGATGGCGTCAACCACGTTTGGCAAGCTTTCCACCCTGTTGGAAAGGGCGTCGTCCCTCATCCATCAGGTCATCGTCGCCGGCGGCGAATGCAAGGACGGCGAACAGCATCAGCACCTCCTCGTCGATACACTTTATCTGTTTTGAATGAGATTATGCACTAAGTAGAGCTAATGGTCATAGCATTCCTAAATCGATAATAGTATCGGTAAATCTAGCTAGCTACGTGTACATTTAGATCTACTTGTAGATAGGAATCCTAGTTGGAATTCCTAGGTGTAAAAATGAAACCGTTCGTTGAAGACTTCTTGCTAGATCACCGGATCTCTAGACTCTATTACCGACCGTAGAATCTACATGTATTTGGTTGTTGCATGATGATGCACACGTATGGCAATTATTATGACTTACGGTACAGACATGTGTTGTTGCAGTTTCCCCCTCTCGCCTTTTCTAGAGATATAGCTGCATGTACATGCACAGTGAAATCAAGTCATAGCTTGGTGAAATCATTAGATCATCAGATCATCAGATCAA
>Ga0115008_10005438_pt1 | contig 10519 bp, 5 predicted proteins | sample FraStrMetagenome_FD_87164 | JGI IMG/M metagenome (GOLD analysis project Ga0115008, IMG submission 87164) | Marine eukaryotic phytoplankton communities from Arctic Ocean - Fram Strait ARC3M Metagenome | ecosystem: Environmental > Aquatic > Marine > Oceanic | place: Fram Strait | collected 2012-06-18
CCCCCCCCCCCCCCCCCCCCCCCCCCCCCCCCCCCCCCCCCCCCCCCCCCCCCCCGGCCCCGCGCGCCCCCCCACGCCCCAGTTTATGCAAAAAGATTTGCATGAGCGCTTCTCGCGCTTGAGGCATATGGCAACCGATATGGCTTGAGGCCATGCTTGAGGCTGAGGTATAGGTCCGGCGTTCTTATTTACACACATTACCCAACCAGTTTTGTGGTACACGACCCTCGCGAGTATGCTCATGCCGAGCCAGAGGATTGCCGCGGGCCTCTCCTTCCAGTAGCAGTACCCTGCTCCCGCTGCACCCTGGACTCTCTTGGTTGACTCATACTGGACGTAACTTGACCTCTGCCGAAGCCAGCCCGAAGCCCGTGAGGCGCCGTGACTGCTGGTGCGTGCTGGGTGAGCCTGGGTGGTGCGCTTGTGCAAGCCGAACAAAGCCGCGGGGCGCGTACCCTTTTATCCCGCACGCATGCCGCGAGCTGAGGTGTGGCGCGTCGTCCAGCAGCCCTTCGTTCCGCTCACACCGCTTCCCACCGCTTTCCCCTCTCTTCGTGTACGAACGTTTCGAGCCCAGCCTCGGTGTCGGACGGCGGTGGCGCAGCGGAGAGCGATATGCGGAGCAATCGGTGCTGGTCAAACTCGGCCACGAAGAGGGCGTCCGAGCACGCCGACGTGCAGAGGCCCGTGGGGGCACCAGGGAGTGGCAGCACCTGGAGCGGCGCACCGCGGAGTGTCAGCACCTGGATGCGCCGACCCTCAAACTCGGAGACAAACAGTCGTCCACGCGCGACTGCAGTGTCGTAAGGGCCTCGAAACCGGCCGGGCGCCTGCCCCTCACCACCGATAATCCTCGAGGGTAACCGCAGCACTGCAGTGCAGGGGATTAGCACAGAATAGATGGTCTCCTCTCCGCGATCTTCGCTGCTGGTCTCGCCCTCTCCAATGTCAAAGCACTGAAGCCGGTTATTTCCGCGGTCGGCCACGATCAGCTCGTTTCCGTGGATGGTGAGGCCGCGTGGGTGATCGAGCTCTCCTGCCTCTGCGCCGTGCCAGCCCCAGGTGCGAATAGTCCGACCCTCGCCAGTGGTGTAGTTGGAACCTCTTGTGCGCTTGGCCGCAACCTCGACAATGCGATGCAGCCTGGAATCACTCAGAAAGAGCCTGCTTCCGTCCGAAGAAAAGGCGAGCCCGAAAGGCGCCCTGATGCTGCCGCCACGTCCCTCGAGCCGCTCAAGCCGCCGCCGGCTGGGACCTTGGTGTGCGAGCAGGTCGAGGCGAGCGATTCTACCGGAGCCGCAGTCGGCAACAAGCAGTTCGCCCTCGGGTGAGATGGCCACGCCCGTTGGTCTGCAAAAGCGCCCTCCCAACGGGCCGCCCTCCGAGCCAAGGCAGCACACGTGCCGGAGAGAATCTGGCTCAAAGACACTCAGCCGCCCATTGCCGTGCTCTGAGACGATTATGTCCCCGCCGGCTGCGCTATTGCGCTCGTCACCGGGCGTGTCCCCACCAGCTGCGCTTTTGAGCTCGTCACCGGGCGTCTCCCCACCAGCTGCGCTTCTGAGCTCGTCACCGGGCGTCTCCCCACCAGCTGCGCTTTTAAGCTCGTCAGCTGCGCTGTTGCGCTCGTCGCCAGCAACCTCGCCAGTCGAAGCGTCACCCTGCAAAAGTGGTGGCACAGTGACAATAAAGCACGGCCAGCGGAGGGCGCCTGGAGCGTCCCCCAGCGGCCTTGAATACCACCCCTCGTCAGCAGCTGGCCTCCCGCTGCGCCACTCAGAGCCGACGGTCTTTTGGGAGGCAGCAAGCGCTGCCCATACGCGCAGAACACTTTGCGAAGCGTCCTTCCAGCCGCGGCTGACACCCGATGCAATTACCAGTTGGCGCATCCCAAGCCTCCCTAGAAGGAGCAGCAGCAGGTCAGCAGGCAGCGCATTAATGTCGGTTGACACCTCGAGTGCCTTCTGCATCAACGCGGTCGCATCAACCAGACGCCGGGCGGCCGGACAACTTTGGGCGAACAGACAAATGTGAAACCGGGGTGTGAAAGAACCCCAGCCTCCCAACCTTTGAGAGCTGCTAGTGTACTGGTAGTATAATAGTATAGGATTATAAAAATCGGGCGGTTGCCAGCTAGTACACTCGGCCGCTTGGTTTTGCTATGCCGGGCAAGAAGGGAGGGAAGTTGTGGCACCATTTCAGAGGTTGGTTGGTAGTTGTAGCTGACCGCAGGTTGGTGTTGCCACGCATCGATGCAGCCGGAGCAGCCGTTAATCGCGCCGACGTTGATGGGGAGAGGCGGAGACACGGCGCTGGGAATGGAGCAGCGGTCGCCGGAGCAGCGGCCGCCGCCTGCTGCCTCGCCGAGAGCAGCGGTACAGGTGGTGCTAGAGTTAATTGCCGTTAGAGGGTGCAAGCTTACGCGGCCGTCCAACAGCCGCTCGGCGCTCTCGGCAGGGCACAAGCATCGACGCTGCCGCTAACCAACGTCCTTCACTCTCAGCCTACGTTCGTTGCTTGTTGCTCGACGAGATCATCCTCCGATGGCAGCCGTCTCCATCCTGTCCAGCTATGCGCCGGCCATCGTAAATCAGCGCTTTGCCAACGACCCTGAGCCGCTCACGGAGCCCTCAACGTTCAGCTTTGACGCGGCCGTTGTCTTTGTCGACGTCTCCGGCTTCACCAAGCTCGGTGAGAAGCTATCTGCGCAATACGGCGAGCGGGGCTCAGAGCTGCTGAATGACTATGTGAATGGCTATTTTGACAGCCTCGTACAAGAGACGCTCAACCATGGCGGAGACATCCTCAAGTTTGCCGGCGACGCAATGCTCGTCATCTGGAAGCCACAGCTTGGTGCAGAAGAGGAGCTACCCAAGCTTGTGCTCCGGGCAACCGCCTGCTGCCTCGCGCTGGTCCAAAAGTATGACAACTATGCGCCGACCGAAGGGGTGAGCCTCACACTGCACACTGGCGTTGGTGCGGGAAGCCTCGACGCATTCTACGTCGGTGGAACCTTCGACGCACGTGTGGATCGACGCAAGTGGGAGTTCTTTGTCGCCGGCGAGCCCATTCAGCAGATGTCCGACGCGTGTGAGGAGGCAACCAGCGGCGAGATCATGCTCTCAGCTGCAGCGTTCGAGCTGCTACTGTCCATCGACGCAACGGCCAAGGGCACCCCTCGCCCTGCGGGCATGGTGCACGTCTCCGAGTGCAACGCTCCGGCGCCGGCCCCGATCGAGATCGACGTTAATCCGATGATGCAGGAGGGGTTGGCGGGCTTTGTGCCGGCAATGGTCGAGCAGAAGACCGCCTCCCGCCAGTCCGACGGGTGGCTCTCAGAGCACCGCAAGGTGGTGACCGTCTTTCTCAAGCTGTTGGGTCTGGGCGACAAGACGTGCGAGGTCGCGGGCCTTGCGCCGTGCCAAGCGGCCGTCTCGCTTGTGCAGCGAGTCGTCTTTGAGCACGGGGGCTCAATCACACGACTCATCTGCGACGACAAGGGGACACGCTTTCTCATCGCCTTTGGGCTGGCCGGGAACGCCCACGAAGATGACGAGTGGCGAGGGGTCCACGCCGCCATGCAGATTTGCGATGGGCTGCAACGCGACCCGCCCGACGGTCGGGCAGTGCAAGTGTCGATAGGCATCACGACGGGTCGGGTGTTTTGCGGCGAGGCAGGCTGTCGTCTACGACGCGAGTACTCCATCAATGGCTCACGCGTCAATCTGGCCGCGCGGCTCATGCAGAGCAAGGCGGCACTTGTGCTCTGCGACGAGCCGACGTACAGGGCTGTCGAGGCAGGCGCATTCAAAGTCGGGTTCAAGGGTCTCGACTCGCTCAAGGTGAAGGGCTTCGCAGAGCTCGTCGCAGTCTTTGAGCCATTCACCGAGGGCAACATGTCGCTCCGACTGGCGAGCGAGCTGGGCAACTCTGGCAGCGAGCTGCTCCTGGGCAGAGACAAGGAGACGAAGCGCTTGGACGGCATCTTGCTGGACCTCGCCGCCGGCTACGGGGGATGCCTCCTCATTGACGGCTTCCCGGGGATGGGCAAGTCGCGGTTGCTGCAGTACCTCGTTGCACAATGTGCTTCGAGCGACGCGCCGCGCACGGGCCTGCTGTACAGCAAGGCGGAAGCGGTCGAGCAGAAGGTGCCGTGGAGTGGACTAACGGGGCTGCTCGCGCCACTAGTGAGCTCCAAGCTGCGCCAAAAGCTGGAGGCTATCGAGAAGCTGGAGGAACCGACACGCGACAGCACGCAGCAGGCGTTGGAGTTCTTTCAAGAGTCTCTTGAGGTACACCACTCGACGGTTGCGGGGGCGGAGACTCGAGATGAGGAGCTCTCCGATACGCGCGACCGGGGCAGTGACGCTCTGCCGGCGGCCAAGATCATGACAGGGGATGCGAGTGGCGGCGACCCCGAGGACCTGGACTCCACTGCCGCTGCAGCCAGCCTGAAGCGGCCACAACGGCTACAAGAGGCGCTGCTGCATAATCTGAAGCTGGCTGACATCACAAAGGACGAGCTGATTGCCAAGCACCTGCCCTTGCTCTCTTCGGTGCTTCCGCTGCACCTGCCGGACAACGAGGCGACGCTTCACCTCAAGGGCGAGGAGCGCAACGTCGCCACCTTCAAGGTGATCCTCCGACTGCTATCCAACCTGGTTCGTGGCGTGCCGACGCTCCTTGTCATCGATAACGCACAGTGGATGGACTCGATGTCGCTCGCGCTGGTTCACGAGGCGTTTCGAGGGCTGAGCGCCGAGGGGGGCGCGCTTTGGGTCGTTTTGGCTGCCCGCGCTGCCGATGCAGACAGTCTCGCAAGCACGTTTGAGAAGAAGGACGTCACGGTGGACAGGCTGAGCGTGCCGCCGCTCTCACCCGAGGATTTGCTCCAGCTGGCAAGCAATAAGCTAGGGGTCTCTTCACTGCCGACGCAGCTGGCTGAGCTACTAACTTCCAAGTGCCAAGGTAACCCGTCGTGGGCAGAGCAAATGGCCCTCGCCATGAAGGATTCGGGAACGCTCATCATCGACGCGGACGGCGGCTGTCGCATTAACCCGGAGAGGCCACTCAGCGAGGTTCAGTTTCCGGACTCGCTGGAGAAGGCGGTGCTCAGTCGCATCGACCAGACGCCGCCTCAAGCCGCGCTCACCCTCAAGATTACTGCGTTGACAGGGCGCGACTTCGACCTCGACTCACTAATCGAGATGCACCCGACAGCGACGGCTGAGGAGCGCCAGTCGCGCGCGGCGCACAGCGAGGCGCTCGAGGATCTGCGCCTACTGTGCAAGCGCGATTTTGTCCTGCTCAAGGACCAAGGCCCCCCTGAGGTGCTCTATTTCAAGTCCCAGATCGTGCAGGACGTAGCGTACAACCTCCTGCCGTTTGCGCAGCGCACGGCGCTTCATGAGCAGGCGGCTCTGCTGTACGAGGCGCGCTATGCCAAAGCTACGCGGCGGGCGGCACGCGAGGCACTCGTGCCCGTGCTTGCTCATCACTGGGTGCGCGCCGAGCATCCAGAGAAGGCAGTGCACTACCTGTGCGAGTGCGGGCGGCAGGCGCGCAAGGCATTCGCTCTGAGCGAGGCCTTGCACTTTTTTGAGAAGGCGATCGACCTTTGCAAGAAGGGAGGGAGCGGGTGGAATCCAGAGGACGCGAGGGCACAGCACGCCAAAGTGACTCTCGAGTACGGCAAGGCGCTTGTCGATTTTGGGGAGTACGAGGACGCGAAGCAGCCGCTCGAGGAGAGCCTCGCCGCTCGAGGAGAGGAGTGGCCGAGCGTACTCGATACTGCGCTGGCGGTTGAGGCGGCGTACCAGGCGCTGCGGCACCTGGCTGGTGGCGTGAAGGCTGTGGCACCCGCCAAGCCGGACCGCTCGCCCGAAGAGCAGCGGACATTGGAGGCGGCGAGTGTGATGGGGCGGCTGTGCGAAGTCAACCGAACTGCCGGCGCACTGCGTGATGCGAGATACTGTGCGCTGCGCGCCGCCAACCTGGCATCGCGCGTGGGTCAGTCGCCCGAGCTGGCGCGTGCCTACGTTTGTATTGCGGCGGTGATCACCTCCTCGCCCGCGCTCCACGGGCTGTTCGAGGTGTACGAGAAACGTGCGCGTGCCGTCTGCGAGACGCTTGGCGAGAAGGGACTGCCCATCCGAATGGACCTGATTGCGGGAACCGACTTTGCCGCGCACGGCCTATGGGACAAGGCGACGGCGGCGCTCGAGAAGGCAAAGGCAGCCGCGTGTGAGCTTGGCGCGGCTCGGCATCAAGAGGAGGCGATCCGGCACCTTGCCCTGGTCAAGCACCTGTGCGGCCAGTTCGACTCGTCGCGGAAGCTCTTCCGTGACGCTGAGCTTTCGGCCATCGAGCACGGTGACGACCCAATGGTGGCGATGGTGCGAGCAGCCAGCGCAATCAATGAGATGATGCAGCTGCCCAGAGACGTCGGCGGAAGGGACACCTCCGACGCTGACAGCCCAGCACCTCTCAGCTTGCCGGAAGTGGTGGCGTCGCTGAAGACGATCGAGGATCCGCCAACCGCCGCGCTTGCCCTCGCTTTTCTGCGCTCCGGCGACAGGGCAGGCGCTCTGGCAGCAGGTGAGGCTTGTCGCTCGTTCATGTCGGGTTCAAAGTCGGACGTCGAGGGCCTGAGCGTCGGAGGTGGGCACGAGTACTCCACCCTGCTTGGCCACTCCGCGCTTGCTGAGCTGTACTTGATCTTGTGGGACGAGCAGCGTGCGGACGGCATCAGGCCGGGCGAATGTCTCCCGCCTGACGAGTACTCGTCCGTCAAGAGGGCCGCGGCGCTGGCGGTGTCGGCGCTCGTTCAGACAGGCGGCAAGTTCGCATGCGCGGCTCCCCGCGCAAAGGCCTTTGCGGCTTGGCTCAAGTGGCTGCTTGGCAGCACCGCGCGGGCAGAGGCTGAGTGGCATGAGTGTGCTGTCATGGCCAAGAAGCTAAACATGCCCTACGAGGAGGCACTGGCTGCGTTTTGCCTGGGCACCCACAAGCGCGAGCCCAAGGAGAGGGAGGCACACCTCACGCACGCGGCAGAACTCTTCACGTCGATGGGGGCATGGTGGTACGTCGAGCGGTGCGCTCATGAGCGGGCGAATCCTCTGCACGCTTTAAGCTGAAGGTTAAAGCCCAAGCGCGCACCACCTGGTTCCCGGGGGGCCCGTGGTCCGTGGAGGTCGCGAGCGGGCAGAGTCCACAGAGAGAGGCCGGGGCGGGCCGAGCCCGGCGAGCGCGCGGCGGGCGGCGCGCCGGCATATGCAGTCCGCCCAGCGATGAGAAAAATATGATGAGATCGACGCACCCCCCAAACTGCTACTACACGCTCAAAACATCTCGTTTTGCTCGTTGGCCGCAGCCCGGTCGCGGTCCCGACCGCCACCCTTGGGCTTGTTGCCAAGGGCAAGCGACTCGCCCCGCGATTTTTTCGCTGCGCGCTCCTCCATCAGCTTCTCGATCTGCACCAGCTCGCGGTCCATCCGGGCCTCCGCCTTTTGCGCCTCCATCTTCTCCTTGTCGTGGCGGCCCCGCTTGCCGCCCTTGCCGCCCTTGCCGCCCGCGTCGGCGTCCGGCTCCTACGTGATGAATACGCCAACCTCAGGGAGGGGATACGGTATTGTGCAGTGTATTCAGAGCACCGCGTGACTACGAGGGAGGCGAATACGGCTGAATACGGCTGAATACGGCTGAATAGAATCCGTGTCCTCTCGAGCGCTGGTTGGGGAACAAGAACACGCAATTCCGCTTCTAGGGCCCGGCTCCTCCTCCTCCTTTTTGCCACGCACGATGCCAGCCTCATCGTCCGAGTCGGGACCAAGCTCGTACCCGGTGACGTTGACCCGGCCCAGCGTGTCCGGAAAGTACTCGCCGTACGCGTCGTCGTCGCCCCCGCCGCTCATCGCCATCCCCTTCGGCTTAGCCTCTTTGCTCTTGCCCTTGCCCTTTTTCGGGTCCGACGCGTCGGCAGGGGCGGAGGCTGTCGATGCAGCGCACGCGGCGCGGCTGCGCGCCAAGACGCTCTCGAGCAGGGAGGACGCGCCGCCGCCCCCGGCCTCCTCCTCCTCCTCCTCCTCCAGCGGCAACGGCACGCCCGCGCCCAGCTCGCCTCCCGCCTCCTCCATCTGCTCCACCTCGTCCAAAAACGCTGACGACGGCGCCGCGAGCCGCCGCTCGCGCTCCGCCTCGACCGCCTGCCGCTTGTTGGGCTCGCACACGTAGTCTGAGCCGACGCCGTCGCCGAAGATGTCGTCCACGTCCTCGGCGCGCGCAGCCGGCGCGGGTGCAGGCGCCGCAAGCTTTTGCTGCTGCCGCTGCTGCTGCGATGGCGGCGCCTCCGCCTCCGCCTCCGGTCCCCAGCGCGAGGGCCTGCGCCCCGCGCCGCCCATGCTTGGCGCCTCCGCCGGCCGCAGCCCCATCAGGGGCGCCTCGGCCGGGCGCAGCCCCACCTCCTCCGCCTTTGAGGGCAGCGGTAGGGGCGTCATCGAGAGCGATCCGGCGAGGTGGAGGCCGAGCGGGTCCTTCTCCTTCTTCGACTTGCGCGCGCGCTCGCCCGAGGGGCGGGCGCAGTACGCCAGCACCTTGGACAGCTTGGAGAGCAGCCCGGCCGACGTCGCCGCCTGCAGCACCTTCTCGCGCCTCCGCGGGATCGTCAGGTCATCCTCGGCGCGCACCAGGCTGTTTGGCGTGTCGGCGGCGAGCGCGTCGAGGGAGTAGACGTAGAGCAGCCGGCCGGAGGTGAGAGAGCGGTTCGGCCGCGCCGGCGGCGCCCCCGACAGCGACAGCTCCAGCACGGCCCGCGCCATCTCGCTCTCCGGCGCTGCCGGCGGCTCAGCCGCCGCCGCCGCCGCCGCCGCCGCCGCCACGGGCCGCGTGGCCTTTGCGCCGCCGCCGCCGGACGCCTTGCCGGCCGAGGGGAGCGTGCTGCCCGCCGCCCGTCCCGGTCTGCCGGCCGCCTCGCCGCCGCCGCCCGCTGCCGCCGCCGATGCGACGGCGAGCTCTGCGCGCCGCTTTTGGAGGAGCGCAAAGTCGAGGCCCTTGACGAGGTGGGTGTGCTCGATGTCGCCGCCGAGGAACTTGGACTGGTCGATGCTCAGGCGGTGCTGCTGCTGCGACAGGTCCTCCCGCGCGCCCGCCTGCGCAAAGGTCGGCGCGACGGGCACCTCGGCCACCGGGTGCTCCGGCCTCCCCTCTGCCGCCGCGAGCAGCGGCTCGATGCCGGCGAGTGGCGGCGCCTCATCCTTGTGGCCCGACTTCGCGAGCTCCTTGCGGCGCAGCGATGCCCGGTCCACGTACTTGGACTCCTCCGCCAGCTTCTCCTGCCGCTTGGCCTGCAGCTCCATCCGCTTGTCATACGCCGCCTTGCGCGCAGCCGCCTTGGCCGCCTTGGCCGCTTTCGCCTCCTCGGAGTTGGCCGCCGACTTGGGCGCCGGCGTGGCGCCGCCCTCCTTGACCAGGTTCCGGAAGGCGGAGTTGTCCATGCTTATAGGAGTGTCGACTGGGACCCGCGCGCCGGGGTCTTAGTCGCGCCACCGGCACCAACACGGAATCGCGGGCTCCCTCCACGAGCTACGAATCACAGGCGTCCTGGCCAGCGAGGAAGAGGACCGCCGCAAGCGGCGTGGCGTGGAGCGGTTGAGCATCCCTCCGGGGGCCCCTCTGCGCCGGGAAGGCGTTGTTGGAGGCTAGGACGCAAGCGTCCGTCGCCCTTTTCAAACTCGGGGCCCACTCAATTTGAAAGTCTGCACTAGGGCAAAGTCCTGCGGGCAGCCAGACAGACACTATTCCTAGGTCAATGGAGACGACCGTCGCTATGGCAACATCGCGTCCACGTTCGGAAAGAGCATCCCTCGGAGACACAGAGAGCTGACACGATGAAAGTGCTAAATGACGTTGCGTGTCACTGACACTGTATGGGTGGAACATACGCTCGTGTTTTTATGATGTGTATTTTGAATAGAGCATGAATATGGGAGATGCCCACTATTAATGCTCTATTCATTCCATTCACACACGAGCTTGAGTACTTACTATCATACTAATAAATATGGATGTACTACAAATATATTTAGATATACGTGTACGGAGACTGTAGACCCGTGAGAGGGGACCTGAATGCCAGGGACGGCCGACCGGAACGGAGCGGAAAATGGAATTCCGGAACGCGGAACGGAAGTTTAACCTTGGTAGTACACCGGTACACTGTAGCCGTGTGTGTGTTTAAGTTCTTAGGCACAAAACGGCACAAAAACACGTGAACAGGGCTCCAGGCCCCAAATGACGTGTGAGTGTTAGAGTTGTTTGGTATTGCTAAATCTCTCTCTCTCTCTCTCAAAACGGCTACGCCTATAGGCGACCTGGCTGGCTGTAGCCGTTGTGCCGCCCCCATCAGCGCAGGGCTTCCCACGGCCGTTTCCTAGCGACTGGCCCTACGTGGTAGGTAGAAAGGTGAAGAACAGCCAGGCTCGGACTGGACACCAACGCGGTATGGCCCTCGGGCCCACGCAAC
>Ga0115008_10005441_pt1 | contig 10516 bp, 9 predicted proteins | sample FraStrMetagenome_FD_87164 | JGI IMG/M metagenome (GOLD analysis project Ga0115008, IMG submission 87164) | Marine eukaryotic phytoplankton communities from Arctic Ocean - Fram Strait ARC3M Metagenome | ecosystem: Environmental > Aquatic > Marine > Oceanic | place: Fram Strait | collected 2012-06-18
CACTTTTTCGAGTGTGAGTTTAACTTTGACGTGATCACGCAGAATGATGTGTTAAATCTGTAAAAGATGCTGACCCTAGTCGATTGGGTAGGTACAACTGCTTGATCCCCTAGGATCATTAAATTCACGCTTTGACTCCTCTCCAGGTTTCTCAAGATTGAAAAGATTTCTAAAAAGACATAAAAACTGATATTTGAAATGAGTAAAAATACCGGCAAGACTTGATAGCTGTAACCTCAGTGTTGGTTCCCTTACTGTTCAGTGACAATTTCGCGATTTCTTCTTGAGCTTTAGATAATGCTCTCGTGATGCGGCAGGTGTCTGACTCAACGAGGCCTTAAATTTAAACAAATGCGAAGTCTATAAAAATTTGATGCTTACTTGAGGATGGGGTGCAAATCGCATTAACTGTCAAGCCGTCGATTTCTGTACTGAGGCGCACTTTTGTAGGAGGAACGTTTTCGTTTTGCTCATCAGAGTCCTCTTGATAAAAGCTAGTCGTTGATGAACAGCTTCTGCGTTTTCTTAGCTTTTTTTTGACGTTTCTTGTTCCAAATTTTACTTGAGCGTCCAGATCACTGTTCAGAAGCTGCGCAACTTGTCGATTGGCATTTTTTTTGTCATAATCGTGGGTCCAGAGGGTTTCTTTTTTTTGTTAAACAAGTCTTTTCAATTATTAAATAATTCTTAGGTTCAAATTTAACTGTCCTTGATCAAAGAGCATTTCTAAGTTGCTCAAGATGAATTTTGCAAGCTTGTCTCGGTTTCTAAAAAAGACAATATTTATCTTTATTTTCTGAAAATTTTCTGAAAACTTAAAAACTTTAAAAAACTTACTGTGGCTTGCCACGCCAGTCTCTAAATTTTTTTCTGCGTGACTCTTCGGTTAAGGTCGTGTCTTCGTCGTTTAAAAGAAATTTAAACAGACCCGAACATTTAGGATCTGTCTCTGTAGCCATAGCTACTTGTCTCAGTGACAAGTACATTTTCTCTTCATTTTGAGATCTTATCTCTTTTATAAGCAGTAAACAAAATATAAAAAGCATTTTTTTGCGATGCACAAATGATTAAAAAACTAATTTTTGCCCGGAGCGCGCTGGCGGAATTAGCGCCCCAGTTAAAATCATCAGCTTTTTCTTGGCATCGATTTAAAGTCGATTGAAATCAAGGGACTGAGCATCGATCTATTTATAATCAGCTTTTTCATCTATAATCAGTTAAAAAGCAACGACTTCTTGTCGAAAAACGCAAAAAACACGAAAGTATAAGTATTCAGTTCTACTCGAAGTAGCACATTGATTTTAAACCGCGAAAAAAAAACAGCTTTAACATCTGGTTGATAATAATAATTATGATTTTTTTTTCAAAAAACGACTTTAAACATCATATTCAGGCTAAACTGCAATAGTTATCAGCCGGTTGGCCCCGCGGTTGATCAAGAAATTTAATTTTTTATTGATTTTCAAAAAAAAACGATCAAAAACGGGAAAAAAGGGTGCACCGTGAACGTGACCAGCCGGTTGGCCCCGGTTTGACCGCGGTTGATCAAGAAATTTAATTTTATATTGATTTTCAAAAAAAAAAACAATCAAAAACGGGAAAATAAGGGTGAACCGTGAACGTGACCAGCCGGTTGGCCCCGGTTTGACCGCGGTTGATCAAGAAATTTAATTTTAAATTGGTTTTCAGAACAAAAAACGATCAAAAACGGGAAATTAAGGGTGAACCGCGAAAGTAACCACCCGGTTCGCTCCGGCTTAAACTTAAAATCTTATCTTTAGATGATTCATTTATAAAACGAATTCATTTACAAGCATTTTCGTAGACTTTGGTCGACTTTCGGGTCTTCTAGTCCGATTTTCAAGAGTTTCACAAACTTATATAATATAAATTTCATGAAATTTCTATTACGCGACCACTTTTTTTTTATTTCTAAATAAAGCTCATGACCTAAGCATTCCAAAAAACATATTGCTGTGTCATTCTAAAAATGAGCACGTGATAAGATCAGCTTATCAGTGAAAAGTGCCTAAAACAGGTACTTTTGACAAAAATTTGGTAAAAAAATCAAAAATTTTTTTTTGGTTCTGAAAACGTTTCTAGGTTATTGAGGATGCCGGAAAACATATCCTATAAAGAAAAACGCAGTTACTAAGCTCTAAAATGACCCCGATCTTTGCGTGCGGTCCCTAGATATGGACCATAAGGTCTCACAATCTCAGAAAAGCTATAAATGAACAAATACTAGCTACAGTCAAAGCAAAAGCGTTCTCGGATGTCCAAGAGAAATAAATAATAAAGCACGCAGCGAGTTAGCGGTTCGCAAAAACCCGTAAAAAAGCAAATTTACAAAAAACGATGTCGATTCTATGCACTCATTTCTATCTAAGCTTTACCTTCAGTTGTAATCACAACTGTTGTTGAATCAGTCGTTGTACTAACTGACGTCGTAGTACCGAATGTCGTGGTACCAGACGTAGTGGTACCAGACGTAGTGGTACCAGACGTCGTGGTACTAGACGTCGTGGTATCTGACACGGTGGTACTGGACGCAGTGGTACCAGGCTCTATATTTTTTCATGAAAAAGAGAATGTAATCGTAGATGGCCCATCTACGATTACATTCTCTTTTTCTAAGATGGGTCAGAAAATACTTTTATACTAAAGGTCGTAGTTAGCTCTGGAAGAGCTTAATATATCTACTCTAGAACGCCTCTGAATTTTCTTCTAAATTTATCTGTACATACCCTCTGTTGTTGTTGCAGCCTCTGTTGTTGTTGATGTCGTTGTTGTTGCTGAGATATTGAGTTAGTTTCAAAAACTCGCGTTTTAATAAGAAATTATTTTTATATTGATGATTATTTAAAAAAGAGCAAATGAAGGTATTTGTGAACTTGTGACCACTGTTCGGGGTAAATTTGTTGGAAATATTAAAAGTCATCATTTCGGCTTCAAAATAACCTAACAAAGGAACCTAACATGCATTCTAATGATCTAAAACCGCTAAATTTACCTTTTGTTGTGGTATCTAATAGTGTGCTTGTAATAGAAACAGAGGTTGTGATTTCTCTAGTTGTTGTGGTTGTACTTAAAATTGTGCTCGTGGTTGTACTATGAACAGTAGTTGTGCTTTTAAAAGAAGACGTGCTCGTAGTTGCAGTTGTGCTCGGTATAATTTTACTCGTACTGGTTGTACTTTCTGTGGTTGTGATCATATCATTTGTTGTCGTTGTGAATTCTGAAGTCGTTGTGCTCTCTGATGTTGTTGTTTTATCTTGTGTGGTTGAAATTATATCATTTGTTGTCGTTGTGATTTCTGGAGTTGCTGTCGTGATAGTTGATGTTGTACTAATTGTGCTCGTTGTCGTTGTACCTGATCCAATTTCGAATGTGTCGACAACAGTCGCTTTCGTTCCAACTGCTGCCTCGCCAGTTGCGATAGCGCTGTCAGCGATTGCTGAGTTGATTGCCGTTGCCGCGTCATCAGCTGCGTTGCTTACTTCTTCGGCAGCGTCACAACCAACTGGAGCTTCAAGACTGTTGTCTACAAGATCGATTTCGACTGGATCGTCACAGGTAGCTGTTGGGTCTGTTGGGTACTCTTTCGTCTGCTCGTATTCGGCAGCGATGGTTGCAGAGACCTCAAAGTCTTCTTCTTCTTCATCTACGAGAACGATATCTGACTCGACTTCAGTTACATCAGCGGCGAGAATATCAACATCGCCAGCAGTAAGGGCATCCTGAACAGCTTCTTCGATGCCAGTAACGGTATCATCGAAAGTAGCATCGTCTTTATTAGCAGCTTCCGCTTCGCTTTCCTTCACTTCTGTTGTTGCCGTGAAGTAAATATCGACTGTAGCCTCGACATCTCCTGTTTCGCGTCGTTTTCGGCGTGAGGCATCAGCGACCTGTGCAAAGCCTGTGACATCGACGCTTGTGAAGCTGGAAGCCCCAACGTCAAACTCAACCGCTTCAACTGCTGCTTTAACTTCCGCAACAAGGTCGGTAAAGTCCGTTTCAACAGAGCTTTCCAAAGATGATGACCAAGTTTTATCGAGAACCATTGTAGCAGTGACGATAGCAGTGCATGATACCTCTGCTGTCGCTTCTGAAGTGGTACTACCACTTGTAGTTGTTGATTCTCCTGAGGTTGTTGCGGTCCCTGAGGTGGTTGTTGATTCACCTGAGGTCGTAGTTAATTCTCCTGAAGATGTTGTTGTCGATGCAGTAGTTGTTGATGTTGTTGTTGTCGATAAACTGGAAGTTGTTGTTATCGTCGTTCCAGTTGAGAATTGTGTTGTTGAGGTGCTAGTTGTCGCTGAAGTTGTTGTTCCACTCACCGACGTAGTAGTTTTCTCTGATGTAGTTGTGGTTACTGGGACCGTCTTTGTTGTAGATGTTTCAGCGGAAGTTGTCGTCGTTGTGATTTCCACAGTTGTTGTTGTGGTATCAGCGATTGTCGTCGTTGAATTATCAGTCTCACGACGATATCGCTGTCCTTCTAACAATGGAACAGATCGTCTTCGCCGACGACCAGAAGATCTAACAGCAGAGAAGCCAGTAACAGAAAGACCAATAAAGACCTTTTCATTTCCAGCTACGTCACTTGTCATTGATGCAGCGATACTTTGTCCAAACGATGAGTCGGCATCACCAAAGCTCTGGAATACGAGCAACATTCCGTAGTTACTAGCGTCATAGTCGAGACTCATGCTCGATGCGAACATGTCATTAGAGATAAGACCAGTGGTTAGCGAGAACTTCATATTTATAAAGATTGATAGCTTTATCGTTAAAATTGTTGCTTCGAAATCAGTATCTATGCAGTCATCATTATCAGTACAGAACTCGGTCTGCGCAAGATCGCCAACACAACCGAAGGTATCTGATGGATGAGAGTCGATTCTGCAAGCCCTGTTCTTGGATCGAATTGCATCCGTACCACAAGTTTCAGAACAAGCGGACCAGTCGGCGGGATAACCTGAGAGAATAATACTTTCGAAAAGCGTCGAGTAATCGTAAGTGAACCACATAGAATCAGCCCAGCTCAGATCAATTTCATAACCATTCAATACCATTGCTGTTTCTAGATCACTTCCGAAAGAAGCAAAAGCAGAATTATCCTGATTCTCATAGTTATAACTCCATTCGTATCCGAGGAACAATCTCTCGAATTGCATGATGTATTGTGCGAGAACGACGCTATCGTACTCAGCGTACAAGGATCGAGAGAGCTCAAAGAAATTAAGAAGTCCGTGGAAATCGTAGGTAAGAAGATAATCAACTTTGTACTCCGAAAAGCCAGCTTCAGAAATGATACTGTATGCGTAAACAGCGCCATCCGATTCCCATGTTGTCTCGCCAAGGGCGGTCCAGGAAGCATCGACACTTAAAAAGGCGTCAAGAGACTCGTGAGCAGATGAGCCAGTTGAATATCCGACGGTCGTCCAGTCGATCTTCCAGAGACCATAAGAATACAAATGCGACTGAATAATATGACTGTACATCTGCGTCTGTATGCTGGCAGTCCAGTCAAAGTCGAAGCTTGAGTAAACATTGACAAACGCAGCATTGAAATCAGCAGAGACGTCGGCGTCGACGCTCATATCAATCATATAGATTCCGTCATATGCGATGTAAAAGGTGTTCATGAGAGCAAACAGGTCGATGTCAACAGCAAGCGAAACGTCGAGGTTGTTACTGTACAGGTACATAAGAGCATCAGAATGTGCAAAGAAAACGCGAGCTCCATGATACTTCCAGATATCGGCCATCTTGGTGAAGATCATCGCTGAATCATGCGTCTTTATTGTCGAGTCCAATTCCAAGTAAAAAGTCTGGTAATAATTGGCCAGGTAAGCTTGGTACGAAGTGTATGAGTCTGAAGCTTCAAAGATCCATTGCGAACCGCCGATAAAGTAAATGAGGAGACCGAAATCGTAGCGACCTTCAATTGAGAAGTCCTTGTAAGACTCCATTGAAGGCAGGTTGTACGCGGAGATAGCCCAGCTGAACACAAATTGAGCGAGGGATGTTTGCGAGACGTCGAATGTTTCAGGTCTGTTCAGGATTGCCGTGGAAACGGAATAGTCAGCATCAGCAATAAATGTACTGAAATCGCTGAATTCGGTTTCACTTGAGATGATGCCAATGAAATACTGCTGCATAGAAGTAAAGAAGCTTGTGTAGAACACATCGATACTGTATCCTCCAAGGTGGTAAGAAGAAGTCGTATCAGCGACAATAAGCTTGAGAAGAGCAGTCATCTGGCAGATAAACCCATTTTGGAAGCCAACGTCAAGTCCGAGCGCGGTGAGATAGGTCGAAGAAACCGATGAATACTCGAGAATTCGAATTTGTTCCTTCACGTAATCGACAAGATAGTTGTTACCCACAGTAAGACCTTCTATCTCATGCATCCACGAGAATGTTGCGCTTTCAAAGATAAGGAAGAAATTGGCTTGCCACTCGATAAGCTGAACTGAAATCGCTGTGTAGATGATGTAGAAATCCGATTCAACGAAAAATAGACTGACATCAAAGCCTTCGAGGATGGAAGTTATCCAGCCAATGTGCACATCGTATGTTATTTGAGATCGGATAAAGGACATATCGATAATTGACAAGTCCAAAGCGCTGAATTCAGCCCAGCCAAAGTCGGCCAGACCATCGGCTCCGCTGATGAATTTTGATTCGATTTGAGCGAGAATTTCTAGCTGGTAGAAGAACACGGCGAACTCGGGCGAGTAGACGATTGTCTGGAATAGGTTGAAGTCGGTTTCAAGTGACGTGTTTAATGAATAATCTTCCATACTCGTGATGAAACTAAAATTTAAATTAGAATAAGATCGTATTGCCCTTTTTTATCGCCCGGAAATCGCGTCATCCGCAATAAAAAGGTAATTAAAAAACTGCACTTACTTAAATCCAGCATTGCCGAAGAAGAATGATTGAACGTCTCCGACGCGGAAACCCTTGAATGAGAATGTCCACGTGCGGAGCAAGCTGATGAATTCCGCTGAGAAGCCGAACGAAGTAAAGAATGAGCTTTCGAAGAAGCGCATAATATACTGTTGCTGAATGGAAAGTGGTGCAAGAGCGATTCCTTCGACTTCGATGCCCCAGCCGGTAAAGTTGCTCAGATCGAATCCGAATCCGAAGCTAAGCCAGGCGTTGAACCATCCCAAAAGAAGGTCTGCGCTTTCCGCAGCGTAGAAGTTGAAGCAGTACATTCGTTGAGCCAAAGCGCCAAAGACAGGAGAATAGAAATATCCGACGTACTGGTTGATGTTAATATCGAATCCGTAGACTCTGCTGAGGTTCATCACGCAAACATTTGCCCACCAGTCTTGCAGGAAGAGAATATAATTCTCAAAAGTCCCTCCGGAAGCAAACCAGTTAAGACTACCACCAGCGATAGCAAGAGAAAGATCGTATTTGATGTAGTAAAGCATCTTAAAAATTATTTATCACATTTCTATGATCAATTTTACCTTGAAATCGAGATCCAAATATTCGAAGAAAACAAATAGCTGCTTGAATTCCATGCTGAAATCGTAGTCAACTTCCCAGAAGGCAACGAAATAGTCAGCCTGACAGCTAAATCCATCCCATCCGAGTTCCGCCAACGCTGCGCCGAATGTCTCGCAATCGAAAGTCAGTTGCGTAAAGCTGAAGAAGAAATCCCAATCGCCCGCCGCGTAGAAACCAGAATTAATGAAAATGAGAATGTTCATCCAGTAATCGACGAGGCCGCCCGCAGAAAGCGATAGCTCCCATCCAGCAAGATCAAAGCTGCCTGTGAACCACTCGAGATAGAAGTTGAAGTAGCCATAGAAGAACACGTTGATTTCGTACAGTGAGTAAGAGTCAATGCTGAAGAACTCAGTTGTGTAAGCGCAAACAGCAAGCTTGGTGACAATCGCTAAGTCACTATCGTCATCGAGAGCAATTCCGAATGCTTGGAGAGTTTGAATCGTGAAAGTATCAGCACTTTCTGAATCGTAGCACGTATCAAGATGAACAGAAAGTGAATATTGTTCCCAGCTGACAGCGCCAATGACTGACCAGTCGAAACTTATTTGGTTGATGAGGATCTGAGTTGAAACATGGAAGTCGACCTTGAATCCAGCGCAGATATTGTCTAGGTCCGCCTGATTGACATTGTCCGCTAGAATTTCCAAGAATTTAACGATTGCGATTCGCTGCTGAACATGGAAGTGGAAATTCGAGTATTTAAGTGCGAAGTATCCAGCAGGATTGTCAGACAGGAGAGTAGCAAAAGCAATTGAGAACCAATCATCATTGTCACTTAATTTTTTTGATAATTGCTTATATAAAAAAAATTGTGTCTTACATTGCTTCCGCGGAAAGCTCAGCGCCAAGATCGGAGTACTGGCTGATGAATGCTGCTTGAATCTCTGATGAGCATGTATCGAGAATCACACTTAATTTGTAGAATGACGATATGATTAAAATTAAAAACGGGTTATTTTTCGTTTTTGCTGGTATGCCTTTTGGGCTTCCAAAAGACTCTGGCTCGTTATTTAATTTTTCAGCTGGATATAATTGGACATGCGTTGTGTGACATTACGTAGTTGTGCTTTGTTTAGTAGTGGAACTAATTTCAGTCGTCGTTGTATATTGTGAGCTAGTTGTTGCTTGTGACGTTGTTGTCGTGAGAGTTGATGACGTTGTGGAAAGTGAGGTTGTTGTTTTTGCTGCTTGCGTTGTTGTTGTAACTACAATTTGCGTGGTGGAGCTTGTTGTCGATGCTACTTGTGTAGTGTCCAATTCTATTGTTGTTGTTTGTGTAAAAGTAGACTCTTGTGCAGTGGAAGTAGTTGTGGATGAGATTTGTGTGGTTGATGCGAGTGTGGTCACTGGTGCTGTAGTTGCTTCTGTTGTCAACAGTGCTGTGGAACTGGTTGTTGATGATGTGATAGTTGTTGATGAGATTGTTGTTAGACGTGTGGTTGTAGTTTGTTCAGTAGAACTCGTAGTTGATGATTCTTGTGTGGTTGATGCGTTTGTTGTTATTGGCATCGTAGTCGTAAATGTGTTGGAAGTCGTAGTTGATGCTCCTTGGGTTGTAGATATGACTGTAGTTATTGGCATTGTCGTTGTATGAGTTGTGGAACTCGTTGTGGTTGCTTCTTGGGTTTTAGATGTGGCTGTTGTTATTGGCATTGTTGTCGTTTGTGTGGAAGATGTAGTTGATGCTTCTTGCGTGGTAGATGTGTCGATTGTTATTGGTGTTGTTGTCGTATGTGTAGTTGAAGTCGTGGTAGTTGGTTCCAGCTTCGTAGATGAGACCGTTGTTATTGGCATTGTCGTAGTGTGTGTGGTGGAAATGGTTGTAGATGCTTGTTGCGTCGTAGAAGTGACTGTTGTTATTTGGGTCGTTGTCATTTGTGTAGTGTAAGTTGTTGTAGACGCTTGTTGCACAGTTGTGCTTGTGCGCGACGTTGTTGAGAAGGGTAGTGATGTTGTAGATATATCAGATGTTGTTGTTGTAATCTCCGTGATTGAAGTCACTGTATTTTCATCTGTTGACTCAGTTGTGAATGAATCAGTTACAACTTCAGTAAAGCTACTTTCAGTTACTGCGGCAGCATCTGATGTCGTTATTTCTGTTACAGAGTCAGTTGCAGTTTCCGTAAAGCTGTTTTCGCTCGCCGTCGTAAATTGAATGATCGCTTCTGTTGTCAGGTCCTCAGTTATTTGTGCTATGTCCGTGATTGTAGTCACTGTAGTTTCTTCCGCTGATTCAGTCGTGAACGAGTCAGTAAATGAATCTGTAATGCTATTTACAGCCGCTTCTGTTGCTGTTTCGTCAGCCACTGTTGTTATATCTGTAAAAGATGCCACTGTAGTTTCCGCCGATACAGTCGTGAAAGAGTCAGTGAAAGAATCTGTAAAGCCAGTTACGGTCGTCGGTTCTTCAGTTGCTTCTATCGTTGTGAAAAAATTAACTGTATTCTCTTCCGTTGAGTCAGTTGTAAATGCATCCGTGAAAGTGTCTGTAAAACTGCTCTCAGTTGCCGAAGTAGCAAGAGTTGTGTGTTCTTCAGTTAATATTTCCATCGTTGTGTTAGACTCAACTGTGTTCTCTTCTGTAGAATCAGTCGTGAACGAGTCAGTGAAGTTATCTGTAAAATTAATCTCCGTCGCCGTAGTAAATTGAACGCTTCCTTCTGTCGTGAAAGTATCAAATGTATTATCTTCGGTCGAGTCTGTCGTGAATGAATCCGTGAAAGTATCTGTGAAGCTGATACTTGTCTGATTAGTGAATATTGAGATTGATGTGAAACTATCTAAGTCGTGCGTGGAAGTATCTACGTACCCAGTGGTCGTTTCGGGTAATGCGGTGGCACTAATGTGATTTCAATTTATATCCGATGTTAATATTTTGTAAGTTTTTGCATTATGTGGAATATCTTTATACCTAGAAGCAGTTGTTTCAGTCACAGGATCGTCAGTAAAGTCGATGATGGGAACCGGATCATCCGTGATC
>Ga0115008_10005442_pt1 | contig 10516 bp, 7 predicted proteins | sample FraStrMetagenome_FD_87164 | JGI IMG/M metagenome (GOLD analysis project Ga0115008, IMG submission 87164) | Marine eukaryotic phytoplankton communities from Arctic Ocean - Fram Strait ARC3M Metagenome | ecosystem: Environmental > Aquatic > Marine > Oceanic | place: Fram Strait | collected 2012-06-18
CTCTTTCATAAGAATTTGTTAAATATTGAGAAACTAATTTTTTGTAAAAAGAAAAATAATATTTAGTAAATTACTAAATTCAGAGAGAAAAACTTAGTTACACCGAAAAGTTATATAAACTGGTAAATGGAATAAATAATTATGTAAGTTTAAAAAAAGGTAAAAGTTAAAGTTCTAATGAGTGATTAAACTCCATATTTTTAAAATTGTATATCCACTTACAAGCAATTTATCGTTGTTGTGATGATTTTCTGCAGGAATGTATTTTTATGCCTGATATATTCTCTACTGACGGATATTCATCTATTCTTTGGCGGAGTAAGGGACGCGCCTGCAGCATTTTAACTCACGCGCGCCATCATTCTTTATGATCATTCTTTTTCAGTCCTTTTTACAATGAATGATTGAATATATTCTTGGGGTTTACTGCTATTATTTTATCTCACTTGAATAGCTAACTTTGAAAAACTTTAACGCAAAAGATTTATTTTAATGTTTTATTTTGGAAGAAAGATAAATGTGCGCAAAAAATGAATAAATAAAGTCGAACAATTGACTTAAAGTAAAGATGAGATAGGTATAGAATAAGGAGAGGTTGTAGTTTAGGCGGTGTCGATAGACTCGTCGATGAGCTCTCGAGTTCCATCAGCGTTAACTCTCCAGGTACGGAAAACAGTTTCGACCTGTGGCTCGGGCTGGACAATGACTTGCACGGGAGCGGGAGCAGGGACGTAAGCAGGCTCGCACTTTGTCTTTCCTTGGTTCATCATCATGAAAAAGAGAAGAGTCTCGTTATCGTCAGAGTCATCCATAAGAAGGAGTGGCAGCATCATATCGGTACCGAAAGCAGTTCCCGGAGCCTGAGATTGCATGGCCATCATCAAAACGAGCATATCCATGGAGGATTCGTCATCGCTGTCGTCCATAAGAAGGAGAGGGAGCATCATGTTGAAGTTGTTGTCGAATCCTTGCTGCGAGTTCATACCGCCAGTCATGGAGTTGAGAAGGACCATCATGAGAACAGAGTCGGTTGAGTTCCCTTCGTCGTCGAGGAGGAACATCATCGGGAAGAGGCTATCCATTCCGACGGGTGAGTTGCCCATGGTCTGCATCATGAGCATGAGCATGAGGTTGTTACTCGAGCCAGAGTCGGAGTCCATCATAAGAAGTGGGAGCATAGCGTTGAACTGATTGTCAGTGGAAACGTCGCAGTCGTTCTGGAGCATCGATGAATAGAGGAAGAAAGAAGTCATATCAAGAGAGCTGTCGTCATCATCGCCGAGAAAGAGAAGTGGGAGGATCGAGCCCATGTCACCCGTTGAGCCGCCTTGCATCATCATCATCATGAGCATCATAGAATTGTCAGTAGAGTTGTCATCAGACATAAGCAGAAGCGGTAGCATGTTGTTCATCTGAGAAGTTTGGCCAGGAGCGACTTGCTGCTGCTGTTGCATCATCATCATCAGCAGCATCTCATCGATGGCGAAGGTAAAAGAGAAAAAGATCGAAAGAAGCTTCATCTTTGTTGTTTCTGTTGTCTATTGAGCGTTTTCTCTTTTGGTGTTTGTATTGAGAGAAAAGTGAGTTTGATGATTGACGGAATTCCAGGTCGCTTTTTATATCACAAAACCAGCTCTTGACGCCATCTTGTATGTAACGGTTGGTTCACTTTACGCTCTGATAAAATTGTGACTGCAATCAACCTTATCAGATGGCAGGTGGATAAGGGTCGCAAAAAGCAGTAGCCCATGAAATCGACCCTGATTTATTGTCTCCAATATTTTGACTTCACAATAATGATTAATAATTCCGCATATTGGGTTTTTACATGGCGCTTTTCAATTCCTGCGATTTACTCAATGACAAAAATTGTAACAGAATTATATTTCAAATAATTCTGTGTAAATGTTTTTTTTTTTATTTTTTAAGAAATATCTGGTAGTGTATTGAGTATAAAAAAGTAGAAACATAGATTTGTGTTCGAAAGTAAGAAAATAAAAACTCAGTGTAAAATTTACAGAAATAAAATGTTGTTGCTTCAAGCAGTCATTGGGTACTTGGCCTTAATGTCCTCCCATGAGACGTCTATCTTTTGGTTCATTTCGCGGAATTTTTCTATGTCTTCTTCCTTCTCGCGTGCTTTTAGGTAGTTTGAGCGGAAATACAGTACAGTGTCAATGTGACTACCCTTTTTGATTGCAAGTTCTAGCGCTTCTTTCCAAGCGCATTTTGCAAATAATAACTGAACAAGAGAGTTTAATAAGTAATTTTAAATTCTCACCGGAAGTGTATCTATTATTTCACTTCTCTTTGCCAAAGTGTCCATCGTTTCTGGTTCATTTCCAAGCGCTTTCAGTTCAATAACTTGTAGAGTCTTGTCGCTCTAAAATGTTTTCATTGACAAACGCCCAAGTAAAAGTTTCTTACTGTTTCAGTCGCTCTATTGATTTGTCTAACCCTATCAACTCGTCCCAGCGCTTTGTAGCACTCGGCAAGTACTTCAGTTTGATTATGTTCGAGAGCAAATCCACTCAGAGTCTAAAAGAAAACATTTATAGAAGTCAGAAGATATGATAGATAACCATCCAAAGAGCATTATCAGCAGCAAAACGGCAAATTGAGAGGCCCTCTGTGAATTTTCGATCTTTGACAGCTTTGATGAGAAGCGTAGCTAATGGGTTAAGACTTCCCCGGATTACGCTTCCATCGTGGTTTCGAAGACTGACTGTTCCTTCGTTAAATGCTAGAGTTAAATTAGAAGAAATGGCATAAGAGCGTGCTTTACCAAAAAGTCTTGGATTCCGTCCCAAATTAGTAGCTTCGATAGCGACTGTCGACTGAGCGACAAGAGCATTGTCAACGAACGCAATCGCCGGATTGACGAGAGCTTCAACCTGCGAGCCCTTGAGAATCGAGAGCACGGGAAGAGTTGAAGATGTCATAATTGCAGTAACATTAGACATGATGCGATGTGGAACAACTTTTGCTCCACCGAGTTTTACAATGTACAAGTCCTTTTGCTCGTCTACAAAGGAGAGTATCTGTTGATCTGCTTGAAGTTCTACATGACGAATGTTTTCCTTATAATTGATAAAATGATGTTTTATAATTGGAAATATACTTTATGAGTAAGAAGAGGACTTGATTCCAAAGACTTTACGGATCCATTGATGGCTTTACCAGTAAGGTTCTCAAAACCAATCAAGTTTCTTGCATCCCTTGGATCTACGATCACACAGAATCGACTGTTCAGTGCCACTTGCGCAAGATTCATCGCTGTCAAGTTGAAATTGAACCTATTCTCCGACTAAAACACGTAAAAATTTAAGACCAATCTTTAGAAGTACTTGTATTCGGCCCTCATAAGTAAGAATAAGAATCGCACTCGTACTGACGACCGCAAAGAGTTGATCCGTTTGCTTGATAAGATTAGGCGTATGCTCCTTGAGATCGACTAGCTGGGGCGTGTTCAGTCGTCCTTTGACAAAGATTTGAAGTTGCTCTGTTGTTCCGATTACGATGTTCTTGTATCCTGTTGATATCGACGTTATTCTGAAAATTGTTTAGCATGTTAACAATATCAAAATGCTACCTTTCAGTGGTTTCAATCATATCAGTTGTAGCCGAGTCAATCTCTGTCACTTTAATTGCCTTTGAGTTCATCTGAAGCAGCTGATGCGTTTCGTCTTCAGTTTTAGAACCAGCTATGTCAAGCCTCAATAGCTTTCCAGAACCGGTGCCCGTTGCGGCAATAAGATTATCTTGACTCCAGCAAAAACGAAATGGCGATCCGAGGTTCGTCTGTTGAACTGATGAGATTGATTTGCCAGACGGATCACAGTATTTGACGATTCCAAAAGTTCCAACAAGGAGGCTCTCTGCATTTGGCGAGAAAGAAATCGAAGTAATCGGAAATTGGTGTTCAGCTGATTGAAATAACAGACGACCGAATAGATCCCAGATTTTATATTTTCCATCTTCGCCTCCAGAAGCTATCGTATCGCCGGAACCCCAGGTAACGCAGCTGACAACAGGCTCGTGTGCCGTCCAGACTTCGCTCGTTTGTTTCGTATTTCCCGACAGCGTCTTGATCTCTATCTTACTCTGACATGCATAGACGACTTTCGAACCGTCGGGAGACCAGTCGAGAGCGTAGACGGCATGCCCGAGGTTTGTTAAGGTTGAACGTAGTAGACCTGATTTTGACCAAACTTTGACGACGCCATCTTCGCCGCAGGAAGCGAGCTCGGAACCGCTAGGTGAGGAAATAACTTGTATTGCCGCACCTTCGTGAGCTGGCCACTTCTTTTCGAGTTTAAGATGATAACTTAAGGGTCAAGTTAATTCGAGAAGCATGCTTAAAATAGCATGCAAGTGGTAAATGGATAAATTAATGGTTAATCGCTACCTAACGTCGATTCTATCATGTGATTCGTCTCTATTAATACAAAAATGAATATTTTGTTAGATTGAACACGGCTTTGAAATATTATACCGACAATTTAAAATGACTTACTTGTTGTAATTGATCATTGTTATACTTCCATCTGAGCATGCGACACATATTTGACAACCTTTCCTATTCAAGCTTGGCATAATTGTTAGATCAACGGGATATGCATCAGCTCCGAGGTCGAATTCGGCGACGTTTTCTTTTTTATTTATAGTTGTGACTGTCAACTTGTGATTATCTGACGCGCTGAAGATAACTTCTCCAGGCCCAAAGCCCAGTGCTGAGCAGATACTTTCGTGTATCTTGTACTCATGCGATGTAATCATTCTGAAGATACTGACATTAGTAACTTCCGGACGGTCCGAAGTACTACGAACTGGTTAATTTGAGCCTTGACATAGACAGGCCCTGCCCAATAAGGGTAAAGCATGTACAAGAACGCCTTTCCCTGCGGCTATTCTAGAGGTACTGATCTTGTGCAGCGCGAGTTCTCAGCGTTAAACTTGGTTAAAAATGAAGCATCAAATTTTAATCCAATTATGTTTAAATATACAAATAACACTCGCAGGCCTCATCACATCCGGCGCAAAAACGGTAGAGATAAAAAGTGAGAAAACTGGAGAAGTCGTGAATGTAAAGAAGAAAGAAGGGATTCAGCCCCCGACGCTTTTGCAATGTAGTAATTCAGGAAGAGCAACTGGAGTAGCTACTTCACAGATTCAGGTAGCTACAATTGATTTGTTCCAGTCTTTACAATTTTACAGTATATCGGGAGTTTAAACTGGCCAAAATCGTTGCATAATCCCTTTCGCTGCAACTACAAGCTTGAAATAAGGTATGCTCAATTTCGTAACTTTTAAAAACTGATCAACCGCTAGCGCGCATGAGCCTGGATCATTCTTAAAGCTCTCATTTATCGACTTTAAAACGGACTGCTCAGAACGCAGTCGAATGAAAGTCTTTGAAGCTGGAGTCGAGCGTATTTTCCGCATTTGTGGAAAACTGCCTATTGATGACTACATCGCAAAAACTGGCAGTGCTGAAATTCATCTCGACTTTGGACAGGTAAATAATTCACAGCTCTAGAGACTTTTTCTAATATTCACATACATGAAATCGTGTTTGCTAACCGTTCAAATTTCGATTTAAGTTCTTAAATAATTACATTATTTGTAGGATGCTCAAGTTCTCATAAGCTTTGAACTGATTCCTGGACTCCCACCAAAGCCCATCCCAGTTGCTTTACAGACAACACGTGCACCCCCAGCCTTGGTGCAGAAGTTGCTCCCAAATTTTTACGCACCAACTCAATCTACAATTCCCGAGCCAAAGACAAAGTATCATCCTGCTCCACCAGTTATCATTAAATCTGTTCGCGATGAGAGTTTCTATCAACCCGACACCCAGATCGTCGGCAAGAGGAATTTACTGCTTACAATGATTTTTTGCTCACTTGGAGTAATCTCGCTCTGTGGAGCTGTGTATCTTGTCAGAAAATATACACTCGAGGTAAAAATAGCAGTATAACACTTAGTTATATCGTTTTAGTCACAAGAAGAGGATAATTCAAGGGTAGATCTGCACGTTCTCCAGCAAAATATGGCACACGAAGCTGAAATGCGCCGTCTTGAGGATACCCGGCTGAAATACGAGGGCGAAGTTTCGACAAAACTAGAGGCGCGTTATTAAATGACCTCATTAATTTGTAATCTCTGTAAATAAACCGATGAATATGAGAAAAAAATATGTCAAGGGAATTATTTATTCGAATAAATATGGTCTCAGACTGAGACTCTCAGTGAGAAACGGAGCAGGAAAGAGTGACTTGTTTACTTCCACGACATGGAGATCATTCTCAAAGTCATAGCGCCACAGATCCAGATACCGTTCTGGAGGTACTGAACGGAGGTTCGACCCCACTGCTGGGTTCCAAAGCCATTTCGACCATGCTAGAAAAGGCGAATGGTCAGATTTCAAGGTGTTTAACTTACTGGTGGGCCGAGATACATCATGTTAACAGTCAGCGCAGTGCCGATGGTCTTGAGGGAAAAAACCATTTCGAATATCTAAAAAAGAGAGTTTGTAAAGTGTATTAATAACATGTTTTCTCGCAGGAGGCAGTTAGTGAAGATAAGGAATTGCAAGTGAAATAGATTAGAGACATCCTGTCTTTGAATCGAAGCAGCCGTCAAGGAATGAATATTCTTCTTCTGTTTGGAACACGAATTTGACATCATCTTTCTAAAAAAAGGCTCATTAAAATAAATTCAACAATTGCGGTTTACCTTGACAGTTTTGCGTCGGCCAGTTTCAGCTATTTTAAAAGATTGCCGAGCCAGACTTTCTATAAATTGTTCTCCAGCCTAAAAAATGATATTTCCTGAAAATTAAGCTGACATTTTACCAAAATAAGGGCCACAGCAGCATCAGCACTCTGACCCTTCCATTCAGGATCAAAATTCTTGAGCATCGTTTTAATTCGTGAAAGCGGGAGGCGCGTTAGTGCCTGTCTTGGTCGTTTTGCATGCGGCTCTCCATTTGAATCGCCATTCTGTGCATCAACCTCTTCAGGCGTATTTTGCTCTTCATCTTCTTCGACTTCCTGCTCTTCTCCGTCACCAGTTTCCTTATCATCTTCATTAACTTCTCCTGTTGATTTCAATCGCATAAGTTCAAGATCCGCAGTTGCTTCAGTCGTAGGCGAAAAAAGATCTCTTCCTACTTGAGGAGGCCCAGTTTTATCTTCATCTACTTGTTTTTTCTCTTCTGGCCCTGATCCCCAGATATCTGCAAGAATTGCCGCTTCTCCTCCATCTGGAGGAGTGTCACTTTCTTCTAGCTCGTCGTCCGGTAATGGTTCATAGTCAGAGTTGTCTGACTCGCTCATTTTTTATCTTCAAGAAATATATGAAAGAAAATAGCAACTGCTATCCCGATTAATCTTTATTTTGAGCAATCAAGAAAATACAAATGGCAGAAATGGAATATGAAGCGGAACTGCATGAACATTTTAATTTTCAATTTTCGTTTCTTTATACAGAAATAACGTTTTTGAGACCCCAAGTCATTACAACTGGACCAATGTCAGTTAAATACGAGGCTTAAAATTTCGGTTAGAGAGCTCAGAGTTAAAAAAAGCTTACCAGAGCCTTTCTCTGGAGAAATGAACGCCATACAGGTATCAACAGTGCTCGGCAATTGTACAAACGTAACACCAGTTTGGCCAGACTTCTTCGACAGTATGAGCGAGTTAACCCACAACACATAATCTTCGTCCATCAACTCTAGCTGATCGTATTCAACAGTGACGAGAACAAGGACTGCATTTATACGCAGTTCCATAAAGTAAGCTTTGAACGATTTTTGAGACGCTTGAAAATCGGTTCCAGGCGCAACTGGGATAAAAATCCTCAGCTGAGCTGTTGATTTCCACGAGTGTGAACGCGAAAGAAGGCAGCCAAGTTGGAGTAAGAACTGCGCGTTGGCATCTGATTTGATACTGTCCACCGTGCCAATTATGAATCCAGGACTTGTCAGTGATGTTGGCCAGATATCGATGAAGTTCTGGTTTCTTCCGTCGAGTAAGTTGCGATTGAAAGACGTCACATTTTTCATGAGCACAACGTTCCTATCAAGCCGAACTGCGTCTGTTATGATATCTTTCGTACTTTCGATTGGTGAGTCTATACTCATAACGAGCGTGTTTGCTTTCATCCCTCCGAGACCAGATAAACGTAGAAGCTGTTCAGCGCCGAGTCGCAGATCTGGACATGTTGTGTGCTCGACAAATGCTTTAACATTATTTCTCTTGACGAAATCGTACCAAGCATTAAGTTTTCTCTTCGAGCTGTCCATATCTTCCTGGTCTATGTTTCCAAGATTCACGTGACCGAGAACAAGAAGTCCAGATTTTTTCAGGTCGTTGACGAAAAGCAACCCTTCGACGGAAGTTGTTATATCTTTGACGAGAAAAAGAATGCCTGGACGCCAGGAATCAACAGATGCGTCTTGGACGTTCATTTTCAATGCATATTTTCGAACTTGATGGAATATGAGCGCTTGTGAGATAGATCCCCACGCGACTTGGGGGGCTGTGTAGTGACTTATTGCACTTAAAATGATCATGATCGCCATCGCAGCAAGCGCCCAGATGTAGTTGACAAGGAACATGACTGCCATGGTTGATATGACGCCAAGAAGGGCAGTATGCCAAGAAAAATACTTAAACGTCGGACGAAAGTTAGGTGCTGAAGCCCAATCAAGTCCAAGGCAGGCTAAATCACAGGCAGTGTAAGCAAGTAGAAAGAAGATCGTTACAAGTGGAGCGATTGCATTCAGTTTTCCGATCAGAAGAACGACCTGAATGATTCCCCAAGTAACGATTACGGCAACATAAGGATTTCCTTTGCTATTTGTCTTCTTCATCAGACGTAATGCAGGTCCAAACATGCCGTCGTTTGCCATCGCATGAAGAACGCGAGAAGCGCCGATAAGGGATGACAGGGCGGCGGAAAAGGATGAGAAGAAAATGCCTATAAAGACTATCGGTGGCCAGAAGTTGATGGCTTGAAGAAAAGTGTAATTGTTATTGAGCAACGCTTTCGGGCAAGTAGCGGCGATGAACATCATCAGGAGAATATAGGTAAAACAAACGATGGAGCAGGCAGCAATTGTACCAAGAGGAATCGACTTTGAAGGGTTCTTTAGCTCTCCTGAAATAGCGCGTGAGATGGTATCGTTTAACAAGACGGTACTACGGGCAGAGTGAGTCAGCTCAACCTTTGAACTTTTAAACCTGACATGTTGGCACCGGCCATGATCCCAGTGCAGCCGTTGAATAAAATTGCAAATACGTCAATAAAGCCCATAATGGGCGAGTTAGGGATCGTGTAGTCGTACGTGTAGTTCGCTAGTCAGGGAAAAACAGTTACCTTGAGCTGTTCGTTCAAGTATGTGGGTGATGGCAGTGAGACAAGTATGCTTGTAGCAGAACAAAAGGGCGAAGATTTCGGAAAATGAGTAGAGGCCCTGTTTCAGGAAGTTAGAAAGCAGAAAGATATCGGTAAGAGGTCGGATCTCCGTATCTCCGTACCGCAAGTAATCATTAAATGATCTGCTCTAACTGTTTCCTTGTCATGATGTTTATAATCAATTGTATAATTTGCTAAAAAAATCATTGAATGACAAATCAGATTTGATGAAAAATAATTTTTCGGTGGAAATCTTACAGTATAAGTTGGAATGAAATGTTACGGAACTGAATCCAGTGTATAACTCTGTGCGATTCGGCCAGTCAGGATTTACAACAGGTACTTGCATGTCTTTTTCGACAAAGAATGAGACAATAACGCATATAATGGCGCTGCCAACGACAATGAAAATGCCGAAGACTGCTTTGGCGTAAATATCAGCGCCAACAAGACATATAACTGCGACAAGAAAGAGTAAGGCGGTTCCATAACCGTACTCAATCCACTGGCTTGTAGGAATTCCGGTGCTGTTTTCGTTCGGCAAAAGTTGACCGCCAGGACCAAAATCATCAATTATCGTCTCGCACATACCAAAAATATACATGGCTAAAAAAATTTAGACCTCATTTTGTTAAGATTTCTCACCAACAGCAGCAGCATTAGCAAGGTAAAACATGAGTCCGATTGAAGCACCCATTTCTGGACCTAAAGCTCGACTGATCATGAAATAAGCTCCTCCAGCTTCAACGGCGCCATTTGTTGATATAGCACAGACAGATGTTACAGTCAATGCAATGATAAGAAAAGCTAAAAGTGTGTTGAGTTTTTTCAAATGAGAAAAATTAATTACCGATAACGAGCATTATAAGAGTCTGAATGAGACCCGCCTGCCCGATTATGAAGCCCATTCGCAGGAAGAGCACTACAGAGAACATGGACAAACAACATGGCACGATGACACCAAAGAATGTGTTGAGTGTTCTCTGCGTCGACGGAGCCTCTCCGAGACTCCTGTTAATGTTCAAATCGTGGTCAATAAGAAGCTCTGTGTCCGAGTCCGACATTCTTGGTCCGACTGATTTATCTAGAAGCA
>Ga0115008_10005443_pt1 | contig 10516 bp, 7 predicted proteins | sample FraStrMetagenome_FD_87164 | JGI IMG/M metagenome (GOLD analysis project Ga0115008, IMG submission 87164) | Marine eukaryotic phytoplankton communities from Arctic Ocean - Fram Strait ARC3M Metagenome | ecosystem: Environmental > Aquatic > Marine > Oceanic | place: Fram Strait | collected 2012-06-18
GCATAAACACTTGAATCTAAAGTACCATCTCCTTTTAAAAACTTGCTGCCGTCAGTTTCTCCTGTTACGACAAATTTATCACTTATATATTTTTTGCTCATTTTACCAATTGTTTTGTACTATGTTTATCCATTCGTATGTTGATGCTCCTGTTTGCATACACATATCTACATAACTGTTATTTCCATTTGTTCTGTATCTTTGTGTACCCACATTACTTGATGAAGCTGTAGCCGTATCATCAGCCATTTTTATTCCTCCATCTACATCTAGTTTAGCTTGAGGGCTAGTCGTCCCTATTCCAACGTTGCCATCATACTTTAAGTGCATTATTGTGCCCCCAGTCTGTGATTCAAATTGAAAATCACTAGAAGTGTGTCCAATATCCCAATAATAAGAAGTACCTCTACCGAATCGTATTTTAGGAGTATTAGCCTCGTTTATTTCTAATTTCTCACCAGGACTATCCGTTCCTATTCCAACGTTACCATTTTCTGCAATTCTCATTGCCTCAACAGCATCTGTAGAGTTTGTTTGTGAAACTCCAAATGCTAACGCCCCTTTTCTCCCATAAGTCTCTCTAGCTTCACCTTTAATAAATGATGATACATGAGCTCCATCGGCATCTGTATTGTAAAATTCAATCTTACCTACAGGGTCTCCTGAAAGTACCGTGGTGTCTTTTCTTGTTAGCCTCAGCGAAGCTCCACCCGCTCCATTAGTGGTAGTATTATTACTAATTTCTAATTGAGCATCTGGATTAGTTGTTCCAATTCCAACGTTGCCACTTCCATCTATTCTCAGCTTTTCTGTTAAGCTATCTTCATTGGTTTGCTTTGTAGAGAATGCTAGATAACCTGAGTTGCCCCCATTGCCTCTGTAGAATGATATTTTTGCAACATTGCTTCCACCGCTTTTCCCTGCCAATCCATAAAAAGGGACATTGCCTAAATCATTTCTTGAATTTTCAAAAGTTACTATACTTTCAGATGATTGACTTTCACCAAACAAAACGTTAGATAAAAATGTTTGACCTACACTAAAATTGTTATCTACATTTGTGTAAGCTATGTTATCTCCACTTAGTTCAGCGAAATTAGAACCAACCCAATCTTGTGTTGCAATAATTTCGTTATTCCATCTAAAATCTGTTGAACTATCCGTTTTAACTAAAATACTTCCCCAATCGTTACTTCCCTGCCCGGATCCCCCTATGTGTAAAGTATGAGTTCCGTTTGTTGAAGGTCTTAAGTAAGAAGTTGCTCTGTTAAAATTAACTCCAAAATTTCTTAATTCAGCAGAATCTGTCCCATTTGTTGCAATAAAAATAGTTGCTTGAGAAGTTCCCGAAAAGGTTACGTTTCCGTTGTAGTCTAATATGCCATTATCTTTTAATCGCAAAAATTTACTGCTAATGTAGTTTGACAAATATAAATCTGAATTATTAAGACTTCCAAACCCCACATAACCTTGTGTTGTACCTCCTAATTCGTTGAAATTTAAATAGGATTCATTTGCAGTTCCCGTATTGCTTCCTGTTATGTCGCTTGCATACTTCATACTAAGAAACCCTTTGACCTCAACAGTTCCTGAAAAGGTTGCGTTTCCGTCAACATCTAATTTTTCAGTAGGAATACTTGTTCCAATGCCGACGTTACCGTCTTCTGCAATTCTCATTGCTTCATTGGTTATGTTAGCTTGAAGTCTATGCCCAAAAGCCATATATCCTTCGGCACTATTAGTTTCACTAACGCTACCTGCCTCAATATAACCGTGCATTATACCATGACCAATCTCAATAGTGGCGGCTCCTTGACCGTTGCTTGCTGAATATGGTATTGTGTTAAATGCTTTTATTAAGGTTAATGGAGTATTAGCTACACCCAGCCCCTCAACTTCCAGCTTAGCTCCAGGACTTGTAGTTCCTATTCCTACGTTGCCGGAACTATTAATACGCATAGCTTCTACAGGTGAGCCAACTTGATCTCCTTTTGTGGAAAAAGATAAACCAGTTGTACTACCATATACACTTGTTTCGTTAACTAGATTTATACTTGCCCTTACGGAATCAGCAGAAGAGCCAGAAGAATCTTCACTAAAATATTCTAAAGAAGCCATTGTTTGACCTATAGCCCAGCTAGCATCCCTTGTTCCTGTTATTCTAAGAACAGGTATTGAATCTGAAACATCTAACTTAGCTCCAGGACTAGTCGTCCCGATCCCGACGTTGCCTGAAAATTCTGCGTCTCCATCAACTTCAAGACTATTTGATTTAAGTTCATTTATGTTTATAATATTAGAATTGCTAAAATCATACTCATCATTAAGTCCACTATAAAATAAAAATGTAGAACCATCGGGATCTAAAAATTTAATACCCGTATTGGAATCTGAGCTTGCTATTTCTATAGAGGCATCTGATGATGATGAAAATATGTGTTGAGAACCAAAAGAGCTTGAACCCGCTGTAACTTTTCCTTGAAATGTTTGGTTTGTAGAGAAATTGTTGTTTACGTCTGTGTAAGCTACATTAGATAAATTAGGTAAATCAAAATTTGTAATTGTACTTTTTGGCGTTATTGAAACTTGTCTTGTTACTCCACTTGTTGGTACAGCTGCATTTGTAACAGAAGTTACTACATTTCTTGAACTGTCTTTGCTGTTATTTCCACCATTAGTTTTGTGAACTGTAAAACCTGGGCTCTGATATGGATTCGATTGAGGAACATGAAAATGTAAAAATCCATCGTAATTAAATATTTGAACTGTCGGATTTATTCCTGTACTATTTCCTTTAACGTTAACAATGGCACCTCCATTTTCATAATTATACCCTTGAATCGTTACATCAAAAGGCTCATGTCCATATCCGTTTCCAAATATTTTTAACACAAACATTGAGTTGCTTGATGCAGTTATTTCTGTTTTTACTAAAAATCCGTTTGTATAGTGATACCCAAACTTAGCTAAAGAATCTTCTTCTAAACCAATTACTTTGTCATTCCATTTAAAATTGTTAGAGCTATTTGTTCTAACAAATACGTTGCCCCAATCATTAGTTCCCTGCGATGCCCCTCCTATATGAAGTGTTTTATTTCCATTTTCTGAAGGTCTTAAGTAAGAAGCTGATCTGTTAAATTCAACTCCAAAATATCTTAATTCAGTTAAATCTGTCCCATCTGTTGCTGTAAATTGGGTTGCTTGAGCACTTTCTGTAAAGGTTCCTTTACCATCTATTAATATGTCATTTAAAAATTGTGCCATTTTATATTTTTTTGCATGTTATTTCTACTATATGAGAGTTATTGTTTCTCATATAGTAGATATTTAAACTATGCAATTTTTCTTATAATTGCATAATAATTTTGTCCTGTTGCCGGAGCTGTGTTAAATGAAAACTGTGTTCCTGTAGCAACTCTTTTTGAGTCTACAAATACTGTTTCTCCGTATCTTGCTGACCCTGAATTGTTGTCGTAAACTTGTATGTTTACTGAAAACCCTAAAGAATGAACGCTTGTGAAAACAGTTGTTGAGCTGTCTCCTACAATTGCAAAACCTATTTCATTTAATTTTAAAAGATTAGAAACTTTAAATTTCTTAGTTGTAGAATCTCCTGTATCAACTCCTGCTATAAAATCAGCCGTAGCTGGTGTTACTTCTGTTAGTTCGTTTAAATCTAATGTAATTGAAACGTCTGAAGATTCTCCAGAAGAAGTTCCATCTAATCCAGCCCCTGTTGTTATGCTTTTAACATAATCTCCAGTAGTTTCTGTACCTAAAGTTACTCCATTATTTTTTATAGTAACTTTACCGTTTGAATCTACTGCAAAGTCGCCTGAGTTAAAAGAAGCTAAACCTACTGTTGAAGTAGTTGCTAAATCAACATTAGCTTGAACCATTGTCCAATCTGCAATTAAAGTAGGGCTGTCTTTTTCAGCTACTAACATGTCTCCAGCTCTAACTTGTTCTGTAAAGAAAAGTCCATCATTAGTAACAGTCCATGTAAAACCTTTGTTGATAGTAATAACTGGTGTTGAGTCTAAATTAGGAGAATTAGTAGAAGCGTTATATCCACCTTGATATTGCAAAGCTCCAGAGCCTAATATAGTTGTATCAACATAATTCTTTGATGCAGCGTCTTGTGGATTTACTGGGTCCTCTAAATTTACAATTTTATTAGAGTTTGCATCAATATCTGATTGAGCAGCTCCAAAGTTTGTAAGTGGAATGTTTGTTGGATCTATCTTTTTTTGAGCTCCAGCTGTGTTTATTACTGGAATAAAATCAGCGTCCTCTTCATCGGTAGTTGTTGCTAATTCATTTAAATCAACGTCAATAGTTATTGATCCAGAATCTGTTATTGGACCTCCTGTTTTGTCTATTAAATCTCCAGCTATAATATCAACTGAAGTTACTGTACCAGATGTTTGACTAGGTAGTGTAACTGTCTTTAAGTTTACTCCAGTTACATTTCCTTGGTCGTCTGTTGACACTCCATCTACTGCTTGAAATGTTCCTCCATTTGCTGGAGAACTTGATGAAGATGTGTCTGTTCTTACAACGTCTGATTGTGTAACTGTAATTTTAATGTCACTACCTGCTTGAGAAACTTCTGTTTCAATTCCTGTACCTCCTTCGATATCAAGATTTTCTCCAGTTCCAAGAGTTTTAGTTGTTCCAGAATCTGCCTTTACATCAAAATCTGTTATTTTGTCATTTGTAATTCCAACTACAAAATCGTAAATTTGGTCTCCAGTTGCTAATGCTGATCCTCCGTTTGTAACAGCTCCTGTTACTATTGCGAAAGAAGGTACTGGCCCATCAGCGTTTGAAATTACTAATTGTCCAGTTGTAGAGTTTGCTAAAGAAGTAATGTCTCCAGCAATACTTTTCCAAGCTGATATTTGACCATCGTAAATGAAGAGGGTTTTAATTCCATCTGTTGAATTGTAATATATTTGTCCGTCTTTAGGGTTGGCTGGCGCTGTCCCTAGAGGGTGAATTACGGCATTTTGTAATTCACTTTTATTTAGATCTATGTTTGATAAAAATTGTGGCATGTCGTTTTATTCTTTTTTATTAATTAAAATATGCTATTCCTGAAAATGAGGCATTAAATGTTATTTCTACTGTGTTTAAACTAGGATAATTTATGTTTCCTACAACTAAGCTCCCTCCTGAATCCGTTACTGAAACGGCTGGGTGTTTTTGTAGGTTATGAGCTACTGTCCATGTACTTAAAGCTGAGTTTTGGTAATGAATATGATGTTTATCTGAAGATCCCAAGTCAGATATAAGCTCTGATGCAGTCCTGTACTTTACGTTGTCGAGCCCATCTAATGTTAGTATTTTTTCAGAAGGATTTACATCGTGTTTTGAAGATATGTTTAGCCCTCCTATTATACTTACGTCTTTGTTGAATATTTCCATTTAATGTTTTTTTATTATTAATTTATTTTATAAATAGTAGAAAACAACTGGTTCGCTTGCATATTTATAATTCAAGGACTCGTTTCCAGAGGTGTCAACTGTTTTTATTCTATATTTATAAGAACTTCCGCTAATAAATAAAGAGTCGTCTACTGATGATTGAATTGGGTAGTTTAACGAAATGCTTAGTATATCCCAAGAACCACTATTGTCTTTTTCTCTTTGAATAATATAATGACTTACAGCAACGTTATCACTTCCGTTACTCCATGTTAGTATTACTTCATCTTGACCTAAAGTTGCGCTAAAAAAAGACGGATTGTTTGGAGGGTCAGTATCATCTGGACTTGGGTCATTAGCCCCTATTCCAGACCCTCCCCCCGGAGAGCCTACACCTGAAAATCCTAAAGCAATATTTGTGCAAAGCAAATATACTCCATTACACTCAAAAGTAAATATATCTAGAGCATTTCCTCCAGATGACAACAAGGGATTGTTATTTCCTTGAAACTTATATAGGTTTGAGAACAAAAATAACCTTGAAACAGAGTCATGCTGTAAATATAAAATGTAAGTAGCTCCTGACATTAGGTTTGTTGGATTACTTAAAGTCATATCCTCAGTGTGAGCAATGATTGCTTTTTGATTATTTTCTAAATTCCATTCTACGTTTGACCCCGTTGTTAATGTTTGTATTGCAAAGTGCTGCTGTTTAGTGTAGTTGTTTACCGTGTTGTTTGTGACCACATTGCTATTGTAGCTTCCATCTGCAGCTATAAACTGAAAAGAAGGGCCTGTTCCTCTTATGTATGAATAGTCGTTGACCCATTGAGATATGCTCCCGCTTTTGTTGGTAAAAACCTGAATATTGTCTTCTGTTGTTGTGCCTGTATTTGCAGTGTATCCTGAATCATTTGTCCATTGACTTATGTTGCCGGATTTGTTAGTAAAAGTCTGTGTGTTTGAATTTGTTGTTGTACCTGTATTAGATGTATAGCCAGAATCATTTAATAATTGACTGTTTTTTGTTATGCTATTATTAAAAGTTATAATACTATTTTCACTTTGATTAAGACTTATTTGCCCACCCCCAGTAAGTCCAACTCCAGCAGCAATAACAATAGTTGGGTTGTTTGCGTTTGACGTGTTGTTATTTGATAAATTTAACCAAGAAGACCCGTCGTATCCATAAAAAATAGACTGGCTTGAGTTAAAGACTAACTTTCCAGGATATGAAGATGAAGAGGGCGGTAGAGTCAGTAGGTTTTCAACCCTAAAATCTTTAGCCTGATTATTGTTTAAACTTATATTGCTAGCAAATATATCCATATTAATTAAAGTAAGCTTTACCTGAAAACGCAGTGTTAAAAGTGATTGTTAAATTATTTAAATCTATATAATCTACATCCCCATGAACATTATTTCCATTTCCATCTTGCACTATTACTGATGGTATTTTTCCTAAATTGTGCTGAATAGTCCATATATCAGAGGATGTGTTTTGCAAATGAGTGTGATTTAAGTCAGACCCAAGTGTGCCAGCATCAACATACTCTAACGAGTCTTCAGAAGAGCTAACCCTAACAAGCTTAAGAGCATTACCTGTCTTGTTAATCGGGGTGTCTGTAAGTTCGTCATAAGATATACCTCCTGCAACTTTTCCGCATTCAAGAGAATCATTCTCTCTAGTAGATATGTCTTCGTATTCAAGGCCGCTTGTATCGTCACTAACAGTTGTCGTGACACTATTAAATATACCTGGTGTTCCGGAGTTTAATATAGTGAAACTTATATGTAGATCATTCTGATAAACAACGGTAGTCTCGCTTGAAAAAACAGTACTAACACCAAGTATAGTGTATGATGCATTGTCAAATCCATTGCTTAAAGAGAATCTTATGCTATTTCCAGGAGTTGCCTTTACTCTGTATGTGTATCTTGACGCACAGTCAGTCTCTACTAGTGATAAAATATCTACAGTAAAGTTTGAAGATTCGTCTATGTTAAAATTAAAAGTTGCCATATTATCCTCTGTATTCTCCTGACCCTTCGTCAGATATTTTAAAATCAAATCCCTCAATGTCTCCTGAAGGGAATTCTCTATTTACATAAAAAAGCTTACCAGAATCAATGTCGTCAAAAGAAATCTCCTGATCATCAATTACTATTACTCCATCTAGCTCCAAATTACCATATTTCGGCACGGTTATAACTAATAACATGCTTGGATTATCACCTTCAGGGTCAGAGTATGGTGGGTTTAAATCAGATGTAAGCATTGCGGTGGTTATTAATATTGACTGCCCGACAACTACGTCTGCTTCTCCATCTCCAATAGAACTTGGCGCCTCATTGATATTGCTGTCTACTTCAAAAGTTACATTGTTGGGGGAAGTAGTAAAAGAATTTGAGCCAATGTCAGCCACTGTAAACTCCATCTCTCCACTTGTATACCCATTAATATCAGTACCATCTGCCTGGTATTTAAACAATCCTGAATTAAGATCCGTAGATGTTATTTCATCTCCAACTGAACATGTCACATTATTAAGACTGAGCACTCCCTGTACTGGGAGTGATGTTATTTTTATTGAAGCAAAATCATCATTCTCTGGGTCTCCGTAAGGAGGGCTTGTCTCTGTAGTAAAATTTGCAAGCGTGAATACGTATAGCTCATTGAAGCTTATATCAAGTTTCAACCATCCAGAAGAGTTTGGAGGTTGGTTAACTTTAGCTGATACGTCTAATGTTATTATTCCCATGATGTTTATTTGATTACTAACAAAAATACTCTGTTTTATTTAAAAAATGATATCTATATTATAGCTAAAAAAATAAGGCACCCTTAATACAGAGTGCCTTATTTAGTATATATAAGTTAATAAATTACTTTCCTTTCCATGTTTTGGCTACTTTTTCCAAACCTCTGGATCCAAAGTAAAAAACTGTCATTGTTCCAAACAGTGATTGTATTACTGGAATATATTGTGGATCAACCTTGAAAGAACCCACATTTCCATCGAAGAATACTAGTATGAAAAACAACACCGTGAACAACGTGTATGTTACTGGTCTAACCAATCTGGTGACTGCATGCTCATTGTCAGATTTATGTCTAGCAGTAACAACATTCATCTCAACCATATCCATCTCTAGCTCCTTAAGTAAGAGCTCCTTGTCAAGTTCGCTTAAATCATCAGACTTACGAATCATGCTTCCTAACTCATTTAATCCTTTAATACCTGTGATACCTCCAGCAATATTTAATAATGGCACAGCAGCAGTCTTTCCCTGCGCAACAAGCCATCTTAATGCATTACCTACGGCAGTTCCTGGACCTCCATTTTTTCTTAATTTTGGGTTTTTATTGTCTTCCATATTTTAAAAATTATAACAAACAGTATTAATACTCTGTTAGTAAGCATCAATGTGTTCGGGTATTTTATTGTATTTAACCTAATAGCCCCTCCAGAAATAAAAATTAAAAAATGAATTATTCCAATTACTAAAGACTTTTTTTTCACGATAAGTATTATTAAAAAGTTTTTTTGAATAGAAAACTTTTAAAAACTATATAAAATTATTAACTTAATCCAAGAATTGTTACATTCACAAAATCATTAGACTGCATACTATTTAATTGCAGCTTAGTATAATTTTGGTCATATTTGCTAACCTCATTTCTAATACCATTAGAATAAGAATCTATAGAGCCATCACCCATTAACCAAACTTGAGTAGTATAACTTGAGTAAGCCTCACCGATTGTGAAGTTAGGCCATACAGTAACGCTAGATGCGTGTCTAAAAGGATTACCTACTTTGTAGTCAGTTAACCAACCTGAAGGATCTGTAATCATCATTTTGATTTCAGCATCTGTTGGCATAGCTACATCTCTCAAAAGAGTAGTCATTACAAAACTAGCAACTTTACCGTGAAAGTTTCTGTTAGAACCTCTACCACCTATGGTAATGTCACCGCCAACACCTCTATCCATTCTACCACCAGTAGAAGTCCAATAACCTGACGGGGTTACCAAGTATTGGTCAGCCCCTACATCATCTCTGATATCATTAGGTCTTGCTACTCTAATATCAAAAGCTGCATCTAAGTTAGACGCAGTTGCACCACTTCCTGTAAGTCTTGTACCGTTATGAGCTATATAAACTCCGTACCATGTACCACTTAATACAGTAGCTAGTTGCTTCTCATTAATAGAACCTTGTCTACCCCATCCGAAGTATAGTTGTCCATTTGAATCTACTCTTAGATAGATATTATCATCATTAGTACCTGCTCCTTCTCCACTATTCCAAATGTGTTGGTTTGAATTATTACCATCAGAATTGAATACAATAGCAGTCGCCCAAGGCCTAGAACTTGAATTATCAGATGTCTTACTTGTATCAGAAGAGTTAGCTGGTACAGTAGTAAGCACTCCACCCATTCTCACAGCACCAACTGCCTGTGAAGTAGTAGGCATTATCGTGTGTTCATTACTACCGCTAAAATCTAAAGCCTTAGTCCAATTAGTTGAATTAGTTGGTGCTAATACTGGCACAGCCACTTCATTCAACAATGTCCAATCTATATGATCATAATCAAACGCTACAGAAGTACTTGCCTTATCATAAAATGTCATCACGTCAATAGATGTAAGTCCATATCCTTGCTCGCCAGTCTGTTGTTTAGCAGCATTCCAATTTGTATATACATCGTTGATTGGATCATTCTGAGAGCTATGCGCAACACCCATTCTAATGTTATTACCACTACCTGTGATTTCAATAAATGCACTATAGTCAGCTAGCATGCTTGTTATATAAATAACATTAGCACCTTGAATAGCACCACCTAGCATTACATTAATTGTACCACCTCCGGTTGCAGTCTTTTTGAATTTAACACATAAGTCATATTCAAATCCAGTACTAGAAGAAAAATTACCATCTTGAGTGTTAGACCAAGAGCCATCCTTTATTCCAAATAATACACTAGAACCAATTTGTAGTTCGTTATGTACTTCTGTAAGAAATGCTCCAGTTAGTATAATTCTTTCTCCAGCAGATAATGTTTCATCTACTGA
>Ga0115008_10005444_pt1 | contig 10515 bp, 5 predicted proteins | sample FraStrMetagenome_FD_87164 | JGI IMG/M metagenome (GOLD analysis project Ga0115008, IMG submission 87164) | Marine eukaryotic phytoplankton communities from Arctic Ocean - Fram Strait ARC3M Metagenome | ecosystem: Environmental > Aquatic > Marine > Oceanic | place: Fram Strait | collected 2012-06-18
AGGCTCAGGAGTAGCTGGAAGCGAAGCAACTTCAACAAGCTCTTCGTTGCCAGCTTCTTCTTCGTCGTCAATGTCAACTTGCTCAAATTCAGACTCATAATTGCTAGTTTCGTAGTTATTTCGTCGTTCCTCAGATGTTTCCCGGCTTCTCGGACCTCCAGGAGCATTGACGTGTCGGACAACGCCACCGCCGGGGTTGAACTTGGCACCATACAAAATCTGCTGATTGCTAGTTCGGTCGATGTTGATGTCAACCTGCTTAGTGGCAGAGATTTGGTGGACCTTTCCGGAAGTAGATTTGACTGATCGGAATCCCTGGATCTCTCGTTTCTTCGAAAGTGGAGATGAAATCTCGATTTGAGGTTTCTTTATAAGATCGAGAGCAGATGGTTTTCGGGGAACTTGAGGCGAGATCTTTGTCAAAGACGAGCTTATCTGTTCGCAAGAGCTAGCTTCGGTCTCAGTGAAGCATTCAGCTTCGGTGCAAGACTCAGCTACGGTTTCATATTCGGTTTCGGCAGAAGACTCGACCTTGGTTTTCTTCACTTTTTTGACCTTCTTGAGACCAGTTTCGGCGGACATGAAAACTTTGGCAAACATATTCTGCTGGGCGGATGGCTGGAAACCAGCAATTTTCTTAGAGAAGGCGGAGGAAGAAACAGACTTTTTGACGGCTTTAATAGAAGTGGAAGATTCCATTACAGTAGTCTTTTGAACACTTTGGGTGGTGGATTGGTGGACAGCGTATTCTTCGTCAGAAGAAGCGGCTTCGACGAAAAGACTGGCTGTGGAAGTAGCCTTTCCGGAAGCGTTGCTCGCAGTGACGGTGAAAACACCGCTGTCTTCGGGGTAAGGGGAGGTAATGGAGAGGGTGTGTCGGTTGCCGGACGAAGAGATCGAAAAGTCGCCCCCATTTTGGATCACGGCACCTTCACGGAACCAAGCAACAACAACGTTGTCGCCTTTTGTCGTGACTATAATTCGTTAATTTACCGAATTATCGATTTTTAATAATTTTATAATCAAAAAATTAAAACAAAAAATATTAATCACCTGTAAGCTCGACATGCTCTCCTTGCCTAGTGGCAATGTTCTGTAATCGCTCCGTAAAATCTGGAGCAACCATAGTCGTAACGATCCCTCTGAAATTCTTCCGTTTAAAAAATTCTCTTTGTTACAAGATCAAACCGTAATTTTCGTGAGTAGAGGGTGTCGTAGGGTTGGGTGCGACTAATTTCAAACTGTTCAACTCTTTTAAGATTTTTGACTTTGGAAGAGTCAGCTGCCGTGGAGGACCATTACTCGACGAGGTACAGATTATCAGCCGCGCCTGAGGAGTCAGTCCATTGAATCTCCCAGTGCGTGCACAAAAGATCCTTATCCAAAAAATCCTGCGCGTGCATCCCTTTCATTTCCAGTTAAACACATGAGTACATTACAATTGAATATTTATTCAGTGTTATTTGAATATACAGACTATTTGTCACGGTGGTTTTATTGTCGAGTGTGGTCGAGAAGTCAGAAGGAGTCGTTCATAATTTTACATGTTTACATTTTTCGTTGTATCAGTTTCTGTTGTTCTTTGATTTGCAATTGAATGAATTTAGACTTTAGAAGGAAGTGTTGTCGACGGAGATGAAGATTTCGAGACCGGGCAGAGGGTTGCGTAGATCGCGCCGGATGGTGTCAACGTTTTCAGACAGGATTCCAATCACGTCGTCGTCAAGCGTGCTAATGCCCTTGATGACGAGGTTGTAGCTTCCGGATTGAAGTGCGTTGAACTTAAATTTAAAGAAAGAACATGTTTAGAGTTTGTTTGCTAACCTTGTCCTTTGGAACGAGAAGAGTAGCGTGAGTTTGATGCTGGACAATTTTGAAGATTCCTTTTCCGTTGCCACTTTCGACATGATACCGGACGTTCTGTTTGAGTGGGGAGTGCGAAGGAACGAGATCGAGAAGCTTCATGAAGCGAGTTGGCTCGCGGTGGTAATCAGCTTTCGTGAGATCGATCTAAATTTAAAGTTTGCGCGTATTCTAGATCATTCTTTGTTACCTCAATAGGTACTCCTTCGATAATTGCAGCTTGAGGGTCCATGCTGTCAATAATAGTTGTGATGTTTCTATCTGTTTCTCGCCTGTATCGTTGAGCGTGACGTCTGCTCTGACAAGATCCGCCGTAGCATCTTCGTTCACCGCCAATGACTCGAGCGCTTCCGCTGCTTCTACTAGCAGGTTGGCCTGCATTCCAGCCCTTTTAATATATTATTATCTCTCAATAATTTAGTTCAAAGCTTACCCGATGATAGCCGGGTTGAGTAAAGCTACGCTGAGTTGAGATACAGTGGCCATTTCCAGCTTTATACGAATCTGGGCCACATGTACAAGAGTAGTTGCCATCTTCATTGTTGCAGCTGTTTGCGCAAGTGCCACCGTTGATCTTGCATTCATCAACATCGGAACAGCCTTGACCAGCATCCTGATACCCGCTGAAAATCGTTGAGTTAATTAAAAAAATTAAATTTCTTACGCTTGGCAATTGCACTGGAATGATCCGCGGAAGTTGTTGCAGACTTGACCTGCGCCGCATGGAGAGGAACTGCACTCGTTGACATCGACACAGCGTCCTCGGAAATGCATATATCCTGGAGGACACTGTTGCGGACATCTGAAGCCGCCTGGAGTGTTAAAACAGCCAGTTGGGCAGCCATAACCTTAAAATTTTGATATTTTCATGTTCTTCATTTCGTTAACTTACGTGATTGACATTCGTTGAGATCAACGCATTCATCACCACTGTCGTTAAGTCTGTAGCCGCGCTTGCAAATACAGTGGAACGAGCCAGGGTCATTAACACAGATACCGCGAGGACCACAAATGTTGAATTGCTCATCACACTTTTGAAAAATGCATTAAACACCTGCATTAAAATAATGAACTCCCACCTCGTTTCGATCGACGCAGGCATTGTTGCGCTTTTTATAGCCAACTGGGCATTCGCATTCATATGATCCAATCGTATTGGTGCAGATGTACTGGCAGTTGTTGTTCTTCGTCCTAGAATTTACTCTTAGGAGAAGTTACAGTTTTTGAGATCTTACTTGCACTCGTCGAGGTCGACGCAAACATTGTCGATCATTTGGTAGCCTTCTGGGCAGGTGCACTCGTAGTCGCCGTCTGTGTTTCGGCATTGTGCTGGAGCTGGACATTTATGAGCATTTGTCGAGCACTCGTCAATATCTAAGATAAATTGCGTGTTAATTGAGCGCAAGCGAAATTCTAGAGCTTACCAATGCATTTAGTTCCAGTCTCATCGATGGTGTATCCTTCGTCACACATGCACGTAAAACCTGGTTGATTGTTCACACAAATGCCATTCTTTAACAAATGATAAATTCGTCATTTGAATTGAGACAATACCTCGCATGCGTTCGGAACAACATCGCAGTCGTTAATCACATTGCCGTTCTTATCGTAACCGATGCCGGCCGGACAAAGTTTGCGGAAAGCAGCTGAGTCCTTATCGGGACAAGATCTACATTCAACAGCGTTGTATTTCTGCAAGACCGAATCGCCCCAGCCAGCTCCATGCCCAGAGCAGCAGCACTCGTCAAACCGGACAGCAGCTGATGACATCGTGTCAGAAGTCTGCAGGCACATACCCGAGACCTTTGTTGTGTAGCACATATATTCACGAGAATCTTAAAATTATATTCTCTCACCTTAATTATCTATTTTCACTTACCATCACACTTTGTCATGTCATTATTTGCAACGAAGCCTTGTTTGCACTTGCACCAGTATCCACCACCGTTAGGCTTATTGATGCATTCTCCATTTTCGCAAAGATCAGCGTTTTCAGCACACTCGTTGATATCTTTGAGTTTAATGAGTTTTGATTGCTTTTAAATTTGTACCTTGGCATTTATCAGTGACTGGATTGCGACGCATTCCATTGGGGCACTGGCAGACATAGTAACCAACAAAGTTTTTGCAGACTTGACCCTTGAGAGCACAGGGATCGGGGTTTCTAGAATATAAATATTTAGCTGTAAGACGAAATTGCCTTACTGAGCGCATTCGTTGATATCCTTGCAATGACGTCCGTCAGGTTTCAACTCGTAGCCAGATGGACACAGACATGAGTACTTTCCATTATGTGGCAGTTCGTTTTTGCATCTGTATGCGCATTGATGAGTTCCAGTTGCACACTCGTCGATGTCTGAATGTTGAAATTATTCACAGCTCTGGTTATCTAGCTATTTACCTTGACAAGATCCGTTAGGGCCAGTTGGAGCGTATCCATCTTCGCATTCGCAAGTAAAACCGCCTTCGTCATTAGCGCATTCGCCACGACCACAAGGATTCACGAGAGCAGCACACTCATTAGTATCTAAAAAGTGTCAGCACCTTTGGAAATGTTAGCAAAAGTCTTACCGACACAAGTTGTTCCGTCAGCGTCGAGATGATATCCTTTACCACAGTCGCACTTGAAGCTGCTGTCTGTATTCACACAAGTTCCATTAGTACAAGCAGTGTCAATCAAATCACACTCGTTGATATCGATTGGGTGTCCATCTGGTCCTGTTGACATTCCACATCCCTCAGGGCACATTTGGTTAAATGCAGCGGATCCTTCAACGGGGCACTTTCCGCAGCCTCCACGGTAGCTCCAGCTGTTGTCGCCATCGCACATGCAGCAGCATTGACTCTGTGTAAGAAGCTGGCCAAGAGCATCGTTATTGCAAGATTGGCTCCCGACAAAGCATTTGCCTTGTCGCTCGTCAAAGCAGTCAGTTCCATCTGATGTCTGAGTGTAGCCATGTGGGCAGTGGCACTGGAAGCCGCCTTCGAGATCTTCGCAGTTGCCGTGAGAGCAGAGTCCAGGAATAGTCTGGCACTCGTTGATGTTAACGCAGCTTTCGCCGTTGAAAGTGTAGCCAGGATCACACTGACAAGTGTAGTTGCCGTTGAGGTTGATGCACTCGCCACTAATGCAAGGATTGCCGTATTCTTCACACTCATCGACATCAACGCAGGTTCTTGAGTCGTCGCTTACTCTAAAGCCATCATCGCAGTCGCACATGAATCCACCGACAATGTCAACACATTCACCATTCTGGCAGATGTTGTCATGTCCGGCGAATCGTTCACACTCGTTTATATTTTCACAGACCTCTTCTTCTCGATTGAACTCGTAGCCAGGATTGCAGACGCATCTGTGACTGCCTTCAAGGTCGATACAGTGTTTGACGGCACCAGTAGGGCCGCAAATGTTGGGATAGTCGCTGCACTCGTCGATATTCACACAGCTCTTCATATCGTTTGCCGGATCGTATCCGTTGTCACACTCGCAGTGGAAGCCGCCGACTGTATCGGTGCACTTGCCATTCGCACAGGTTCCTTCAATCATCGAACATTCGTCGATATTAACGCAGACGCCGTTGCGCTCGGTAAAGCCATCATCGCAGATACAATCGTAGCTTCCCTTTTTGTTAACGCAGTGTGAGAACTGGGGACATTTTGTGCTTGGATCTGCGCATTCATCGTTATCAATGCATTCATATGAGCCCGGCTTGAGTGTCATTCCAGGTCGGCATTCGCATTTGATATCATGTCCTGGATCTTCAATGCAGTAACCATCTCGACAGAGATCGGGAATCTGATCACAAGCTGATTTGGCATCTTTGCAGAAAGCAATTCGAGCGTCGCCTTGAGGACATTCCTCGCAGCTATCACCCCAAGCCTTGCCAAGATCGTTCGCGCAGCAGCACGCCTTTTTGGTAGCCTTGAAGCTGAATGCATCGTCGCAAGAGGGATTCATAAATGGATTGTATGACTTGAAGCACTCGCCCATTCGGATATCCTCGCATTCGCGACCATCTTCGGATGGAATGTAGCCATCCTCGCAGACGCATTGGTGGTGTCCAAGCTGATTTATACACTTGCCAGGTCCACATGGGTTATCGCCACTCGCGCATTCATCGATGTCGATACATTTTCTGCCAGTGCTGTCGAGCTCATAACCTTCAGGGCAGTTACAGTCGTAACTTCCATCCAAGTTTCGACAGTTGCCCCCTTTGCACGCACCCGCCATAGCAGAACACTCGTTGATGTCCTTTGGAACAAGTCTGATGCTGTCAGGTTCCCAACCAGGTCCGAAGGGGCAAAGTTGGAGATGTTCAGCAGACCCCACAGCAGGGCATACTTCGCAAGAGCTTTCAATTGTATCTTCAACCTCAGCCCAACCGAAGCCAGCACCAGAGCAGCAGCACTCAGCTCGTCTAGTATTCGGTCCAATCAGATCAGAGCAGACTCCATATTCAACCTCGGCGTAGCAGTTACCCTGTCGTAGGTCAACACAACCGCTGCCTCCGGGAATATAAGTGTAGTTAGGGGGACATTCGCAGGTGAAAGATCCGATTGTGTTCCTACATTTACCGCCAAGACATATGCTTGATTCATCAGTCCCGCCGCTGCATCCGTTGATATCAGCGCACTGGTCGCCTTCGTCGTTCAAACTATAGCCCTCGTGGCACTCACATGCGTATGTTCCGTCCATATTGACACAATTGCCGTTTCTGCACACTGGTTTGTCGCCTTTGCACTCGTTTATGTCTTCACATCGTTTTCCATTGTAGCTTGGTGTGTATCCGAACTCACACTCGCAGCTGTAGTCGCCAGGAGAGTTGATGCAAACTCCGTGAGGGCCACAAATGTTCGGATCTTGATCGCAATCCATGACATCAGCACATTCTGTTCCGTTTCCAACATATCCAGGATGGCATTCACAGTTATATCCGCCAGGAATATTGATGCAGTCCGCGCTCGGGTGGCAACCGTGAGTATCCGCTTCACATTCGTCGACATCAGCACACTCAACTCCGTCTCCATCAAAACCAGTCTGGCAGTGGCACTGGTAAGTACCGATATTATTATTGCACTCAGCATTAGGTGAGCAAATATGAGTTCCGAGCTCGCACTCGTTCTCGTCGTCGCACCGGCTCAAGTCAGGCGCGATACAGAAACCGTCCCAGCAGTCACATGTGTAGCTACCTTCAGTATTAGTACATTTGCCATGAACGCAAATGTCAGGGTTGATATCGCATTCATTTACATCGATACAAAGTTGTCTGTTAGAAACAAGCTCATAGCCAGGAATGCAGTGGCATGTGTAAGATCCCTCCAAATTTTCGCATTTGCCTCCTCCGCAGATAGCGGGCTCTTCAGAGCACTCGTCGACATCAATACAATCGAAACCATTTGGAGAAAGTTCAAAGCCATCTCGGCACGAGCAGATAAAAGACCCTTCAGTATCTGTACATCGCTGCTCGCATCCGCCGTTGCCGTCCAAACATTCGTTAGTGTTGACGCATCTTTTGTCATCTGGAGTAGGTTTGTAGCCGCCGTGGCACTGGCACTTCCAGTCCCCGATAAGATTGATACATCGTCCGTTGATGCACGGCTCAATTTGAAGATCACACTCATTATCATCCTCGCACGTGACGCCGTCATCAGCGAGGTGGCTGTTTGGAGGGCACTCACACTCGAAACTTCCCTCGGTGTCCCTACATTGTCCACCTCCCAAGCAAACATTGTTCAGGCACTCGTCATCATTGACACAAACGCCATCATTACCTAACACGTAGCCGGGTTTACACTTGCACTTGAAACTTCCCGGAGTGTTGACACACTCTCCTTCTCCACAAGCGTCCTCGCCAAGAAGTGCGCACTCGTCGATATCAACACATGGAAAGCCCTTATCATCTTTTCCAAAACCAGGAGCACATTGACAAAGATCCGATGGATCTTCAGGGTTGAATTTACACTCACCAAATTCTCCGCAGATTTCTGGGAATTCAAGGCAATTGTTGATTTGCTTGCAGTTCTCGCGATCGTTTGGATTTGGATTGTAGCAGTTTCCGTCTGCGCAAGGGCAGAGCTCATCGTATTCGGGAGTACCTTCTCGTGGGCAAGCTCGGCATTCATTTCCCTCGCCCCAAGCTTCACCAGCTATCGAGCAGCAGCAAGTTTGTCGGGAATGAAGTCCTTCCCAGGCTTCGTGGCAGAATGGATGGGTGGCATTGAAATTAGGGAAACAAACCGACTTTCTTGTGTCGATGCATCGTCTTCCAGAGTCATCAAGGGTCAACCCATTTGGGCACTCGCAGTAAAAGGATCCGTCAGTATTGACGCATTTAGCGCCGTTGCCCGAGCAGTATTGGGGGAAAAGCTGACACTCGTCAACTTCAACACATCGGTCGGCAACGCGGTCGAACACATAGCCTTTTCGGCAAGTAAGTGGAATATCGCTGCAATCTACGCACTCGTCACCCCAAGCTTTGCCATGGGTGGCGCAGCAGAGCTCAGCAGTATACCGACCGGGAATATTGTCTACACAAGTATCGTCCTCGTGTTCTAGCCAACATGCTTCTTCTCGTTTGTCTAAGCAGATAAGACCAGTTTCATCGAGCACGAGCCCAGGTGCGCAGACACACTCGAATCCGCCCGGCGCGTTCACGCAGCTACCACCTGAGCAAGGTCGCTCTAGACATTCATCATCGTCGTCGCAACTTCCAGTTTTGTCATTGAAATGGTGCCCACTTGGGCAGATGCATTCAAAGCTTCCATCAAGCTCGGTACAAAGACCATTCAAACACTTGTTGTCGCATTCTGGGCTGTCAATACAAAGAGTTCCCGAAGGGTGAAGTTCATAGCCTTCGTCGCACTGACACTCAAAACCGCCATCAACATCGTAGCATTGACCGTTTGTTCCGCACGGGTTGAGCTCGAGGTCGCAGTAGCTATCTGGCTTTTCAGATCCCTTGCAGAGCTGGTTGAAGTTTGAAGTTCCGACAGCTGGGCAAACGTCGCATTTATTGTTGAGTCTAAATGACGAAGTCCTGTCCAGTTCCGCAGCGTGGCAGCAACAGTCTTGTCTCGACATTTGATTTGGAAGCATGCTATCAGCAGCACATTTTCGACCGTTTTTATTCGACGATCTGAAACATTGTCCATTCGGCTGGTCAATACAGCGTCTACCAGTAGCATCAAGCATTTGGTACTTGCCGCATTCGCATTTGAAGTCACCATCGGTGTCAGTGCAAGTTCCGCCTTGGCAAGGATTGTACTCGCACTCGTCGATATTTTCACAGATTCCTTGCTCAGGATTGTATTTGTAACCCTTGTTGCAGGCGCATCTATACGAGCCAGGTGTGTTCTTGCACTCGCCATTGATGCATGCATTGTTGAAAGAGCACTCGTCAATGTCGTGGCAATATTTTCGGTCTGGTCCGCGTTCGTATCCAACTTCACATACGCACTGATAGTCTCCGATAACATTTGAACAGATGCCATTGGCACATTTGTTTCCGCCAATATTGCACTCATCGATGTCAATACATTTTTGGTTTCTTTGAAGAGGATCTGGTTGGAAGCCATCGTCGCAAGCACACGCCCAAGTTCCATCTCTATCAATACATTTGCCATTGGCGCATTGGGCGATGCCTTCCGCACACTCGTCGATATTCTCGCACTCACGTCCGTCCCCACTTGGGACGTAACCAGCGTCGCACTCGCAGTACCAACCGCCATCGGTATTCACACAACGGCCATTGTCACATTTTCCTTCGCCAGTTTCACATTCATTGATGTCTCGGCACTGCAGCTCGACGGTTTCAGGTTCGTAGCCATTGTCACAGAGACACATTGGAATGCCTTTTTCATCAGTCATGCAAACTCCCTTTTCACAAAGTCCCTTTGACTCGCAAATGTCTGTAATTGGGTCGGTTCCGGAGCCGTCTGGTCCGAGATCTTTAGGATTAATTGTTTCCGCGTTATCGCAAAGCATACTGTAAGCTTCTGTTCCAACGGTCGGACAGTTGTCAATTCCAGATGATTCTTGTCCCTCAAAGCACTGACCAGGACTTGAAGCGAAATTTCCGAGGCAGCAGCATTGTGTTTTGGTGAGCATTTTGCTCAACGGATCAGTGCACACACTGTTGGAGACATGCTCGTAACAAGTGCCAGGTCGGTTGTCGATGCAAGTCTGCTTGCCTTCTTCATCGACAGTCTTGATAAATCCATCAGCGCATTCGCAAGAGTACCCTCCAGGAAGATTGCTGCAGTCGTTACCGGAACCGCATGGACTGCCAGCGCACTCGTCGACATCAAGACACTCATTTTTGTCCTCGTCAAAGTAGAAGCCTTCAGGGGCAATGCAAACAAAACTGCCAATTGTATCGCGGCATTGGCAGCCCTTGCAAATACCGTTGATATCGATGCACTCGTTGATGTTATTGCAGTTGGAGTCGTATCCGCGTCCACAATTGCCCGGTCGAGCTGGGCACTCTTCGCAAGGATCGCCCCAGGCCTGGCCAACAGTAGCGCAGCATTGTTCTTTCGTCGAGTATTCCGAGAGTACTTGATCTGAGCACTCGTTCTTGCTCTTGTCAATTTTTCCGAAGCAGGGGCCGACGCGGTAGTCATTTTCGCAGTTGTCTCCGTAAAAACCATACA
>Ga0115008_10005445_pt1 | contig 10515 bp, 2 predicted proteins | sample FraStrMetagenome_FD_87164 | JGI IMG/M metagenome (GOLD analysis project Ga0115008, IMG submission 87164) | Marine eukaryotic phytoplankton communities from Arctic Ocean - Fram Strait ARC3M Metagenome | ecosystem: Environmental > Aquatic > Marine > Oceanic | place: Fram Strait | collected 2012-06-18
ATCCCTTTTTTCTCAATTTTCTAATTATCAAAACACACTTTTATTTTGTATACTGTGAGTCATCCTTCAATTCTAGTCAAAGCAAATGGGCTAATTGTTTTATATAGTGGTATTTTTGTTGATTTTTCAGTTATCGATAATTGCTCCTCAAAATTCTAACTAGAACTACTGCAGCTCGTCTAACTGTATCGAAGAGATTTTACCAAAACTCATTTTGGCTGGGCACTTGCGCATCTGAATTTGAAAGAGCCCTCTCTTTCTAAAACATGCTCGGATTCGAAAATTCTTCTTGAACTTTTCAAGAGCCGCAAGCTTGTTCTTTCGAGTTTGAATTCAAGAACGCACACTTGCTGTCAATCGCAAGATACGGCAATGCACAGATGAAACGGCACGGTGCCGTTTCCCGAAATTGTAAATTTGAAGATTTAAAATTTAGCAAATTTGCAGGGAACATTCACTACGAAAATGAGTCGTCGATGATTGCAGTTCAGTGACCTTGAGTTTATTCGTAATACAGGCAGTAAATAAGAGCGACGGCGTAGAGTGAGTCGTTTTGAAATCGAACAGAGCTTTTGAAGGTGTCGATAAAATTACGATAAAATTTTCAGGCATATATAAAATTTTTAAAAATAATCTGCTTTGCATCTTTTTGAACCCTTTCATAAAATCATCCGTGGCTTCGTTCCAGAGACACCTTGAGCCGAGAAAAATAGACGGTTTGTCTTGAACACTTCCGATCATGACCAGCGCTATGTGTTTGAAATTTTCTGGGCTGTCTTCTTTCACCATTTCCGAGATTCGAGATGAAAGATCCATGCTCTGAATCACGATCAAAACCTCCAACCAACCCAAAAATTAATTATTTTTATACCCATGTTCTCGCCTTCTCAGCGTGGTACACACGGCTACTCAAGACAACTGAAAGGAAATTTTTGATTTTGCGATCAATGAAATCGTGCTTGATCTTCTCCTGAATACAAATTTTAGAATTTATGCTTATTTGACAGAGCTACCGGGACTCGAGTTGAGTATTTCTTTTGTGGCTTTTCTTCCGCTTCGAAATTTACAGCCTTTTTGGCATCTTTATCTTTCGCTTTCTAACAAATAGAATTTAGTGTTTATTTTATGAAATCTTAAATAAAAAGCTTATTTTTTCAACAAAAAAATTTCACCTTTTTTTCTTTCAGTCCTCTTGGGGGCATCGTTATCAGAATGTGCGAGTTTTATATCGAATGTGAAAATAAAGGTGAAATCGGTAGTAAAGGATTCTGATTGTGTGTAAATACTGCGTCACTATAGCGACTATGCTCAGTATACAATGCTCTTTAATTGGAACGATGGTCCTAATCTCTCAAAAGGAGTTGAAAGTGGAAAGATTTCCCGTTAAAAGAAAGCAAAACTGCCTACTTGCGGAACGCCAAAGCTTGGGAATGTTTGAATTGTCGATTTATGTCACCAAATTTTGTGTGTTTTAAACGATAAGAAAGATTTTGGAACGAATAATGATGCAAATATGTAGACAATCATAAAAAATTATTCCGGAAATCTTCCTTGATATCAACGAAAGCTGCGTTGTGTATTCTTTTTATGAACATATCATATCCAACTGGATCATAAATATTTAAACTCAGATGCTTATCATTTCTTTGATTTCGAGGGTGATATGCAATGTCAGCTGCTTCCGCTGTTCGGTGCACTGTTGGGTCGGTCGTGGTATCAGCTGCTACACTTCGGATTTTACCAGGACCCGAAGGTGTGAGAGCAATTTCATTCATCCAAAGTACGAAACTGTCAAAACTGCTGCCAAAGAGATACTCAAAGATTCGAAAAAAAGCTACAGTAGCTAAGAGAAGGATTAGCTCCCTACCGGCTCAAGAATTATTCGCAAGTGAGTAAGCGTCCCTTGCGTAAGCGAAGCACAGAAATAGAAATTTCTGGTACAGGCTTAGGTGCCAAGTGTTAACTTGCTACCCGCATCTTAGCTCGTCTATCTGCACGCATCCATGCAAGATTTTTAAAAATATCGAGTCACAGAGCTACTTTTTCAATTTTTTGTGCTGCAGAAAAAGAGCTAAGAAGCATATGAATTGAAATAAGACTAAGAAAATTTACTGGAAACGAGAAAAAGACTTTTCTGTTTTACATACGAGATTCAAAAAAGATATATATTTTTAAAATCTATAAATTTTCATTTTTAGACAATACGATATCGACACTGCCAAGTGACCAAAACCCAATCAATGCATTACTCCCCATCCAAGGAGGGACAATGTTACGCTTCTGACGAGCAGCAAGTTGCGCTTGTCGAAGCTTCCAACACAAATGATGGCTCCAGGCTCACCGCCCGTGATGCCGTCGCACACGAATCAGTAGCTACTGCTGCAGCAGACATCTCTGAGATGAGCGCGCAGTCTGCTAATTCGAACAATAACTCCAACCAACAGGTATATTTTTAATTTTTTCATAATTTAAAAATTATTCGAAAAGGAAGGAGATGAAGAGGAAACCGTAGAAGCTGAAGCTCCGGAATCCGCTGAAATCAATGTCGAACAAGTTGTTGAAGCTGAGCAGACACAAGAAGAGACATTTGAAGGTAAAACTCTTGTTTATTTCTTTATTAAAATTCAAAATAGGCGAACCAATTGAGGATGCGCAGCTCGCAGCTGATAACGATGATGTGCAGACGCTTTATTCCGAATCGATTGCCACTGCTATTTCTGCCCTTGAAGATGACGCCTCATCGACCTGCACAGAAGGCTCTACCTGGGGTGATGATTTTTCGCCGTGGGAACTCCAAGTCAAGTCAAACGAATTTACTGTCCGCGATCTTGTCACAATGCGAAAAGAATACCAGTTCCGAGTTGTCGCACTCAATAAAGTCGGCCGATCACAGCCATCCAAGCCCTCAGAAGTCTGCCAGCCACGACCTGATCAAAAACGGCCCTCTCCTCCACGAGCTCTCAAAAACCTCGGTACCACGCCCAGCTCTATATCGCTTGAATGGGACGTACCAGAGACAGACGGCGGCGCTCCTATCCTCGGATACGCTGTGCAGATGCGAGCTGGTCGATCCAAACAGTGGAAGGAAATTGCCGTTGACGTCAAAGAGACTAACCTCCACGTGCCCGACTTGACTGAAGGAATGGACTACATCTTCCGCGTTCACTGCTACAACATCGTCGGCATCTCTGACTGGCACGAAAACCTCGACCCCATCACCGCCAAGTGCATGTTCGATCCCCCCGGAGTCCCTCGCTCCTTGAGAATCATGGACATCACCGCAGAAGCTGTTGAGCTCAAATGGAGAGAACCTATTTTCAATGGCGGTACTGAAATAACTGACTACTGCATCGAGCGACAAGACAAGGGCACTCCAAAGTGGAAACTCGTGTCCACTGTTCCCGGCGATGCTAAACAGTCGATTGTCAATGATGTTACTGAAAAGGCCGAGTGCCGATTCCGCATCTACGCTAAGAACGAAGCCGGCATTGGTGAAGTCTCCCAGCCTACAGAATACGTCATGATCCAGGATCCACTCTCCCCGCCATCCCCTCCATTTGACGTCCAGTTCGCCCAAGTCGCTGCTTCTTTTGTATCCCTCAAGTGGAAAGCGCCTGCTGACAATGGAGGTAGCGACATTCTTGGTTACTACATCGAGCGAAACATGGTTATGGCCGATGGAACTGAGGAATGGGCCCGCTGCGCCGCCACAAAAGGTGACGAAACGGAAGGTAATGTGACCAACCTCCGCTCCGGACGAGAATACAAGTTCCGCGTCGTCGCGTACAACTGCGCCGGCATGTCCCAGCCTTCCGACGCCTCTGCTGAAGTCGAGCCAAAGGACCCCGACGCAAGTCCATGGCACAAGATCTCCGCTGAGAATGTTACTCTCATTGCTGGACAAAAACTGCGCATCCGAGTTCCATTCGGTGGATCGCCAATGCCAACTTTGACCTGGCAGAAGGACGAACGCGACTTCAAGAAAGAGCTTGGAATCCGCCTCCAGTCCTCGTCCGCTGAATCTTCGATCTTCGTTGCAGCAGTACGACGAGAACATCAGGGCCGATACTGCGCTGCTGTCGAGAACAAGATCGATACCGTTTACGCGACCTGCCGAGTTATCGTCCAAGACCGTCCTGGTGCCCCTCAAAATCTCGAAATCGGAGAAGTCACCAAATCCACTTGCAAGCTTATTTGGTCTCCACCACAGGACGACGGTGGATGCCCAATCGAGTACTACTCGATTTTCAAGCAAGAAGAAGGCCGCCGAACTTGGGGACTTGTCAATCCCGAGGTTACTAAGTGCGAGTGGAAAGTCGAGGAGCTTATCACTGACACAGTTTACACCTTTAAAATTGTCGCGCACAACAAGGTCGGTGCTGGTGAGCCACTTATCTCTGGCGAAAACACAAAGGCTATCGACCCCGTGGATCCACCAGAGCCACCACAGGACTTGATCTCTAAAGACATCACGTCATCATCGGTCACTCTTCGATGGAGCCGGCCTGACAAAGACGGAGGAGCTGCTATTATTGGCTACTGTCTTGAATTCGCAGAAAAGGATACGGAAGTCTGGAATCTTCTATGTGGACAGCTCGACGGAACCAAGTACCAGTGCCGAGAACTCATCGAAGGCAAGGACTACGAGTTCCGAATCGCCTCCATCAACCGGGAATTCCACTCAAAATGGGCTTACTGGCCAACTGCTATTCGCGCGTCTGATCCACTCGCACTCCCACAGATTGAAGTCATCAAGTCAAAGGAGACGCAAGAGACTTTTGAAGCGCGAGCTGGTCGGGATTTGAAAATTGAATGCAACGTGTTCAGCAACCCTTACGCAAAAGTCTCCTGGTATCACATCGACGAAGAGGGCCAGAGCCTTCAAGCTTCTGAACAGCGAGCTCTTGATATTTTCTCTGCTATCTTGGGTATCGTTCAGCCTGAAGATATTCCACCAGAGCTCTTGACCCACGTTACTGCTCCAACCATCGACAATCTCGATGAAGGTTACCAAGGCGATGAAGCCGGTGGCGTCAACAAGATCGTACAGAAGGGACAGAAGGAGGAACTTCCTCCTCAGCGACAGAAGGGTGCTGCTTTCTCCGGTTTCTTGGAAGCCAAGGACTTCTCGGTCACCGAGGAGAAAGTTGAGCTTACCGTTGAAGTCAAGGACGAAGATGCAGCTGTTATCTGGAAAAGAGACAACAAAGAACTCAACTTGGGCGAAAAATACGTCGCTTCTGCTGAAGGCTTGAAGCGAACTTTGACCATTACTGGCGCCAGACTTACCGATGCCGGTCGATTTGGCTGCTACAAGGGTGTCAACTCCTTCACCGACGCTGTTATTACATTCCGAGACGAAGATGGAAAATCCCAGGCTGACCTTGACCAGGAAGCTGCGGAAGCCGAAGCTCGAGCTAAAGATGCCAACCGAGCACTTACTGTCGCTGAGCAGAATGAAATTTTCCTTCAGCGACTATTTAGCGAGGCCCAGCCAAAGCTTCTCGAGACGTCCGACAAGGTCACTGTCTCGCAGACGAAGAAAGATTCGAAGAATGGTCACTCTGAGCTGATCGTTAAGAATTGTACTCGAAAACACCGAGGCCGCTACTTGATCATCGCGGAGAACAATCAAGGACGAAACTACGTCATTGTTAACATGAACGTTTTGGATGTTCCCGGTGTTCCTCAAGAACCATGGACTTATTCTGACCCGTGGAATAACGCTATTACTCTGGAATGGAACGAGCCCGAGGATGACGGTGGAGCGATAATTTCCGGATATACTCTCCAGCGTAAGGAACTTGAACGACAGGCCCTAGGCTGGACGGTCGTTGCAACCAACATCACGACCACCATGTATCGTGCGACAAACCTCCGCGACGACAAGACTTATCAGTTCCGAATCGCCGCCGAAAACAAACTCGGACACTCGCCATGGCTATGGTCTCGAATCTACAAGCCCTCATTGCCATTTGATCCACCAGCGCAGCCTGATGTCCCTTTCCTTACTGACATTCTCGTCGGACAATGCCGAGTCAACTGGACTGAGCCTTCTAATGGCGGCAGTCCAATCCTCGGCTATTACCTCGAGAAAAAGTCGGATCAAGGAGAGAAGTTCATCAAGGTTGTCCGAAAGAAGATCGAAGATACTTCTTACTTTATCAAGGAGAACTTGTTTGCCGGTCGAACTTACCAGTTCAGAGTTATCGCTTTTAACGAAGCGGGCTCTTCAAAACCATCTAACCCAACTGCTGCAGTTGCTATTGAAGACCCAACTTACGCTCCTGGAAAGCCCACAGTCCGAGTCTCTGATTCCACCAAGACGTCTGTTCAATTGAACTGGACTCCTCCAGAGAACGACGGCGCTGTCGGAAAGGAAAATCTGCGATACACCGTTGAGCAGCTCTTGGAAGAAAACGAGTGGTCTCCTCTCACCACTGAGCCAATCAAAGAATGCCAGTTCAATGCTACGGACTTAAAAGAACATGCCCAGGCTACGTTCCGAGTCAAGACTGTCAACAAGGCCGGCGAATCTGAACCCGCTCTTATCAAAGAAGTCGTTGCCAAGGATCGATTCGAAATTCCACTCATCAAACTTGACGAGGAATTTGAACGTGAAACTGTCCGACATATGGCCAACAACCGCTTCTGGCTCAAGGCCTCTGTTTCTGGTCGACCCTTCCCAGAGATTATCATCAAGCACGGTGATAAAATTCTCGATAACGAGAATGCTCCTGAGATCGAAATCTCCACTGACCAAGTTACTGGTCGCCTTGAGATGTACATCCGACGACCTCAGCGATCTCACCACGGTAACTACAAGATCACTGCGCGAAATTGTGTTGGCAGCAAGAATGTGACAACCAACTTGAATATTCTTGACGTTGCTTCTCCACCAGAGCACGCGCGACCCGCCACCGTTACCAAGGACTTTATCCAGGTTGCTTGGAACAAGCCCCAGGATAACGGAGGTTCTCTTGTTACCGAGTACATCGTTGAGCGACGAGACATGTCAATGCACGCGTGGCTACCATGTGGCAAGACGGAAAAGCTTAACATGGAAGTTAATACTGTACTTGAAACTCAGACTTACTCTTTCCGAGTTTGCGCTGTCAACGCTCAAGGCCGATCAAAGTGGGCTGATACGGTCCCTGTCGTGTGCCAGGATCCTCTTCATCCTCCAGGACGACCTGAGCACGTTAAAGTCATTAACAAGCTTGATGACAATCTTGTTATCCAGTGGATCACTCCTCGAAACAACGGTGGTTCCAAGATCAAAGGATACATGGTTGATATGCGCCACTACCCCAAAAAGGAAAAGCCAAAGAAAGTGGAGCCCAAAGAAGGTGAAGAACCAGCTGAAGGTGAGGAAGCTCCACCAGTCGAAGAAGTAGTGGAAGAAGTAAAGCCAGATACTCCTGAGCCAGAGGTTGACCTTGAAGCCATGTCGCCAGAGGCCCGAAAAGCATACGTCAAGGAGCAAAAACGACTTGAAAAGGAGCGATTGGCCGCTGAAGCTGAGGCGGAAGAAAAACTCTGGAAGCCGTGCAACAACCTTCTTATTCAACCACCGAAAATTATCACCGACGCTATCGAGTATAAGATCGAAAGGCTTATCTTCATGGAAAAGTATCAGTTCCGTGTGAAGGCCGTCAACGATGTCGGCGAGTCCGAGCCTGCTGTGACTCAGATTCTCACATCAAAAGAAGACGATTGCGAGCCGATCATCAACATCGATGTTGGAGTTCGAAACGTTATCACTGCCTTCAAGGGCGATCTCGTTTCTGTTCCAGCGTATGTGCACGCGGTGCCTCCAGCCCACGTGACCTGGACTTTCGAGTCTCTGGACGGACCTCGACTTATCACTGAGACACCCAAGGAGCTCCCAGAAGGCGAGGAACCCGATCATCACGAGCTCCACGTCATCGGTGACAACAACAATCTTGTGATTCGTAAGTGCACTCGCGATGATGTTGGTTTCTACATCTGTCGTGCCGAAAACATCCACGGCAGCAAGTTCTGCCGAGTACAGCTTGACGTGAACAGCGTTGCGTCTCCTCCACTCAACTTTACAATCGAGGAGCTCACCGCTGACAGTGCTCAACTCGATTGGCGCCCACCAGAGGATGATGGTTCTGATGACGGTGGAGACTCAATCATCAACTATGTCGTTGAGCGACGAGAAGGCAGAAAACTCGAATGGATAAGTTGCTCCCAGACAGTTGTGGAGACTAAATACCGAGTCACCAAACTGCAGGAAGGCACTGAATACCACTTCCGAGTTGCTGCCGAGTCACGATTCGGTGTCGGCGAATGGGCTGAAATCGGCCCAGTTGTTGCTAAGAATCCTTACGTCGTTCCAGATGCTCCAAGTACCCCGACGATCGAAGAGAACCGAAAGGACTTTATCATCTGTACATGGAATCCACCAAAGAACGACGGTGGTGCTCATATTGAGGGCTACTGGCTCGAGGTCCAAGATACAGACAACATCCGATGGCGAAAAGTCCAGCGAGCTCCGATAACTAAGCCACCGATGCAAAAGTGTGAGTTCCGACATACCGATGTGATCGAAGGTATCGAATACAGATACCGAGTTTCTGCTATCAACGCAGCTGGAACTGGCGCTGTCAGTGGTATGTCCGAGTACGCTCTTGCTTCTGACCCGATCTTCCCTCCATCTACCCCTGGCAAACCAGAAGTCGATGACACTTCAGACAATAACATTTCTCTATCCTGGTCTCAGCCAAGCAAGCTTGGCGGAACTCCTCTCATCGGATACATCATGGAAATGATGGATGAAATCACTTGTGCCTGGCAAGTTGTGTCTTATCAGTCTGAGGAAGATCGGGCCGCGAAAACCGCCAAAGCTGAGGAAGAAAAGGCGAAGGCCGCTGAATCAGCAAAGGCTGACGCTGAAAAGGCAGCTGCAGAGGAGCAAGGAAAATTTACCAAAGCTTGGGCCAAGGACAACAATATTGAAGGCGAACTTACTGAAGATCAAAAGGAGTCAGCTGCTGAAGCCTTCAAAAAGATGAAAGTCAAAGAATCTCTAGGTCTTGGCGGTGGTGAGACTTCTCAGCGAGCCCGAGCAAAGGTTGCAGCCAAGAACTACGACCAAGATGACTTCATCAAGCATACCATGTTCACTAAGGACAATCTTCGAAAGGGATTTAAGTACCAGTTCCGAGTCAAGGCTGTGAACAAGGCCGGTGAATCTGCCTTCTCGTGGTCTACTCCTCCAATTGAGTGCCGAGAGCTCGTAGAAGCTCCTTTGATCAGCATCGACGCAGGCCTTCGAGACGCTCTTGTGATTCACTCTGGATCTACAATTCGAGTCAAGGCAACTATTGATGCTCGACCAAAAGCCACTCTTAAATGGCAGTTCGAAGAGGGCCAGCCGATAAGTGACGACGCCAAGGTCGAGTCTACCGACTCTACATCAACTCTCATCATCCCGGCTGCGAACAGAAAGCACTCTGGAAAATACACGTTGGTTGCCAAGAATGCAGGTGGTGTTCGTCAAGGCGCTTGCCGAGTTGTCGTTCTCGATACTCCTGGTAATCCCACAAAACTCCAGATAATTGGTGTCACGAAAAAATCGATCAAGCTCCAGTACGAGCCACCAGTACTTGATGGCGGTGCGCGCATTGCTCACTACGTCGTTGACAAGCGCCGAGAAGACATGCGAGGATGGACACGAGTCGAGTCTGTTGTCGGCGGACTTCAGTACCAGTGCAATGATGTTCTTGAAAACGAGTCCTACTTTTTCCGAGTTTCAGCTGTCAATCAAGTTGGTCAGGGCGAGTTCGTCTACACCACCGACCCGGTTATTGCTCGTGATCCAGTTGGTTTATCTGAGCCACCACTCCACCTCAAGATCAACAAAATCACGTCAAAGAGCTGTTCACTCACTTGGAAGGCTCCCGAATTCACCGGAAATCTCCCAATTACAACCTACCAAGTCGAAATGCTCAAAAAGCGAATTTCAGCTGATGATTTCTTCCAAGGCGAAGCTCACGATGCTCTAGGTGAGAAACTCGAGGCTGCAGTAAAAGCTGCAGCAGAAGTCAAACCAGAAGATGGTGAAGACGAACCAGCTGATGTTTCTAATCCTCCTGGTCCAGTATCCGTCATGGACACTGGCATCGACAACATCACTCTCGGATGGGTCGTCCCAAAGAAGGCTGGCAAAATTAGCAGCTACATCGTTGTCGGAATGAAAGGCGGTTCCACCGAATGGGAGGAATTCGACGTTGTCAACGATACCCGCTATAAAATTTCCAGCGTAGCTCAAGGCGAGTGGACTTTTGGTATCATCGCCGTCAACAAAAAGGGAAAATCCGCGCCTGCTACTCTTCCAATGCTGGAATTTGATGGTCAGCATCCTCCAATGGTTGCATCTGAACATAGAATCACATATGAAGACTACCTTGCCACTAAGCCTCGAAACAACGACGGCACACAGTCTCCTGAGCGACGAGCTCTCAAGCAGCGAAGACTCACTAAGCG
>Ga0115008_10005446_pt1 | contig 10514 bp, 6 predicted proteins | sample FraStrMetagenome_FD_87164 | JGI IMG/M metagenome (GOLD analysis project Ga0115008, IMG submission 87164) | Marine eukaryotic phytoplankton communities from Arctic Ocean - Fram Strait ARC3M Metagenome | ecosystem: Environmental > Aquatic > Marine > Oceanic | place: Fram Strait | collected 2012-06-18
ACGCTTTTAAGGGCGGGGGATTTTGAATCCCCTGTGTCTACCAATTTCACCACTCTGGCATTGCATTTAAGCAGGGCGGCGATTATAGCAGTGATCGCTCTGTGGTCAACAACCTATGTAGGTGAATATTACTAAATTAGTTGGCGTTTGGGTTGATTTTCTATACCCTTGCGCCCTTATTTAATTCAAACATTGTTTACTATTGCATGCGTTTAAATCATTTTCATTTTGAGCTGCCCGATCAGCTGATTGCTCGTCAACCAACTGCAGACCGTCGCGGTAGTCGTCTGTTGGCGATGGGCATTGACGGCGATATTCAGCATCAAAACTTTGCCGATATATTGGGGCATATTAATACGGGTGATTTATTGGTTTTCAATAACACTAAAGTTATCCCTGCACGGATCTTTGGTAAAAAAGAAACCGGTGGCAGCGTTGAGATTTTGATTGAGCGCATAACGGGCAATAAAACAGCTTTGGCGCATATTCGTGCCAGTAAGTCTCCCAAGGCGGGTGCTACCTTATTACTTGATCAGGGTTTTTCGGCGCAGATGTTGGGTCGTGTAGATAGCTTATTTGAACTTGAATTTAGCGAGCCATTACTTGGCATGCTAGATCAGATTGGTCATATGCCATTGCCACCTTATATAGATCGTGAAGATACTCAAGAAGATAAGTCGCGCTATCAAACAGTTTATGCGGAGCAACCAGGTGCCGTAGCTGCACCCACCGCAGGCTTACACTTTGACGATCAGCTATTGGCAGATATTCAAGCTAAAGGCGCAGAACTAGCTTTTGTGACACTGCACGTGGGGGCGGGAACATTTCAGCCAGTTAGAGTGGAAAATATTACCGATCACCATATGCATTCTGAATGGTTAGAAGTCAGCGAGCAGGTCGTTGAAAAAATTAAAGCAACCAAGGCGCGCGGTGGAAAAGTGATTGCCGTAGGCACTACCAGTGTAAGAAGCATTGAAACAGCCGCTCGTTCAGGAGAAATAGCGGCCTTTGAAGGTGATACCGATATCTTTATCTACCCAGGATATCAATTTAAGGTCGTGGATAAGTTATTAACCAATTTCCACCTGTCTGAATCTACACTTCTAATGTTAGTCTCTGCTTTTGCCGGTTACACCTCTATAATGAAAGCATATCAACAGGCGGTTTCCGAGCAATACCGTTTTTTTAGCTACGGTGACGCTATGTTATTAACTCATAATCCAGATGCAACCAAGGATATCCCCAATGACTGATGCCAATAACAGAACCTGTGCTATGCTATTTAAGGTTTCTGCTACTTCCGGTCGGGCGCGTCGTGGTGAATTAGATTTCCCCCGAGGCAAGGTTCAAACGCCAGCATTTATGCCTGTGGGAACCTATGGCACGGTAAAGGGCATGCTTCCTCGAGACATTGTGGAAATTGGTGCGGAAATTATTTTGGGTAATACTTTTCATCTAATGTTGCGCCCTGGTACTGAGGTGGTAAAAAAACACGGCGATCTGCATGATTTTATTCAGTGGCAGGGCCCAATACTCACCGATTCTGGTGGTTTTCAGGTATTTAGTCTGGGTGATATGCGTAAAATTACAGAAAAAGGCGTTGAATTTAAATCCCCCATTGACGGTAGTCCGGTTTTTATTGACCCTGAAAAATCTATGCAGGTTCAGCATGACTTAGGTAGCGATGCGGTGATGATTTTTGACGAATGTACGCCTTATCCCGCCACCGAAAAACAGGCCAATGATTCAATGCAGCTCTCGTTGCGGTGGGCTGAACGTAGTAAGCAAGCTCATGGTGACAACCCCTCCGCGTTATTTGGTATTGTGCAGGGCGGTATGTATGAGTCGTTGCGCGATGAATCTATGGCGGGTCTTGAAGAAATTGGTTTTGACGGTTATGCCATTGGCGGCCTGTCGGTGGGTGAGCCAAAAGAAGATATGGTACGCATTCTTGAGCATCTAGGCGACAAGATGCCAGCGGATAAACCGCGCTACTTAATGGGTGTTGGCAAGCCGGCTGATTTAGTCGAAGCGGTTTTGCGCGGCATTGATATGTTTGACTGTGTCATGCCCACCCGCAATGCACGCAATGGCCATTTATTTACCTCAACGGGAGTAATTAAAATTCGCAATGCGGTTCATCGCGGTGATACTGCACCTCTAGATGAAAATTGCGACTGCTATACCTGTCAAAACTTTAGCCGGGGTTATTTACATCACCTGGATAAGTGCGGTGAGATCTTGGGTGCCCAGCTAAATACCATTCATAACCTACGCTATTATCAAAATTTAATGAGTGGCATGCGCGATGCCATTGAAAACGACTGCCTAGATCAGTTTGTGAATGATTTTTATCAGCAACAGGGTCAGCCTCGACCAGAATAAATTTACCTCTTACCGCTGGGTGAGGGCTTTAAATCGTTAAATATGCCCCAATATATTCTATTATGGCTATAATGCTCGGCTATACAGCTATCTCGGTATTTATGCGGGGATAATTTAGGAATTAAAGGACAATAGAATGCCCAATAAATTTCCCCTGTGGAAAAATATAATGCTACTCGTAGTGGTGGCCTTTGCGTTTATCTACGCAGCCCCCAATCTTTACCCGCCAGACCCGGCATTGCAGCTTTCTGGGCAAAGCAGTGCTATGCAAATTGATGGTGCGGTGCTTAAGAAAGTTGAAAAAGCTCTAGATGCTGCCAATATCGACCACTTTTCTGGTGAAGCCGATGGTGAATCTGCCCTCATACGCTTAACTGATGCCAAATTACAGATGCGCGCTAAACAAGTGGTGCAAGCAGAGATGGGCGGTGAATATGTGGTTGCCCTTAATTTGGCGCCAACCACCCCTGAATGGTTAAGTGGTCTCGGTGGCTCACCGATGAAACTGGGTTTGGATCTTAGTGGTGGTGTTCATTTCCTTTTGGAAGTTGATCTAGATGCGGCCCTTACCACGCGACTTGAGGGTGATCTCCAAGAAGTTAAATCCAGCTTGCGTGAAGAAAAAATCAGATACCGTAGTTTTGAGCTAAAAGGGCAGCAAATTATTGGTCGTTTCCGAAACGAAGCGCAGCTCGAGCAAGCCACTAGCTTGGTGCGTGAAAACTTTAGAGATCTTCAGCCACAATTTAAACAGGGACAAAACCCACTGACATTGGTGCTTGAGCTCAGTGAAATTGCCAGCGGTCAAATTGAAGATAACGCGATTAAACAAAACCTAACCTCACTCCGAAACCGTGTAAATGAGCTGGGTGTTTCTGAGCCATTGGTGTCGCGACAGGGAAAAAATAGAATTGTTGTTGAACTCCCAGGAGTTCAGGATACAGCAGAGGCCAAACGTATTATTGGTAAAACTGCCAACCTAGAATTCCGTCTGGAAGCAGAGGGCAGAATTGGTGAAATGTTTGAGTTTCGCGATGGCAGAGGCTTAGATGCAAGACTGGAAACCAGTGCAGTTATTACCGGTGAAAATGTTACTGATGCTCGTTCTAGTTACGATGAAAATGGTCGGCCACAGGTCAATATTACCTTGGATACCAAAGGTGGCTGGCAGATGGGCCACTCAACCCGAGACAATGTAGGACGTCGCTTGGCTGTATTGTTTATTGAATACAAAACCAAGCTTGAGAAGTCAAAAGCTGAAAATGGCGAGATCGTCATAACGCCTGTGCCCTTCGTTGAGAAGCATATTATTAGCTTGGCAACGGTGCAAAGCCAACTTGGTAAGTCATTTAGAATTACCGGTATCGATAGCCAAAGAGAATCTTCTGAATTAGCACTATTACTGCGGGCCGGTGCCCTTGCAGCCCCGATGTATATCGTCGAAGAGCGAACCATTGGTCCCTCACTGGGTGCGGATAATATTCGTCTAGGTGTGCTGTCAGTTTCGTTGGGCTTGGCGTTAGTCTTATTATTCATGATTGCTGTATATCGCGGGTTTGGTGTTTTAGCCAACGTTGCCTTGACTATGAATCTCCTGCTTTTGGTGGGCTTTATGTCCTTACTAGGCGCTACCCTAACATTACCGGGTATTGCTGGTATCGTTTTGACGGTGGGTATGGCGGTAGATGCTAATGTACTTATTTTCTCGCGTATTCGCGAAGAGTTGGCATCAGGATCCTCTATTCAAGCCGCCATTAGTGGCGGTTATGATCGCGCTTTTGTCTCTATTTTAGATGCCAATATCACCACCCTAATTGTGGCGGTTATATTGTTCCTAATTGGCTCAGGCCCTGTTCAAGGTTTCGCAGTGACATTATCGATCGGTATTTTAACCTCCATGTTTACTTCAATTGTTCTCACCCGTGGCCTAGTTAATGCCATTGTCGGTGGTCGAAAAATTGAAAAGCTCTGGATATAGGACTGGAAAATGAGTGAATTAAAAATTTATAACTTTATGGGTTTACGTCGTATCGCGGTGATCTTTTCTGCAGTCCTATTATTGGTTTCTACTGTTTCACTATTTAGTCAGGGCCTTGTGCTGGGTTTAGATTTCTCCGGTGGCACGCAAATTGAAGTGGGCTACAAACAGCCAGTGAACGTCGCAGACGTTCGTGGTCAGCTAGAAGAAGCAGGTTTTGAAGACCCTGTTGTACTGCATTTTGGTTCTGAATCTGAAGTGCTTATTCGAATGCAGGGTGAACCCGATCAGGGGCTTGCTGAGCGAATTTATTCCGCACTGGTGGTTAATGGCGAAGAACTGGATTTGCGGCGAGTAGATTTCGTGGGTCCGCAAATTGGTGAAGAGCTGCGCGACAAAGGTGGCTTAGGCATGTTAATCGCCCTTGTGGTGGTGATGCTCTATGTGGCAATCCGTTTCCAGTTTAAATTCTCTGTGGGCGCAGTATTGGCCTTGGTGCATGATGTATTAATTACATTGGGTATCTTCTCTATAACCCGTTTAGAATTCGACTTAACCGTATTAGCCGCCACACTCGCGGTGGTAGGTTACTCACTGAACGATACTATTGTAGTGTCTGACCGAATTCGCGAAAACTTCCGAAAAATTCGCAAAGCCACTGCAGTGGAAGTAATTAATGAGTCGCTGTCACAAACATTATGGCGAACCATTAATACCTCGATGACTACCATGCTAGTACTTTTGGCATTATTCTTCTTCGGTGGTGAGCTAATTCATAACTTCGCTATTGCGCTAATGATTGGTGTGGGTATTGGTACCTACTCATCTATTTATGTGGCGGCTACAGTTATGCTGGCAATGAATGTGGACCGAGAAGATCTAATTGAGCCAGAAGAGGGTGAGCTAATTGATGATTTGCCCTAAGACTTTGTGTTTTTAGGGTGAATCTGCGGGTTCGCTCGTTACAATAGAGGGTAACCGAATCACGCTCTCGGCCTCCAGGTCCTGCGGGCCCATTTTTTTCTTAGCGTTTTTACCCACGTAAAAGGCTATCGCGAATACACGCTGATTACTGTAACCATTTTCATCGGTTATCCGGGCAAATATATTTAAAAAATGTTTGCCCTCATTATGGGTTTGGATGGATAGGTTTATTTTGTTCGAACTATAGCCCTCCAATGAGAACATGTAGTCCATCATTGAGGGTTCTAGTGATAATGCAGTGTCTGATTCCAGTTTTATTTGCAATTGCCCAGAGCTATAGCCATCAGTAAATACCAGATCAATATTTTCAATTTCGCCAACTTCAGAAAACCCCTTGTAGTTATGCGAGAAGCCCACCTTAGCGCCAGGCTTTTGATAAAGATATGGGCTAGTTTTTGTTTGCCCTAAAGAAGTTAAATCTTCATTCACGTTAGTTTGAGCAGTCTTATTCGATAGTGACTTACTCTCACAGCCAACAAGAAGAAATACATATAATGCCAAACCTAAAATAACTAGTCTTTTAAAATTCATAATAACTATTTCCTAAATCGTTTTAACCTGCAAATTAAAACAATAATTTCCAAAAAAATTGGTGGGTGGATTCGCTTCAATTCTAAATATATATTTGTTAGCACTCAGGTTTAATTGATGGTCTAAGTTACTGTCGGTATTTTTTAAGGAAACTATGCTTCCTGATTTAATGACCGACAAAGCAAATCCATGTTGTTTATTTGCGTCAACTATTGCCAGTGAAATCAAGTATTTTTCTGCAAGCTGGGGTTCAAAGATAACATACTTAACATTACCCAATGTGTTTGAGGTCCCATATTCATTGTATAAGCAGAGTACTTTAGGTCCGCTGTTGGCGTATATGGTTTCATAAATAGGAAGTGTTGATTCAATTCCGCCGTCATTGATTTCATCAGATGCATCACTTCCAACACCAAAAATCTGTTCAGCATTCATAAGATTATCAACTTTTAATCGTTCTGGTTGTGATAGCTGATTTTTTAAAATTTCAGCAAAGGAATATATATTAGCTTGGTAGTCATTATTGATAAAATTAGCCGATGTTAGTGTTGAATAAATGGGTTCAAAACCAACTGATATATCGTCGTGACTTTCTGAATTTGAATCATATATATCATAAATTATTTCATGAATTGAAGCCTCGCTATACCAGCCGCTATTTTGAAAATTTCCGGACTCAATATTTAATGATTCATAGCTGGTATCACCTATACTATCTTTATAGATGTAGTCTTGGGTAACAATTGCTGCTAACGCATTACTCCAGCCCTCACTAAATGCGAGATTAAGATCGGTTTTTTCATAAGGGCTATGCGCTCCGCCACGTGAATCAGAGCGTGAAAAATTTTCTTCAAAATAATGACCCCATTCATGGATGATCACATGACGATCGTATTCATCTGTGTCGATACGACCCAAAATATAAATTTTGTCTTTGTATTGCCCCACATCTAAATTAGACCGACAATTTGACGTATTATCGTCTATTATTTTTAAATAAAATGAAGTGACTATATCCCCATCTGTCCAGCAACCTTGACTAGCATTATTATTTGGACTCCAGTGAATTTCTAGGGGAGGGAATGTGGTATTTGGGTCAATGGCGACCACTGTTTGAATTGCATCGTAGACAGCATCAAGAATAGCGAAAGGTGCAGACGAACTAACGCCATTTTCTAGTCCATTACTACCTGCAGGTAAGTCAAAATCTTTGGTTGCATCTTGCGAAGTAAAAAACAATGAGCTTTCTGAAATATAAAGTGGATGCTTTTTAGCTATAAGATTTGTGTTGTCAGAAACTTGAACATTCCAGTTTGCATTGCCCGTCATTATCATTTTCGCAGAAACACGAATCTTAACATCGGTGTTTTGATTGACCTCCAATGAATATTCGCCTTTTTCATTGGTAGTTCCATTAGCAATAGTAATGCCTGCAGTGTTAATGGCCTCAACTACAATACCTTTGGCGGGTGATATGATTTTTTTATTAAAATCTAACGCCGTTCCTGCAGTGTTGAATGAAATTAACTTAAAGCTAACTTTACCTGAAACCTTGATTTTAGATTCACAGGTTGATGTGTTGTTCCCACCTCCACAGGCAGTTATACCAAGTATCAAAATTACAATGTGAATCTTAGAGAGAATGGATTTGCAATGATGATTCATTGGCGTATCGCTTTTGGTTATTGTTTTTATATTATTTGGTAAATACGATATTGTTACAAGTTAAGTATCAATTTAGATTTACCATATATCTAATACATAAGTACTAGATACATTACCTAATAGTTTATTTATTATTCACTATCGAAAATATAAATAAAATTTTGTTCGTCTTTTGTAGGCGAAGAGGGAGTCTCTGGGTAATGTTCAATAAAAAAAGTATCGGGCTGTGCAAACTATTCCTGATTAGCATAATTGCCTTTGCTAACCTTGGTTTGGCAGCCAATGAAAGTACTTCAAATACAATCCCTGCGGTTGATACCGACGGCGATGGCCATATTGATTGGTTCGAAATTGATGTTATTACCAACGGTCAGGTACACCCTGATTGGGACTATGGGGTGACAGGTTTTGTGGGCTTTGTTGAACATGAGGACTTTGAGTCCGCTCACGAAATACTTCGAGAGCTCAGGCAAAGTCAAAACTCCAGAAATCAGTACCTGTCAAGAATAAGATATTGCGAGACTAATCAGTCAAAAAAATTCTCAGAGTTTGTTGCTGCTTCAAAAGCAGCAATGCAGGCTGAGGACATTAGTGCTGAAGAACAGGGCAGTTATATTTGTCAGAATCAAGAAATAATTACTGTCGTTGATGACGGCAATAATGAGCATGCAGAAAATAATTCGGGTCAGGCAGCTGAAAGTTTTTTAAGGGCTAGCTTCCGGTCATTGCCGGCAGATAGTGAACTCTACGGACCTTATGGGGATGGATACCCAAGAAGAGATCTTTCACAATTTAATAGAAATACCCTAAACATTTCTCGTTCAGCGCCCTTAGTCTTTCCTGAAGCTGATGAAATATATCTTGAAATTGAAATTCGAAATAGTGATTCTCTTGGGTGGGGTGATTTTTGGGTGAGTCTGTCCAATCTGGGCTGGAAAAATCAAAAACCTCTTTATGCCTCACCTTGGGGTGATAAAAGATGTGATATTAATGGTGAAAAAATACTGGGTCCATTTATCCCAAATCTTTGTGATTTTAATCTGTATAGAATTCCATTAAAGTCGAAATCTACGGAGGGTACTAATCACCTTAGTAATTCACACGACTTTCTAGATAATATTGACACTATAACATTGGACTTTATCAGACAATTTCAATATTCATGTCAATGGGATTATGAATGTGTCTTCTTTAAAGCAAGTCATGACATCAGAAATATAAAAATCGTTGGCGGTGATAGGTTCCCCAATGATCCCAATGAATATATTGATTCTGATAATGACGGTATTGGGGGTAATTCAGATTCAGATAATGATAACGATGGTACGCTCAATGAATTGGATGCCTTTCCATATAATCCATATGCAAAAGCTGATATGGATGGCGATGGATTTGCTAATCTAGCGGATATGGATAGGGATGGGGATGGCATTCCACAATCAGACTTTAGGTTAGATATGTCAAACCCCGAGAATGGTTGGTTTGGACTCAATATATCGGCAAACAACTATGAGTTTTTCTACAATGCTGCTATAGAAGCAGGCTGTGATGTCTATGATTTAGATTGTTATGGGTCTAATCTTGCGCGTAGCTTAAATGTAAATTCTGATAATCTTCTATTGTTGGAGGGAAACAGCGGGGGAGTGCTTATATGGGAAGGGAGCGATTATTTCCGTTTTGATAATGATGCTGACAATGATGGTTACATTGACAATACAACATCCCCTTATTCTCCAAACCCTGAAATTGATGCATTCCCAAATGATCCGACAGCTTGGGCTGATGTAGATTTTGATTGTGTTCCTGATAATTTAGATAATGACCTCAATAGTATTCCTGACACTGATTGTGATGGACTGAATAACTCAATTGATACTGATGATGATAATGATTCCATTCCAGACAGCCTGATTGTTCCAGTAATTGTAGAGGGTGCACTGGATACTCAGTGGAGTGCAGGCTCAAATATCATTGATGAAACTGGTTTAAATCTTTGTGCCATAGAAGATGTAGAATCTAATCCCAATGGTAGTTGTAATCAGCTAGCCGTATCCCACCAAATCGACAATGATAATACTGAATCGGGCATATTTAAATTAGACTTTCAAAAGAAATCAGTAATTAATCATCCCGGCACTCGCCGTGGTATTGAGTTCAAAACTCATGATTATCTAAACATATATTCGGTTAGTTTTGGCGATAGGTTTTATCCGGTTGGTTATTTTGAGGTTGATTTGAAGCTCGATGGTGCAACCGGTGGTGAGGATTTGGGTTTCAACTTAATCTCATCCAATAAAAAACTGTCACAGACACTGCCTCTTGATCTTAAAACCTATTGGCCAAAAGTGTATTCTGGAGATTGGACCTCGCTAAAAATTCCCATCTATGATTTTTTTGCTGATATGCAACATTTTGAGCAAATAAGACAATTTCTTTTTGCACCAGACTTGGCCAAAATATCGGGATTGAGAGTCAGTTCAAACCTCGTAGAAAGCGCTTACTCAGTTAATATAAAAAATATACAGTTTGTTATTGAGGATAAATATCCTCTCGAATTTGCACCTTGTTGTTTTGAAGATGGATTTGCCAGTAATGATTTCGATAATGATGGTGCCACAGGTGCGAATGACGAACACCCATTTGTAGCCAATATAGACACCGACAATGATGGAATAACAGATGGGGTCGACGATGATATTGATGGCGATAACATCTCAAATAATCATGAAATAGAAGCTGGAACAGACCCCTATAATTCAGATACCGATGGTGATGGTGTAAATGATAACAGGGATTTTTCACCTTTGGATCCGGCGGATGGTAGATTCATGCCCTTAGATATTTCAGGGACATGGAGACTACGACATAAGGCGGGCGCCATGGGATTGGGTCGAGCCGAGGGGAGTATTGGTGACTGGGCTTCAACAGATTTTACGATTACAGAAAGAGGGTGTTTGTTTGATGATACTTA
>Ga0115008_10005448_pt1 | contig 10511 bp, 9 predicted proteins | sample FraStrMetagenome_FD_87164 | JGI IMG/M metagenome (GOLD analysis project Ga0115008, IMG submission 87164) | Marine eukaryotic phytoplankton communities from Arctic Ocean - Fram Strait ARC3M Metagenome | ecosystem: Environmental > Aquatic > Marine > Oceanic | place: Fram Strait | collected 2012-06-18
GAAGCACAGCGTAGTTTGCGCAGCGCCTGAAGGGCGACCCGTAGGGTGAGCGCAGCGAATCAAAAAGTGACTGGCTGTCGGGCCACCCCCGACGACCTTGAACTTAAAACTTAAAACTTAAAACTTAAAAAAATGAAAAACTCTCAATCCATAACGGATCTAAAAAATTCCACCCAACCCATATAACCATCTACTCCTGAGAAGAGTCATCCTCAGCATACAACTCACCATTCTCGAACATCCCAGCCAAAACCTTCCGCATAACCTCATCATCAAGCCAAGCCTTTAAAGCCTCAACCGAAAAAACCAACTCATTACAAATCACTTTAATCGAATTCCGAAGCGCCAAAGAAGCATCAGCCAACGCCACCTCACGGCCATTAACGAAAAACTGCAATGACTCAGCATCAGCAGACTCAATATAATAAAACCGCGATGCAGTATCCCTATGTATATTCAGCGCTGAATCAGAAAAATCAACCTCATCAATAACAAGATCTTCATCATCATCATTAATATTAAAAGCCTCATCGCTAATTGTCTCAGCATACTTACTCTGAGTCGCCCAACGACCAAACCAACGACGCAACTGCTCTTTATCACTCAATTGCTCAACCAGCATTGCCGCTAAATTATCAATCGTCTTCGCATCAATCGCGCCGGCACCCGATGTTGTAATATCAGCATCTCTAAACCGTTCGTCCTCAGAACAATGCTGCTGCATATATCCCGCGTAATCATCTAACATCTCAGCCTTTGATGGCGATCGAAAACCTACAGAATAGGTCATGCAGTCATTATCTAAAGCCGTACCCCAATGCGACGCATATGGCGGTACATAAAGAATATCACCTGGGGAAAGCAGGTAGGTCTCTGTACCATTGAACTCCGTTAATAATGATAACGGCTGTCCTTCTTGCAAAGGCGTATCTTGATGACAAGTTTGTCCTATCTGCCATTCTCGCTGGCCTTGGCCTTGTACTAAAAACACATCGTAGCGATCAAAGTGTGGACCAACGCCGCCACCTTTCGTCGCATAGCTAACCATGACATCATCGATTTGCCAGCTAGGTATAAAGCCGAAGTAACTAAGTAGTTGAGCGACTTCAGGGGCATAGTGATCTACCGCTTGAACAAGTAAAGTCCAATTTTTATCGTCTAAGGAGCTAAGTCGCTGTTCAGAGAAAGGGCCTTGCTCCAATATCCATTGGCTCTCAGTAATACTGTTAGCGATAGGTCTTGAATGTATTAAGCGTGATTCAACATGGTCTTCTAACGCTAGCCCAGCTAACTCGTCGGCAGATATCGGGTTCTGCCAGCCAGCTAAACCACCTTTAATGAGTAGTGGTTTTTTTTGCCAGTATTCGCGTAAAAAAGTTTCTTGGTCAAAGTTTTTCAAGGATTGAGTGGGCATAGCGATACGGCTTTTTTTATGGATAACAAAAGGGATTGGCGAACACATAGCAAGCTATGCCTAGGCGCTTAAATTAATGAGGGCTAGTTTATCGTATAAACGAAGGTGATAAAGAATTTTTAAGGTAAATGTTTTGGACGATGCTTTAATACACTATGAATGACAATGTCACTTTCAAAAACGACATAAAAATCTTGGTATTCCCAGCGACTAATTGGCGGCTCACCGACATTATCACTGCTGGATGATGCTTGCCCATATTGGGCTAACACATGGGCTTTGCTGCTGCCGCGCTGAGGGCGTTCAATAGTTTGTAATTCTTCGGCTTGGGAGGCAACCGGAATTTGAATGACTTCTGCATGAATGCTATTCATCAAAAACACACTAGCGCCAATGCTAATAGATAACGCTGTAATGATACGAGCTAACATAATGACTCCTCTCTAAAATCGTGCTTTAAAAACCTTTAGTGCTTAACAAATTACTTAACCAGTTGCTTAACTAGCTTTCTGGATTAGGATCTAGCGAATGCTTAAGGCGTTGCTGGCGCGCTTGCACTTGCATAATGTGACGAGCGATAACTTGCTCATCTTGATCGGGGAGGGACTCAAAGGCACATGACATATGATAACCGCCATCAATCGCACGATGACAAGCAACAATACGTATATAAGCGGCAAAACCAATCAATGTTTGATGAAACCAAATTTTAACCGCATGTAGACTGTTTGCTTCTAACTCAGAAGGGTAATTGAAGCCAATTCCGCCTTCGCTAATATCCACAGACTGCAAATCAGCCTCACTGCCCACTAACGTTGAAGCAACGGCATTGCCGACACCTTCAATTTTTTTGTTAATCGCTTGTAAATAGAGGGCTATTTCAGGCGTTTTTTCATGAATGCTTCGAAAGACAGTGCCATTATCTGTGTCTATACCGCGTAACTCGCGCATGAGTCGAAAAGCCTCAGACTCAACAAAACAGGCTTCAGCTGGCTTATTTTGAACATCTTCAGCATTCACCGAGGTTAAATCGAGAATGGCGGTATCATCGATACGGTAGAGCTGACGGCGCTCATCCTGTTTAGTTGAGTTATTATTGCTTGTTGAGTCCATAGGATTATCTTTTGCCATTAAATTAAAGCCTAATAAGACTTTCAGTTTAGTATACTAATGGCTTAAATTCACGGTGCATAAGCAGTTGTTCGGTACTGACGGTCCAATGTGTAAAATGTGACCGAATTCTCACTATTTAGTCAGTCATTAGGATTTCACTTAGATTATGTTATTAGATCAGTTGCATACATCAGCTACAGGCAGACAAACGCTAAAAAGAGCACGGACGCATTAATCCCATATGATTCCTCGATCCTTCCCATTATTTATCGCTTTACGCTATGGCATTCCCGCTAGAGGGACTGGTACGTCCGGCTTTTTAAGCGCGGTATCACTGTTGGGTTTATCTCTGGGTGTCTTTGCTCTCATTGTGGTTGTTAGCGTAATGAATGGCTTCGAGCGTGAACTTCAAAGCCGGTTACTTTCTTTATTACCGCATGTGCAACTTTTAACGCCTAATACGTCTCATTCAAACAGCAAGACTAATAGCGTTCAGCATCAAGATTGGCAGTCATTACGGAATGAGCTTTTAAAGCATCCTGATGTAATAGGCGCCGCGCCATACGTTGAGACCACGGTAATGCTCAGTGCCAACCAACGCTTTCATAGCGCCACACTTAGCGGTATTGATATGGCAAGTGAGCAAAGCGTCTCGGTTTTGCATCAGCATATTATTGCCGGTGATATTAATCGCTTGGCAGAAACACGTTATGGCATTGTCATCGGACGCTTATTAGCAAGACAGCTGGGAGTTATTCCAGGTGATAAGCTCAATATTATTATGCCGAAGATTAGCATTACGCCACTCGGGCCAGTAACACGTCAAAAACGTTTTGAAGTAGTTGCTGTATTTGAAGTGGGTGCCGAGCTTGATCAAAACTTAGTAATAACGAATATCACGACTAGCCAAAAACTATTAGCTATAGGCGAAAATATAACAGGGCTTCGGATTGCGGTTAATGACCAGTTTAAATCTATGGCTATAAGTGAATCGCTTGTTGCTCAACTAACGGCTAATAATATTTTTGAAAGCCCACCAAAATTAATTGATTGGCGCGAAAAAAATAGTAGTTTGTTTAGAGCGATTTTTATGGAAAAAATCATGATTTTTATATTGCTCATGTCTGTAGTCGCCGTCGCTTCATTCAATATTGTATCGATTATTTTAATGACGGTAACGGATAAACGTAGCGATATTGCGGTATTGCGAACGATGGGTGCTAGCGCAAGCGATATTCGCCGGTTGTTTATACTACAAGGCCTATTAATTGGTGTTATGGGTACCTTTACCGGCGTTTTACTGGCTATTTTAGTTGCGCCTAATGTTGGTAGTTTATTGCAAGCATTTGAATCGCTGAGTGGCTGGCAACTCTTTGACCCTAGCGTTTACTTCATTCCGTTTTTACCTTCTGAACTTCGAACCAGTGACATTGTTATTGTCAGTAGCGCAGCTATTGTCATTAGTTTATTAGCGACACTTTATCCTGCAGCTAAAGCGGCAAGTATTGAGCCCGCAGAAGCACTGGCTTACGAGCATTAATTGGACGTTAGATGACGAATTTAAAACCGACAACAACAGCAATGAACCACGATGAATCAGAAATTAACACTGAAACTGATTCCGTTTTAGTTTGCTCTAATTTAGGTAAGCGTTATTCAGAGGGTGGTCATGAGCTCACTATTTTAGAAAGTATTGCCTTAACTATTTCACCCGCAGAGCGAATAGCTATTGTTGGCGCCTCAGGCTCAGGAAAAACCACACTGCTCAACTTATTGGGCGGACTAGACCAACCAACTACTGGCGACGTCTCGATTCTCGGACAGTCATTATTATCACTTGATGATCGTTCACTTTCAGAAATGCGTAATAATACATTGGGCTTTGTTTATCAGTTTCATCATTTACTGCCAGAATTTACAGCATTAGAAAACGTGCTCATGCCGCTAATGATTGCTCGTAAAAACAAACAACAATCCATTCAAAGAGCGACCGAATTATTAGACGCAGTAGGGCTTTCTCAGCGCGCTACGCATAGACCCTCGGCATTATCGGGTGGCGAGCGTCAGCGTGTGGCTATAGCGCGCGCATTGGCTAACAATCCATCTTGTGTATTAATGGATGAGCCAACGGGTAATTTAGATCGCCAAGCATCCGATAGCATTGAACGACTCATGGATGATTTATCTCAGCAATTAAATACCGCCTTTGTAGTTGTAACCCATGATCAAAGTGTGGCTGAACGAATGGACAGTATTTATTGTTTAGAAGCCTGTCGACTTGAGCGACAAGCATGAATAACATCGATCAAGCAACATCAGAGACAATAGGTTCCAGTGCTTCGGAGCGTTTTGGCAATACAAGTATATTCTTAGGCTGGCGGTTTTTTGCATGTCGAGAACGTACTGCTTTAGTATCTTTTATTTCATCGGTTTCTATCGCAGGATTAAGTTTGGCAATTGCTCTATTAATTGTCGTGCTATCGGTAATGAATGGTTTTGAAAAAGAGTTCCGTGATCGGATACTAGGCCTAGCACCCCATGCCACACTCTGGTTTTCTGCACCTATTGATGACTGGCAGAAAGTAGTTGATCTATTAGCCTCTGAAGCCGATGTGATTCGCGCTCAACCCATCATAGAATTTAAAGCTATGGCCGTTGCCGCTAACCGTGTGCAACCCGTACTTATACAAGGGGTTGACTACAGCAAGGTTAGCACCTTAATGAAAGCCTATTTAAGTTCAGGTCAACAAACGGCTGCATCAAAAACGCAAAGCAAAGATTTACTCGATAAAAACTTAATACTTGGGGCCGGCTTAGCTAATCAGTTAGGACTAGTGCCCGGTGATAAATTACGCTTAATGGTGCCCAACAATACAAACAACAACGCCGCCAATTTTAATGCTGCAAGCAGCGCAGTTAGTCATTCCTTTATTGTCAGCGACACCTTAGTTACCGGTACAGAAATCGATAATGGCATTGGCTTAATTAACCTCAATGATGCCGCTCGCATTACGCAACTAGACGGGCAAATTCAAGGCATTCAAATACAGGTAGTCGATATATTTCAAGCAAGGCGCATAGCAACTCACTTAGCGATTAATTATCAGCTACCTGTGCGCATAAGCGATTGGACACAGACATTCGGCAATCTCTACACAGCCATTCAACTCTCGCGACAAATGGTGGTCTTGTTGTTAACTAGCATTATAGCTGTAGCCGTTTTTAATGTATTTGTGACATTGGGTATGGTGGTTAAACATAAAAGAACCGATATCGCTATATTACGGACCTTAGGATTTACGCGACGCGGTGTATTACTAAGCTTTGTAATACAAGGAATGCTTATTGCTGTTATTGGCTGCGTTATTGGTGCAATAGCTGGATGTCTATTAGCTCTGGCTGCGCCGTCATTGGTGGGCGGTATAGAGCTACTATTAGGTGTTGAGCTTCTTCGAACGGATATTTATCCAATAAATTATTTACCCTCACAAATCAAAGCTGCCGATATCTTTTTAGTTTGTGGCGTCGCATTAACCATGAGCCTGCTAGCCACCTTGTATCCTGCATGGCGTGCTGCAAGTATTTTACCTGCTAAGGCATTACGTTATTTGTAGTGTATTAGTTAAGCGTTTGTTAGTGCATCAGCAACCAGGATGGTCTATCACAACTTACTCGAAGTAGGGCTCGGCACCCTAGTAAAAACATACACTTACAAGCACTACTTAAAAGCTAGCCCCAAGCCAGCTTGAATTGATTTAAATACAGTTAAAAGGAGTTTAACTATGTTTAAAATACTGTCTATTCTTACCGGTATTACTACGCTGTGTTTTTCAGATACACTGCCTTTTGCGCTGCAAAATAATAACTGGCTAGATGGTTTTCAGTCGTATTTTCGACTAGCCCCTCAAATTAACTCTCAACTAAACCCAGCCTCTTATCCTCAGCTTTTATATTTTCTTATCGCCTTATCTTTAATTTTTTTATTGCTTCGCTTTTTTCTTGTTAAGCTTCTACTAGTTAAACCACTACCAATTGACTCTCTACACAGTCGAAATAAAAAACGATTAAAAACGATTTTTGATGTCGGCCTATTGTTTTTATTAGCAGCCACCTATGCTCAATCAATCGCACAATCACAATTAAATAGCAGACTACCCGAGAACTTAGATGGGGCCGATATTGTTATTACAGGTACGGTTGTCGGCTTAGTTGAGCGACATGAACTCGATAGCTATCGCCAGCAAAGCTTTTACCAACGGTTTTTATTTAAGGTTAATCAATTCGATAACAAGCTTGATGCTAATAAAAAAAGCCGCCACTATAAACCTCGCATTATCCAAATAAATAATTATAAGTATTTAGATATTCAAAGCGGCCAGCAATGGCAATTTACTGTCCGTTTAAAAAAGCCACGTGGCAATAGTAATCCTGGCGGCTTTGATTATGTCCGTTATTTATTTTCTCAACGGATTGATGCTACAGGCTACATACGCTCTATTGAACATTCGCAGCTAATTAATCAAGGTCATATTCATTGGCTTACGGGAATTCGTGATTCACGAGTTAAGGCGCTACTTAAGCCTCTCTCAAAGCTTAACAATGAAGGCTTGCTTAAAGCACTACTACTTGGCGATAGAAGCGACCTAAACCCGAATGACAAACAGCTTTTAAAACGAACAGGCACATCTCATTTACTTGCAATCTCAGGCTTACATATTGGTGTGGCAGCACTTTTTGCGGCACTGCTAGTTAAAGGCTTGCTATGGCTTCTTCCGCTTACTATGCACTACAAGCCAAGAGTATTAATTATTGCTATTGCAGCATTACCTATTGCAACGTTTTACGCCATTGTTGCTGGGTTTTCATTATCAACTCGTCGCGCTTTAATCATGCTGGGCTGTTTCTTAGTCATGATTTTACTACGAAGACAAACGCATTTACTTCAAACGCTTAGCATAGCAGCGCTCATTATTGTTATTATCGATCCTCTATCAGTTCTTTCAGCCGGATTTTGGTTTTCATTTTCAGCTGTGGCTATTTTGTTGTGGGCATCTCGAGCCATGCGCTTTTCTAATAAAGACTCAACTAACGATACAGCCATATCGACACCATCACAATTAACATCAACATCCTCTTGGTCAATATGGATTGCTAGTAGCCGAGAAAAATTAATTCTTTTTGGCTTAGCACAAATGGCTATTTTTATAGCAATGCCACTTGTACTTTCATTGTTTACTGGCCAAGGCTCTCTACTAACACCTATTGCTAACTTACTTGCAATTCCAATAGTCTCGTTAACTGTTGTTCCAGCTGGAATAGCAGGCCTATTAACATCATATATATCATTAACAGTTGCAGAATATTTTTTTGCCATCGCTGATTTTTTTCTCAATTGGATATTAGTATTATTAAATTGGCTTGAGAGCTTTGCTCGAAATCTTCGTCATGGTCCTTTCAATATTGATATGGTGTCGTATCAACCCTCACTTACTCCTTTATTGTTTGGAATAACATTCATCAGCATTATCATTTTATTAGGTAAGCGTGGAGTGCCTGCTTATGCAGCAGCTGCTATTATTTGGATTGCTGTATTTAACCCACTTAATTTTCGCATAAACACTCAGCAGCTTTCGCTTCAAGAGGGTGACATTATTCTTACCCAATTAGATGTCGGACAGGGATCTGCCATACTCTTGAGCACACGTAATTATCATTTACTCTACGATACAGGTCCCCGATTTTCAGAAGCTTCCAATGCGGCTAGTAATATTATTGAGCCTTACATGGCAACCATGGGAATCAAGGCGCTAGATACTGTTATCGTTAGCCATGGTGACAATGACCACTCTGGTGGTGCTAATTATCTTAATGAATACGGCAATGTTAAAGACTGGCTTTTGGGTGGCTCTGCTAACGTTTTGCCCATTAATAAACCAACTAACGATGTAAGCAATGTGGGCATTGAAAACAATAAAGGTAATGCAGGTAATGTAGATAATATAAAAGAAACTCGAAACTATGAGCCGAATAGATGCAGAGCAGGGCAGCAATGGCTGCGCGATGGAATCACCTTTGAGATAATTCATCCAACCACTGTTCAGTTTAGTAGTGAGAATGATCAATCTTGTGTGTTAAGAGTCGTCGGCAAACATTCGGATAGAGCATTAGCCCTTTTAACAGGTGATGTAAGCCGTCGCGTTGAAAGCCATCTTGTAAGCACATCGCGCTCTAAATTGAGCTCAGATCTATTAACCGTGCCACATCATGGCAGCGCTTCGTCATCGAGTATTGCACTTATCTCCGCCTCTCAACCATCTGTAGCGTTGGTATCAGCGGGGCATCGAAATCGTTACCGTCATCCTCATCCCAGAGTTACCGCACGTTATTTAGACAGAAATATACCTATTTATCGCTCAGATAAACTAGGAGCAGTGCAATTTATCTATCGTAGTGGCGAGTGGAAAGGCCCTTATTGTGCTAAATTCAACGCTGAGCATTTTTGGCAAGACTCAAACCATAGTAATCATTGCATAGGATCAATTAAGCCTTAGCATTGTTATCTAGTCGTTATTTATTCATCACTTTTTCGTTAAAATAGAGTGATCTCTCTTTGTAAAATATAGCAATTGTGAAAGAACATAATACCCCTAAGCCGCGGAATACGATAAAGTCGCAGGCTTTAAATAATGACTTTGCACGACAGCCTTATTGATTGCTTTGAGACTTACATTATTCGTTATCAAAGTAGCTAATATACAAACATCCAAAGTATTTAATAGGAGACATAAGTGTGTTGGAATTCATAAAGGCGGGTGGCTGGTTAATGATCCCTATCATCCTCTGCTCAATAGTAGCCGTAGCAATATGCTTAGAACGACTGTGGACACTTAACCGCTCAAAGTTAGCGCCGAGTAATTTACTCGCAGCCGTTTGGAAAAACATTCAAGCCGGCCGTCTCGATAGCAACGCTATAAAATCCTTACGTCGTGAATCTGCATTAGGTTTAATATTGGCTGCTGGTTTAAGTAATACCAATGCAGGCCGTGACGTAATGAAAGAAAGTATTGAAGAAGCGGCCAGCTATGTTGTGCATGATATGGAACGCTACCTCAATACACTTGGCACTATTGCTTCAGTAACACCTTTATTGGGATTGTTAGGCACTGTTATTGGCATGATAAAAGTTTTCAGCGACATCATGATACACGGCGCTGGTAATGCAGCGTTATTAGCCGGTGGTATTTCTGAGGCGCTTATTACCACCGCGGCAGGACTTACAGTAGCCATTCCTGCACTCATTATGCATCGATATTTTCAACGTAAAATTGATACTGTTGTTGTGACTATGGAGCAAGAAGCTACCAAGCTAGTTGATGCTCTACACAGCGAAAGAGATGTAAGTGTTCAACCAACGAGCGCTTAGAATGTTAGCGATAATTCATTGTAATAAACATAAGGATTAAAATACCTTGCAGTTTAAACGCCAGAAGCAGGCCGCTATTGATGTTAATTTAACGCCGTTAATAGACGTTGTTTTTTTATTATTAATATTTTTTATGGTCTCAACCTCATTTATTAAAGAGACGCATTTAACGCTCAACTTACCGACAGCCGTTAACGCTGAAGAGATCGTTAAAGAGACCGTATCATTAGAAGTGATAATCGATAATAACGGCTTTTATCGTATAGATGGTCGCGCGCTGATCAATACTGACAGAGAGACGCTAGAAAGCGCTTTAAAGAATTTATCTCAAGGGGATTTATCGATACCCTTAACCGTTACTGCAGATGCAACGTCTCCCTATGAGGCTGTAGTCAAAATAATTGATATTGCTGGGGGTTTGGGTTTTACCAAAATAAACATTACCACCCAGCCCGAAGCTGAAGGATAATAAAGCCAGAACGACTCTATTTGATTAACAGGGTAACTTGAGATGCCCTTAAAGCCCCGAATGAATGAATGTCATTAATATGAATCTTATAA
>Ga0115008_10005449_pt1 | contig 10510 bp, 4 predicted proteins | sample FraStrMetagenome_FD_87164 | JGI IMG/M metagenome (GOLD analysis project Ga0115008, IMG submission 87164) | Marine eukaryotic phytoplankton communities from Arctic Ocean - Fram Strait ARC3M Metagenome | ecosystem: Environmental > Aquatic > Marine > Oceanic | place: Fram Strait | collected 2012-06-18
TCATCAGTTAATTGCGCAGATAAAATTTTCGACTGAAACAATGCAATTAATCGCTCAGTGGAAATGTCAGAGATTTCTACTGTTTCCTTTAAACTGTTCTTAGAAAAAAATGCATCAAACCATTCTCCATAATCCTCGCGGATTCTTGCTTCCAGTTTACTTTTAGCTGATAATAGTTTTTGAAGAAGTTCATTTTCCCCCACATTCGTCTTAGGCTGGGATTTAGATTCAACCTGATGTTCGATATTTTCGATAACTTCTTCGATCGCTTCAAGAAGTTGCTCACCATCAGCTTCATCACTTACTTCTTTAGAATTAGTTTCTACCTGATGTTCGATATTCTCGATGACCTCTTCAATTGCTTCGAGAAGCTCTTCGTCATCAACTTTTTCATTTTCATCACCGTCAACAACATTTGTTTCTACCTGATGTTCGATATTTTCGATAACCTCTTCGATTGCTCCGAGAAGCTCTGCATCATCAACTTTTTCATTTTCATCTCCGTCAAAAACATTTGTTTCTTCTTCAGAATTAGTTTCTACCTGGTGTTCAATATTCTCGATAACCTCTTCAATTGCTCCGAGAAGCTCTGCATCATCAACTTTTTCATTTTCGTCTTTATCAGATTCGCTACTTTCCAGAGTATGAAAGTCGTGTAGCTTCTGGATGTTGTTTGAATCTCTTAGTTCCTGGGTTTCATTATCCGATGTTGACTGTAAGATTTTCAATTCTTCGAAATAATCGAAGAAATAAACCAAAACAAAGAAGAGTCCGACAGCACCTGCTATGCATTTGCTTCTTCCGAGCCTTTTCGACCTTAGACTTCGATTCGATCCTTTCTGCCTTGGCATGACTACTCTTTATGGCAAATAGATCCGATGCCGTTTTGTTATGTGCACCATGTGCGTACTCTTTGGTCTTGGATAGCACAAGAAGTACAAAGTTTTGATTCTGTTGTAAGATACATATTCATACATGCTCATATGTGTACGTGAATTTATTATTGCATTAATTAAGGTATGTGTGTGTTACTTAGTTAGTGATTTTTTATCTGTGACCGATTTTGAGCGGAACGCCTCGGTTAGTACCACAAATGACGTCAGAACTGATAATCTATTCGATAGTGAAACCTGGAAGACTGTCTAAGTACAATGTCTGGGCATATACTAAAAATATAGCAGAACTAAACTAAGTTTGCATGATGATGTCGACAAAATTACAGCAGCAGCAGTTACCTAATAAAATTTCTATGATTGTTATTAGTAGAAGGCGGGAAAAATTGGAATATATTTCGAAAGTTGAACAAACATGCCATCCTCATCACCTCTTAAGATTGAATTCAAAGTCGGAAATACTTATACAAGGCTTGATGAAAGCAAAGCTAAGCTTGATACAACTGGAAATCATCTCAAAGTCCACGACTGGACTTTGTTCGTTGATTTAGAAGAGGGGTCTGATCCGAATCACGTAGATTTGGTGAAGTTCGACATGAACCATGATTCCTTCAGCCCGCGAATCTTTCAAAGTCACTGTCCTGTTCCTTTGAAAAATAGCGATGGATCTACTTTCTGGAGATTTTCTACTCGCCAGCAAACTTATGGAATGAATATTGGAAACATTTCTGTGATTGTGAGAGGACGTGGTGGCACGAATGCAAAGTGCAATTACAAATTAGAAAGCAGAGATGGTGAATGGAAAACCACTGAAACATTTGTCCTCAATGAGCGTCGAAATCTAAGGCCTTTCACTCCAGTCAAGATGTGGGATCATAATTTTGGTGTTGAGCTGGAACTAACTGCTAGCAGCCATTCAAGAATAGATGATATTGCAAATATTATTGGATCAAAATCAAACCAGCACATTGCAATATACGAGAGCTGGAGCGAAGGAAAAGCAACAAGTAGTCACTGGAAATTAGTGCCTGATTCTTCTATTGCTTGCAGTTTAATCGATCCAGATTGCAACAAATTTGAACTTGTGTCCCCCATTCTGATGGGAGGACACGGATTAAACAAGTGTTATCACGTTCTATCAAATGGAGTTGAAGCAATTTCTTCAATAAAAGTGAACAAAAGTATGGGATTTCATGTCCATGTAGATGTTTCTGATATTTCATTGTTTAATCTCAAGAAAATTTGCCAGAATTTTATCAAGTACGAAGACGTTATGGATTCGTTTTTACCTCCTTCTCGCCGATCTGATAGTGAAGAAAGTAAAAGGTACTTCAAAAGTAATAAAAAAGCAATTCCAGGCGCTACAAATAAAGATCGCCATAACTTGATAAAAAAGTGCAGGACCAAGATGGATTTATTCTCACTCATGAACCCCAATGATGATCGCTATTATAAGTTGAACTTCCAAAATCTGGTAACTGGAAAACAACAGACAATTGAGTTTCGTCAACATTCTTCAACTTCCCAATATGGAAAGGTAAAAAATTGGGTCAGATTTTGCATGGCTTTGGTAAAAAACTCAATCCGTTTTAGACCGCCTTCGCCCATGATGGAATCATCAACATTAGACGAGCAATTTAATAATTTGTTCCATTATCTTATCAAAGATAGATACTTGAAAGAGTCTTATTTGCAGAGAAGAAAAGATTTGGCCGGTTTAGTATTGCATGAGGCAAATCAAGAATGTTGTAATGGCTGCTCAAATGAGGGCATATGCGAGGCACAGCATACACGAAAACGCCTACGTTATTGATCTTCCACTCATATTTTTGTATTGATTTATCTTTTGTTGAATGACACAATGAAGCATCACTTTTGAATCCTTCGTTGGTTCAAACCTGTGTTTCTTTTTAATCTTTATTTTGACACACAATAGCAGTTTAATATTAACTAGAATTTTTTGACTAAGCGTGATTTGTACTTTCACCTTAAGGTCTAAGCTCTGAAACACATTTTGTCATTATGTCAACTTTTATCTTATTGAAATCAGGGAACTCCTTTAAGACTTTCTGGCATATTCCAAGTGAAGCAATAGTGTGGTCTCCTTTCATATAACTATAGGCTAACTTGTATCCAATAGAAGCTGAGATAGAAGTTTCTATATCCCAACATTTCTCGTAGCATTCCGAAGCACTCTCAAAGTCATATTGTTTTCCCATTATGTCCCCTATAGTTTCCCAAGCTGGTGAACACGATTTATTGAACACTAGACATCTTTTGCATAAATCTACAGCTAGATCAAACTTATCTCGCAAAATGTATGATTCTGCGAGGTGCAAATAGCAACGTTCAAAGTCATCACCGAACTCAATATTATATGGAATTTTTGCCATTCTCTTAAGAGTGTTACGTGCTTTATTTACAGAGCTTTCCATCATATATGCGTTTGCTAAGCCAAAATAAGCTGACACCTGTTCTTTATCTTTGTCAATGATGGCTTGAAATGCTCGTATAGCATTAGATATGGTAAGTTCCTTTGATTTCATCACCAAATTAAAGCGAGTTTGAAGTATTTCGAGTTGAACAGCATCAGAGTCTCTTGCAGACAATTCTGTAAGAAGCTGATCAATCACTTTTATGTGTTTTTTCTTTTGGGTGGTATTTATTTCTATTTTCTGTAGGTCATTTCTATTCGGATTCAAATAAAGTTCCACCATATTTTGCAACGATTTTGTACCCCATACAATATCATGGCGTGCTTGATTAAAATGTAATATTGCTCCATTTATGTCATTTGTAAACCTACGATAAAGTCCTTTGCAAAAAGTGAAACCATTTGCTGATGTTGTTGTTTTTCCATGCTTTTCAGCCTCACGTAATAAAGCTGGAATATCTGACAATCGGCCTGCTCTTCGAAACAAAATCATAGCCTTCTCTAATACAATAAAATTATTGGGCTTAATCGTAAGTAATTTTTCGTAAATGTGAATTGCTTCATCATACTTTGATTGGAAGAATTTCATGTCACCAGCTATAATCATACCGTCACCAGTGTTTGGTTTGATTCTTGTCAGCAGATTGCAATATTCTTGACATTTATCAAAATTTTTTAGGCTTTGATATATTTTAGCAAGGGCTAAAATCGAATCATAGTGTGTTGCATCTATCTGGAGTGTAGCTTCATAACGGCTAATAGAGTCATTCTGTTTATGATCCCTCTCTGCACACTGACCGAGTTCGAAGTGTATTTGGGTCAAAATATTTAGATTTCGATTAAAATCTGATGAGGATTTATCCTCTTGCTTCTCAATCAGGGACTCTTGTATTTCTTTTGCCTGATTTAAAAAACTTTTGATGCTTTCATATTTATGACTCAATTTTAAAATATGAGTAAGCTGCATTATCATTTTTACATGATTATTCTTTTCGTCGTCAGATTGAAAGCTGTTATACTGATTAAGTCTAGAGATGATGAGTGTTTCAGCGACATCGTACTGTTTCATTTTCATGTACAGATGTACAAGGGCATTTCGAATAGGCGCATTACTTGGATCTGTTTGTAGCATATTCCTGTAATATTTCAAAGCTTTCTCATATTTATGGGTTGATACCAAGACTTTGCCGATCTTTTCTTTGAGCTTATTATTTTTCGGTCCAATATGCATTGCTTTCTCGAACGCTTTGATGGCTTGGTCAAAGCATTGCATTCTCATATATGCTTCTCCTAGAAGTATGAACGAATAACAAGACGGTTTGCTTTTCACCAAGTTTTTATGAACTTGAAGATAAGACTTTTTGTCATGTAACTTATCCCAAAAAATATCAGCTTTTACTACTTGGACAGCTGAAAATGAAGTTGAATACAACGGCACCTGGTTCAATAGTTGAAGTGCCTGTGTTACATTATGTTGAGATAATACAAGTTTGCTGTGTGCAATGATGAGTCTGGGTTCATTTGATGTATTCTTGAAAAGACTTGTAGCTTTTGACAAAACATTTTCTGCGAGATCAAAAAGTTCCAGGTCTATTGATACAGACGCCAATTTAACAAAAGACAACAAAACATACTTAGTAGAAACTGGATCGTGATTGATGAGTCCTTGAGTGTCATCATTTGTATACCCATCTATTGATTTTTGCAATATTTGTTGAGCTTCATTGATCATCTTTTCATGCAGTAAACATTCACTTTTCGTCAAAGAATAAAGTGGATTTTTTCTAAGTCGAAAATCATGACTTAACGCAGAATCGAGTTCTTGCTTCGCTGCCATAAAATCTAATTTTTGAACGTGAATATAAGCTGAAAGTAAATGAGCTTCACCTTCTGCATGGGTTTTATGGCATCTTTCAATGTATTTCATTGCTGTTTCGAAACGTTTTAATTCAATACACACTTTAGACAACAAAAGAAGTGAATTCGTATCTCCAGGTATTTTCATTGTTATTTCATTAAGAAGTTGCAAGCCTTTATCGACATATTCATAATTTGGTCCCATAAATTCATTTTTCTCAAGAGAGTTTGATAAATTATCTACTTCATCCAAGTATACCAGAAATTCTCCCGCTAAATGGTTTACAAAATCTAAATCAAATACGATAAAACTTTGTAGGATGCCATTATAACTGTTCTGTACTCTTTCTTGTAAAGCATCGTGAAGGTCCTTTGCTTCCGATAATAAGCGCGGATGTTTCAGTTCACTACGATGTTTTTTCCTGTGAAGAGTTGCTTGAATCAAAAGATATTCAGAAGACTTAGAAAACTTCGTATCGTCACCACTAATAGCTGAAAGGAATTCTATTTGCTGCTCCACATCTTCTAAACTTCCAAGTTCCATATGACAGCGCATTGCGCCAAATTGAGCAGACATATTGCTATTGTCTGCAACAACTGCTCTTTCATATGATTTAAGTGCTTTCTTAAAGTCACCCTTCACTCTTAACAGAAAACCGAGCTCTTCAAAGATTCGAGAATCAGAATCACTGTCTGATCTTGCCAATGATAGAAGTTTCAAACAAGCTGCATGGATTGATGAATTGTTTCCTCCTATTCTTGAAAAAAATCGACACAAATGAAGAGCGAGGTCTTTATCCAAGAAAAATTCAGGCAATTTCACTTGACCTAAGAGTAAATCAATATATTCATTTAATCTTTTGGAATGGCCTTTGACTAGACATTCCACGGATATTGCCATTATTAGCACATCCATATTTTCTAAATGAGTTTTTGTTCTTGTTACCAATGCCATCGTATCCAACGCTTGCTTCCAGTTGCTTCTTTTTAAATGTATACGACATTTTTCCATTTGAGCGGGAACAAATTTTGGACAGAGTGAAATGACGTTTTGAACGTATTTTAGACTTTGTTCTGAGTTCTGTTTCATTTCGTGCAATTTAGAAAGGGCGAGATAGCTCTCAATGCCTTGTGAATCTTTCAAAATTGCTTCCAAATCTTCTTCAAAATGTAACTTATTAGAATCTTTAGGAACAGTTTCATTTAAACTAGAATAAGACTCTTCCTTCTGAACTGCAGCTAGATGTATACTCCAGACTTTGAGACATACTACTTCGAATCGTTCACTTGAAGTTAAATTTCCAGCTTGGTCAATCCTAGTAAGAATTTTTTTCATTTGACTCAAGTTTCTTACATATAGATACAGTCTTGCAGTCATTATCCAGTTTTTGGAATCAGCTGTATCTTCAAGAGCTAAAGTTATCATTTCCATGGATTGTAAATCGTCATCATCCTTTTCTTTCCCCACCCGTGAAAGCTCATATTCTAAGACTAGGATCGAGTATTCCAGTTCTGAATGTGTTGAACGAAATGTTTGAAGATGTGAAAGGGCAATGGAAAACTGTTGAGTCATCCCAAGAGCGAAAATATTCCAAAATTCAATGGGACCATGGTTCGGATTCTCACAATGCTTAGTTATTGCGTGCTGGTAATGCCTGAGCCGAAGGTGGTAAGATTGGTAGGCTAGAATCTCATCAATAGTAGTTAGAGAGCTTTGCATCATTTTATCGATATAATTTCTAGTTGTGATGGATTTCATACATCAATTGTGACTATTATCAGCAGGAAATCAATTCAAAAAATTTGAAATAGTTTCTGCAAAATATATAAAACATTTGCTACGCCTTATTTTGAAAATGAATCACAAAATAGCTATTGTCGCAACTAGTGTGAATAAGTTCGATATATTCAAATTATTATTGTTTCAATAAAGTGTTCTAAATGAGGATTCTATTTATAGAATGTGGAAAGACCGCTCTCTTCCTTTTTGTGAGTTTCTATTTTTATCAAGTAAAAGCTAAACCATGTCATAATGCCTCTCTTCCTCAAGAAACACTGCGGGTTAAATCCGTTCATAAGTCAAATAATTGCACTATATTTCCTCAACCACATCAATATTTGAAAATGTTATACACTTCTAAACTCTATCACAACTGTGAGATTCTAGACGAAAAAGAAAGTATGATTGTGCAACCTAGGCAGAAACGACTTTATCCAAAAGCATGGCTAGGTGGACTTTTTCCAAAAACAGTCCCCCTTACAAGTATTGCGTCGCAACACAATTTGACTATGTGTGTAGGAGAAAAAAGACGAATTGTTGCTGGGTCTGATTGGGCATATAAAGATTCTTTCCGTAGAGGGAGTTCTGGAGTAGTAGCGGTGCCAAACTCTACAATTATTTGGGACTTGACCTTACTGGAAATTTTGGACTCGGAACAAAATGATAATGGTGATGAGAATCATGCTATTCCTCCTCCTGAATTCCTACAACAGATATTTCGTTCTTCAAGAAAAAAAGATAAGGATAGCGTTGATATTATCCCCCTTGGATCGCCATTGGCAGCTTTTCATAAAGCACGTGATGCTTGGGATATGGCTCGTGATGCTGCTCATGCGGACCCGATATGGGCATCAAAAGAAGAGAATAAACGTTTGTTGAAAGAATTAAAATCTTCATTTGAGGAAGAAAAACAGAAAAGTTAATATTTCAAATTAAAAAGTGATTTACTCCTATTAAGATATATTTGATCGTATACTATGCATTTATTTTTGTGTCTATTAATTGCAAGGTGTAAAGGTGCAGGCATCAAAACTTGAAAGGATGCATTCATTAAATCTTTTATTCCTTGCACCTCATTCAAGATTCTCTTGAATCTTTTCTTCTTTTTCCATTATTCCTCTTTACTGATAAAATTTAAAGCAGCACCATTAACACAAAATCTAGGCAGCCTTTCACCTGGGACGCCCACACGAGCCCTTGGATCAGATGTGGGAACGCGGCCTAATTCTTCTTGAGTCAAACTACTCCTTTTAGGCCCATCCATAAATACATGACCTAAATGTCCTTTGCACTTTTTGCATCGACACTCCATTCGACCATCCCACTCTTTTCTCAATTCTATTGTAGCGCTGTCGATGGTAGCGTCAGAAGATTCACTAGGTATGGTTTTGTAAAACGACGGCCAACCTGATTGGGAGTCATATTTTCCTTCCGAGTCGAATAATGGGGACTTGCAATTAGCACATACATATAATCCATCTCGTTTTTCATAGTTGAGTGGTGAAGTAAAACGCGGTTCAGTAAACCCAAGCTTTAATACAGCTAGTCGAAATGGATTGTATGTGCTTGAGTTTTCGTTTTTTTCTGGATCGATAGCAGTTTCAACGCTATTGTCTTCAGAAGATTGAAGAGAAGTTCTTGAGTTGGAAAAGAAAGAAAATGGTGATGGTTTCGCAGAGGCTGTTAGTGTTGTTGGAAATACATGGAAGGCGGATGATACTGCTGATGTGAGAAGAACAACATTACATCCAGCAGTTGCGATGTTTCTCAGTGCGAATGCTCTCATATCTTCCTCAACTTTGTGTTCTGAATGATGAAAAGCGAAGTCACCATTGAAAGCTCAAAATCTTACGTCACAAGAATCTTGAGTCACATCGTATATTTTGATTACGTCAAGCTGACGTTTTTTTTAACTGAACAAAATTGGAAGACCCGGAAAATGAGTTTAGGTCATTTTCAATTATGCCTCATGAAATTAAAAATTCTGGACATGGGCATTATTTTTGCTTTGACATAATTACATCCTATCATGAAGCAGGAAGATGCACTTATCAAGGATCCGTCTACTCAAGAGAAAACAGATTTAGAAAAAAAAGATAGAGCAGCTGATAAAGTTGGATCCAATGACGTCGCGGCCTCAACAGACATGAATTCAAAGAAAAATGCCGAACAGGAACAAACCCAGAACGATAAAAACATGGAACAGATGAAGAAACACGAACTAGAAAAGGAATTCAATTCATCAAAGAAAACGGTCTATCAATCCCCAAAAGAACAGAAAATGAACAACTTTGTCCTACAAGTTTGTGGTAATGTAAAACATCCTGAAATACGTCCTACTGGTATAGCTCATGATCAATCATTACGATCTATTCAAGAGGAAGATGAAGAATCTAAAGCATGGCAACGTATGGTATTAGATGGACGTGATTATTTTCCTCGTCATGAAAGATCAACGGAAGATGATCCTCTTGTAAATGATGATGAATTCTCTTTTGACAGTGAAGAGAATAGTTTTGAAGATGATGATGATAGTCGCGGAAGTTTGAGTGAAGATGATGAAAATGATGGGATTGAAGAAGTTCAAAACGCAAATAACGAACAACAAATTAGTCATGAATATGGAAGTCAAGCTTATATGAATCGAGATATTGAATCAAGCTCAGAATCTCGGGAATCAAACAATCGAAAAACACCGTTTATAGAAACCAACAATAATAACGATTGGTTTTCGTATGAAGGTACTTCTTCGTCAATATTGAAGTTACCTAATGTAATCGCTCCATCTATCCTGCCAGTATTTCGGTCTCAAATTCCTAAATTAAACAAGGAGGAAAAAGCTTCATTCCTTTCAAAAAATTCAAAGAGCAATAATTCTTTGGACTCAGAAGATGCTACCCTCGAACTCTCACTAAAACCTCCAACAATCATTCCAGATAATAAATCCTTAAATTTAGGATTTTTGCAAATAACGAAACAACAAGCTCTACCCAAAAAAGAGTCTTATTTGTCCCCTGATACAACAACTGGTACATGTTCTAATAATAATGTAAATATATCATCCTCGACACATCATTCAACATCTCTCCAATCTACATCTTTCATTAGCACAGGACCAATAAAATCATTAAAAAGAAAACGTCGACGTCAACCAACACGTATGGAGTTATTTTTTCTGTCAGTTGGACTATATCTATTTATATCTGTGACTCTTGCACCACTTAGTAATAACGACAATTTGCTTATGAGTGGTGTTCGGGGATCCGTCCGTCAAAAGTCAGATTCCAGTGGAAAAGATGAACTTTTATGGGAGAATAAGGACGAGAGCAATAGAATGCAAACAGAAGACGTTTCGCAATATCAAAGCGATCATATGGTAATCACGCAAGCAAATGAACAGCATCAAATAGCATACCCACAAATGCAACAGAATTCTGAGCAATCTCTAATTCATGAGGGTATGACTATTACACAAGCACATACTGAAGAAATCCAACAACAGTCACTTCAACGGCAACGTTTTCAACCATTACTTGATCAGCCGCA
>Ga0115008_10005450_pt1 | contig 10508 bp, 10 predicted proteins | sample FraStrMetagenome_FD_87164 | JGI IMG/M metagenome (GOLD analysis project Ga0115008, IMG submission 87164) | Marine eukaryotic phytoplankton communities from Arctic Ocean - Fram Strait ARC3M Metagenome | ecosystem: Environmental > Aquatic > Marine > Oceanic | place: Fram Strait | collected...
GAACCCACGACCCTCGGCTCATAAGACCGATGCTCTACCAACTGAGCTAAACGAGCTATTTAACATACATTATTAGCTATTTCTTTTTAAGTCACTTTTTTATCTAATATATTTATATGTCTGATAAAATCCCAATAAAAAATACCGACTCTGATGAGATGTGTCATATTTGTTACGAACCTATCAATTATTCTAATGTTAATAATATCGTTTTTTGTTTGAACTGTAAAAAAAATTATCATTATCAATGTATGAAAGTATGGAAAGAAACCGGAATATCCCCTGATAAAAAAGAATGCCCGTACTGTTTCAAAAATACTTTAAAATATCCCAAAAATAGATCTTTTTGTTGTTTACCTTGTTTTTAATTAAATTATATGGAATCTAATTGATTTCTTCTATTTCTTATAGGATATAATTGTTCATCCAGTTTGTATCTTAACAAAGACGCAAAACCCGCACTAAAAAATACAAAACAATGCCATAATGAATGAAATTTTATATATATCACATTATACCAATGTTGAACAGCAACGCAATACATTACTATCGCTGTAATACCACACGCACTAAATAAAAAAGATAAACATTTAAACCGAATAACATATCTCCAAATAGTTCTCCATTTTATAATTAATATAAAAAAACTACAAATTGATAAATACCAAGTAATTATCAACGATTGATTTAAATTTCCCCATAAATACACTATTAATACTATATTTTCTACCGCAAAACTTGTTATATAAATTTGTGGTTCTCTAACCCTTGATCCATACAATACAGTTGTAAATATTAAACTCGAGCAAGCATAACCATCTAATAAAGCCCAATTGCCATAATCTTCATCAGTAGTAAATACGTCTTCGTCGGGCAAGCTATGATGTGAGTGATATAAAAGAGAAAAAGTTACAGCATAAATAAATTTTATTAACATAAAAATACTAGACGCATCTTTACGTCTTTTCCAACTCCATATAAAAACACCCATGGGAAATAAAGCCGCTCCATGTGTTATTAATAACCATTGATCTAACATTTATTTAAATAATAAAATTATCTTTAAATAAATTATCTTATTTTTTTCTTCTTGTATTAATTCTTATTTTATTCTTTATAATTTTTTGTTATGCACCCCAACCCTCCTTTAAATAATTATCTAATAATTGTGACGACACTATATCATTCATATTTAATTTAGGACACATATCTTCAGCAACTTTTTTCCATCTTCTTTTTGATGCGGGACATTATATATATTATTATTACAGAATAATATATATATATGTGGTTCCCTCAAGACATATGGGGTATAATTAAAAGTTTTTATTTAAATTATCAAATTACTTGGTATAAAAAAATAAAAAATGTTATTAAAAATATACCGAAACCAGATAGTTCACGAAATGGACCAAGAATTATTTTTTCAAATACTAATAAAAAATTCCGTTTTGTAAAATATTTATACCATATCCCTAGATTTAAAAATTCTATGTACTCAAAAAATAAATATGATACATATACTATTATTGTATATCTTCCATATTCTCATCAATATGGTATTAGTATTGGATCGAATGACAAGATTATTATAGATGAATATTGGTCATATATTGATAAAGCAACTCCGTATTAATATAATTAACTTATTTAAAAACTTAATTATTATTATTATTATATGCCATTTACTATAATAAAAAATAATTGTAATCTGTTATGCAGTCATGTTTCTGCTAAATTCAGAGATGATCTTTTAATTGGAACAGAGCATTCATATAAGGTTATTCCAAAATGTAATACTCCGCAACAACAATTTTTAAGAACTGAATCTCAAGCAAAAGAAAATGAAATTAATATAAATTTAACCAGCGAAGAAAAAAAAACCATCGTTCTTACTGATCCAAAATTTGGCATGTTTTCTTTATTTAAATATCACGTTACTCGTGGTTATAAAAATGAAATGCTTATTAAAAAAAATGCCGTCTATTGTAGTCATATTTTTTCTTTATTAGGATTTCTACCCATTATCATATTTTTAGCACAATGGTCTATTTATATTGCTTTAATTGCCGATCAAACCACTAATATTGAAAATTTTGAAATATGTGCTAATAAAGCAGATTGGAGACAAAAATTAATTATGTTCGGCGCTTGTGGTCTTTATTTTGTAAAATCCTTTTTTTTATGGGATAATTTAACCGATAGAACAAGATTAAATAAAATGATACCTTCTACTGATACTTGGACCATGATTGATACTTTCCAAGAATTCGGGTTCAATCTATTCGTTTATGCTGCTAATATTTGGATTATATATAATGGACACAGTGTTACTGAAATGGTTATGGATTGCGTTGCTATGGAATTTTTGATGAATCTTGATAATGAATTCGAAGAATTATATTTCGAATATTTACCTGAAGCAGCCGATGATATATACGATAATGTTTTTATTTCGTATATTGAAAATTACAAATTACTAGAAGAAAAAAAAGAAGAAAGTTGTAGCTTCTATTGTCTTCATTGTATCACTTTTATTCCATTTAAAGCATTATTATCATCCTTGTTACTTTTCCCTCTTTTCTGTTTATGTATGATGATCTATGCACCTATTTGTAAATAATCTTAAATATATTTATTAAATTGATTTAGATAAATAACTATTTATTATATTATAAAATGGCTAATATTGTATTCCATAACAACACTGTATCTATTAATGACGTCTGGTATGAATCCCACGCTCAATTGCTAAGAATGGTCGCTCTAGACCTAGGCGCCGGACCTGATAAAATCGAAGAACTTTTAGAAAAATTTGTCGGAAATAAAAAGAAAATGAAAGCTCAAAAAAATCCATACGCACCTAAAAAACCAAAATCATCGTATTTTTATTTCTGTGATGAATTTAGACCCGGTTATATTGAAGATTTTAAAAAGGCAAACCCCGGTGGAAAAGTCTCGATTGCTAATATCGCAAAACAATTAGGCGCCAAATGGAAAAGTTTATCCGATAATGGCAAAAAAAAATATGTTAAAATGGCTGAAAAAGATAAAGTAAGATATGATAATGATATGAACACTTTTAATGAAAAATACGGTTAAATATATATTATTATTATTATTTCATAATATATATATGAGCGATCAAAAACTTAGTCAATTACAAAGAACCTTTTTTAAAATTGACGATTCTGAAGCAAATAATATGAATAGCTTCATTCCTTCCTCCGATTTTTCTATTCCATCAGTTAATTATTCTAATCAGTTTACACAATTTAATAATCCTAAAAATTTAAATGCTGTTATAAAAAATAATGGCAAATTACATACTGGTAATCAACGCATTATCAAATATCAACAACCCCTTAAAACCGAAGATAAACAAGATTCTCGTATGCAGAATGCTTTAATTGATCTTGCTTCAGAAAGAACTAATAATACACCACAAGTTAATGAATTAAAAAATCGTGTCATTGTTTCACAACTTAGTATCGATTCTAAATTTCGTAAAAACTATTTTTCTACTTCCGCTTCCAATTACAATGTTGATCTCACCACTCCTTTAAAAAATGTAATATCTATGAGACTCGCTTCATTAGAAATTGCTAATGTAGCTCATAGTGTATCTTCTAAAAATGGTACAAATGCTTTCAAAATAACTAAAAACGCAACAACTACCAATATTATTATTCCATCCGGTAATTATGAAGGATGGTTATTAGCTTCCTCTATTAACGATATCAGTGGTGGACAACTCGATTTTTTAGGATTTAATTGCTACGTTGATGAAAAAAGTCTTAGAACTACTATTTCATCTACCGATTATTCGGACTTTAAACTAGATTTCACTAATTTTGTTGACCCTCGCGCACCTCCCATGAAATCACTTGGATGGATGCTTGGCTTCCGTAATAAAATTTATGAAGGCGGTAGTAGTTATACTAGCGAAGCTACTATTGATCTCGCTGGCTCCAAATATTTTTTCCTTTGTATTAATGATTTTCAAAATAGCGTTCATGATGTAGTCACTGTTTTATATGAAAATTCTTTCATGCAAAATAATATATTGGCTAGAGTTCCTATGCGCGAAGGTAAAGGGGTCGTCCTTTTCGACGATTGTACTGATAAAATCACTAAAAAAAGACATTATTTTGGCCCCGTCGATATTAATAAACTCGATATTAAATTATTAGACGAATTCGGTGAACCTCTTGATCTCCTTGGCAATGATTTCTCTTTCGCATTAGAATTCCAAATTTTATATGAAAAATAATTATATATGTCACAAACTGATATTTCTAAAAATAATATTGATTATTCAAATAATATTATTTATCCTTCTTTATTTAATTATAATTACCCCAATGATTCTTCTAATAATCATTTCTTCTTAGAAGCTATGAATATTTCTGATATTCAATTATGGAAAAATTCTTTTAATTATGATCTTTCTCACAATATAATTATTAATTACAAATATTTATCCAAATTATTATTAGATTTAAAAAAATGTATTACAAATAACTTACATTTTGCTGGAAACTCTTTTTCTAATAAACAACTTGTTTTAGGAAATATTTATTTATATTATATTCAATTCGTTTCCAATGTCATATTTAATGTACCTACCGCATTTCAACCTTTTTTACTAAATAAAAAATTAAAAAAATCTATTATGAAGTTTGTCGATACATTGATTGATTCTTTCTATGATAAACCTAATTTAGACGCTTTTATTAAAAATCAATTTGATATCGACTCTTCCAATAATATTATTTTTAATATTGCTTGTATTCAATTTTCTATTGAAATACCGTCCAATATTATTAAATTGGGCGATAAAAAAATCACGATACCGCGATCATTATGGTCTATTAATATTATTATTGGCAACTCAAATCAATTTTAAAAATAATAGTATTCCAATAAATATTATTATTTTTATCTAACTGTATTTTATAAAATGGCTTACAATGCTGTGATTCAATTACCCGCTCTATTTGATGTTGAAGGTGGAGCTGCTGCTTTATTCGGCGAACAACAAGTATCCGATGTTATGAATAGTCACTTACTATTCTCCCTTGATAGACAAGCTAAAATTGGCAATGGCCACGTTGGTTATAGGGTTCCCGCTTCAAATGATGTTTCGAGTCTAGTTGACTCATTCAAAGAAACTTTTTTAGTTGGAGATACCGTTGCTGAAAATTACGATTCTGGTAAAACTAATGATACCTCTTTATTAGGAAATGGTCTTTTCTCCGATCTTGGTGCTGTACATACAGCCGACGTCGCAAACCTAGGACACCCGGTACCTACTTCTAATATTACTACTGGAACTTTCGGTACTCCTGAAGCTCCACTCGCTATTCATTGGCAAGACCTAGCCCCATACAAAACTTCCCCAAATTTCTTATCTAATTCTGCCACTTCTGTAGATATTGCTGACGTTGTTGACGCCGCTTCCCCATATTATTATGATGATTCCGATGGTCTTGTCAAAGGAGGAGCAAGTTGTATTCTTCATTATGAAGACGGCGCTTTAAAATCTATTGAAATGGTTTCCGGTGGAAGTGGTTATAAAATTGGCGATACACTTCAAATCGCTATACCAGCATCCGTTATTACCGGCGGCGCTGCTTTATATAAAATAACTTTAACTAAAAATTCTGTTAATGTTGATGGCGGTAAAATGAAATTCTATGTTAATATGCTTGGCAATTCTTCTGGAAAATATCTTCCAAAATATTCTGAAGGCACTGGACAAATCGCCTCGCCTAATGATGTGGTTGACGATTTCTGTAATAAATTCGCCGATTCGTTAATTAAAGCATATACTTCTGGATATGTTAATGTCCCTCACCCTGAAAAAGCTATCCCTATGGGAGGGAGAGCTGTTACTAACGGCAAAGCTCCATTATATCCTGGAACTATTTGCCCTGAAGCCAGTGAAAAAGCTGGACTTGGAACTAGTATGGCACGTGCCGCCGCTGTACATTTAGTCGGTCATCCATTGGCACAAGCTTTATTTTCCAATGAAAATGGTATTGAAGCAGAACTTACTGCCGCTATACAAGAAGAACACTCTAAAGATTATGTTGCCGGTGATTGGGATGCCGATTTAAAATACGACGGTAATAAGGTAATAGGCGCTGACCAAGCCAATCTCGCCGCCACAGATGTTTACGGTGAAATGGGTTATGGTTCCGCATCTGGTGGTCATGAGAATAGAGTTGGTAAACAAGGTTTCCGTTTCAAATCTAAATTATCCAAAATTCTTTCCAAAATATTTGGTGGATCTCAAGCTGATGGACGCAAATTCGATTTCGCTGGAACAGCCGTAGATAATGGCGAAGCAGATAATTCTTTAAAAGCTGGAAATGGTAACGCACAAGTATATAAATTAATGAAATCTAAAAGATCAGCTGACGGCGGTGATGCCTCAACACCTTATGAATCTGTTGCTGAAAATGTTACCGCACCCGATTGTGTTCGATTCGCCGTTGAAGCAGATGTTGCCGCAACTGCTCCTAATTTTACCAATGCTTTAAAAACGATCATCGACGGAACTCCTCATGATCATAAAGGATCTGTTACTGATTTATCCACTTTGGATTTGGATCAAACTGGTTTCATTCCAGCATTATGGAATCCTGCCTCGCCTCAAATGCTTAACGGCGCGGCTTTGAGTGAGTTGGAATACGTATCGACACTTACTGCTACATCTGATTTATCTGTAACACGCAATGGTTCTGTCGTTGCATCTGCCAAAGATGCTCAATTCGCATTTTTATGGGAAAGAAGTGCCGCCGCCGATTCATACAGCGTTTCCCTCAAAAGTGTAACTTGTGTTGATCCCTCTAAAGATTTAAATAATTATAGTGATGCTACCGGTGGCGTAGGTTTCCAAGCAGGCGACGAATTATCAATCACAGTTGAAACTAAAGTAGTTAAAATGGTTCTCGTTGGTGAAAATATTGTTACTCCCCATATTGGCAATGTTGACCCACATAAAATTGGCGCTGATCATGTTAATGGCTCAGCATTGGCTGCTTATAATTTTATGGGTGTCAAAAAAGAAGACGGTGTATATAACTCTATTCTTCAATCAATTTACGAACAATGTTTGAATGTTCCCGGACGTGCTACTGAATTAGATAATGGTAGAAATGCCGTTGTTAGTGCCGTAGCGTATGGCGCTTTAAAAACATCTACTCTATATGATGTCACCGATGCTAATGCCGACAACCATGTTGGTCTTAGTAATGTTGTTGTCACAGAAGGTGCTGTTTATGGAAGTGAAGCATCCGTTGTTTTAGACGTAAAAGATGATTGCGAAATTCAATCTCAATTTACTACAGGTGCTAATGTTGCCGGAGATGATAGCGGTAAAATCACTCTAACTATTGCTAACAGTCTAATTACTAAAATGGAAATTACTGCTGCTGGTAATAAACTCGCTCAATTACACGCCGGTGATGTACTTTATGTTAAATCATCCTTTCTTGTCGCGGCTGGCGCCACCGGCGCTACTGGCGATCTTGAAATCAAATTATCTTCTGCTAATCTTACGCCTGATGCTTTACAAACCGGTTTATGGGATGGCCCATATAGTAAAAACGTTATGTTAACTAGAGATATGGCTGGAACTCATTGTATTCCTACTACTTTCCCTGTTAAAGCAGGTGATAAATTAGTTACTTATTTAAGACCATCCCTTAAACTTAAATTCGATAAAACGTTACTTGATGCTGATGTAAATGTTCAATATCTCAAAGCAAACGGCGAATTAGAAACTTTAAATGTCGATGGAATCGTTAATGCTAGTGCCGATGGTGAAATGGGAAGTATTTCTCATACATTCCCAGGTATGGTTTACGATTTATGCGAACACGCTGATAACGTAGAAGGCGTAGACGGCACTTATCATACTCTTCAAGAATGGATTGATCAAGATATGCAACATACTCCTGGTAATTTCGTTGGTGTTAGAGTTGCTAATTCAACCCACGCACAAAATCATAAATTCTGTTGGATGGGTAGCGGAGTTCACGCAAAAAGTAACAATAGTTTGCGCGCAAATAAACTAGCCGCCGATGAAGTTGCTACTCCAGCTCATACATTAGATGATAGAAAAGATGCTCATCTAGCTTCTGTAAAAATCTCACAACAAACTACCGATGAAGTTGATAATACCAAACTTGACTTACACGTTTGGAAATGCACTGTTTCATTATAATTTTTTTCATATAAATATATATATCTATATTAATATGAAGTTCAATATGTTTTCTAAAAGTAATGAATCGGTGTCATCCGGTGAACACACCGCTAATAAAAAAAATCTTTCTATTTATGTCAATAGAAATAATTCTAGACACGCTATTGTTAAAAATGATATGGTTCAAAAATCTTTAAATTATGCTGAAAGATATAATATGTATAAAGGATTTGTTCATTGTAAAAAAATTAACAAAACAGATAATGAAAATTGTTTCACTATTTATCAAGATAGCGAAATAGATCCTTTAAAAAAAAATCTTATGGAAGATTATCATTTATCAAGAGTCGATTATTTCGATTTAGAAGATCAAACCAAGTTAAAAAATAAAAGTTTTCCTTATAGCATTAATGCTCACGAGACCAGTTTCAAAGAAACTATCCCTCAACAATATACTTATTTTAATCCTAATACTAACACTACTAGTAGAGGTAAAAATTTCAAATATGGACATTCTATGTCTAATTTAAAGTAATTATAAAATGATATTATTTAGCATTTTTAATATCATTTTATATTTATATGGTTAAATTCGCTTTATTAATCGGATTAAATTACAACGACGATCAAAAATATCAATTAAAATCTTCATATAATGATATTTTGTTAATGAAAAAATATTTAGAAACCGGTGAAGAATTTCTTTCTAGTAAAATATTGGTTATGACTGATGAAGATGATAAAAAAAATACTCCTTTTTATGGTTCATTTTTCAATATTGTTCAAAAAATAAAAGAACTTGTTGCTATTGCTACTTCTAATGATGTTTTGTTTATTTATTTTACAGGCCACGGGACTCAAGTTAAAGATAAAAATAACGATGAAAAAGATAAAAAAGATGAAGTTTTTCTTCCCGCCAATCATACAAATAATTTAATATCCGATGATTTAATTAAAAATTTATTAAAAAATACAAAAGCTTATACTACTTTAGTTTTTGATACTTGTAATTCTGGAACTATGGCCGATTTGAAATACAACTATTCTCTTAATCCTTATATTCTTACTACCAAATTAGATAAAGATGATTTAGATTCTAAAAATATTATTTCAGTTTCTTCATCCAATGATCACGAAGATTCTTTTGCATCTCCTTTGCATTCCGGCAACGGTGTCCTTAAATATTATAGTCATTTCACTTATTATTTCATTAAACATTTAGCTTCCAAAAAACAAACTATTAAAGAACACATTAATATATTGAAAAACGATCATATGCTTAAAAAAACTAATTTCTCATTCTCTAATGATAAATTATCCGAATCATTCTTCTTAGAAAAATATGATAATAGTCAAAAAGAATTAATGGAAATTACTAAAAATAACATGAATTCTACCAACAAACACGATCGTCTTAATCAATTGGTAAAAATGAACAAAAAATTAAAAAGAGAACTTAAAAACAAAAATAATATCATTGAACGATATAAATCCGCATTACAACTTAGAAATGTTCCCACTTTAAATCTATTTTCTAATCTCCTTTACGATATTAAAGATTAATTCTTTTATATAATTTATATATACATATGCCTAGAAGACACTCATCTTTAAGTATCAAAGCACCATATAAATCTACTTTTACTAATAATAGATTATATAGAAATAATTTAGATCAAGAAAATGCTGTCATAAGACAGATGGAAGATTACATAAACATTTGGGTTTATCCACAATATATTAACAACTATAATCCTGATAATACTCAACTTCAACAATATGATGATTTTTACGGTCCACAAATTGAAAATGAATTACAATATTTCGCTGGTTATGATTTAGTAAATATTTTTGCTTCACAATCTAATAGAGCCGCGGTTCAAATGCTTTCTAGAAATACTCTTAATTTAATTAAAACTGCTAGAAAAGGTTTTGAAATACAATCATTAACCGCCACATATAAAAACACAATAGATGACCTTAGAATTAATATTACCGCTCTTCAAAAAACTATTATTGAACTTGGAGAGCCATATGACCCCAAAAAATATCACAAACCTTTAATTGCTGAAGTTGAAGCTGAGATTAGTTTAGATATCCGATATTATTTATATATTAAGGAATTTGGTGTCCCCGAAGATGGATATTTCGATCCTGTCAAATTATCTACGTTTGTTTATGTTGATGCTGATGGAAATCAAATTGAAAATCAAGAAAGTGTACAATATGCCGATGGTATAAATCTTGATAATCAAGATGTCGTTGACCAATGGGTCGATATCAGCCAAAA
>Ga0115008_10005451_pt1 | contig 10508 bp, 6 predicted proteins | sample FraStrMetagenome_FD_87164 | JGI IMG/M metagenome (GOLD analysis project Ga0115008, IMG submission 87164) | Marine eukaryotic phytoplankton communities from Arctic Ocean - Fram Strait ARC3M Metagenome | ecosystem: Environmental > Aquatic > Marine > Oceanic | place: Fram Strait | collected 2012-06-18
CCCCTGGCCATCGAGCGCCGAGCAGGTCGCCACCGAGGGCTGCCAGGCGCGGTAGCGCGGCTTGATAAACTGCTGCGCGGCGCGATAATCGGCCATAGTGCGCTCGGCGGCATTGCGCTGCTCGCCATCCGCCTTGTTGACCAAAATGATATCGGCAAGCTCCATAATACCGCGTTTGATACCCTGCAACTCGTCGCCACCGGCCGGTAGCAGCAACAGTAAAAAGGCATCGGTCATATCCGCCACCGCGGTCTCAGATTGCCCGACACCCACGGTCTCGACGATGATTACGTCAAATCCGGCGGCTTCGCACAGCAACATCGACTCGCGCGTGCGCCGCGTTACTCCGCCGAGAGTGCCCGCGGCCGGCGACGGCCGGACAAACGCCTGGTCGCGAAAGGCCAGCGTCTGCATGCGCGTTTTATCGCCAAGAATAGAGCCACCGGTGACCGCCGAGGTCGGGTCCACCGCAAGCACTGCAACGCGATGTCCGATGTCGATCAGGTGATTGCCAAGGGCCTCGATAAAGGTCGATTTACCAACCCCCGGCGCACCAGATATACCGATGCGAATTGCCTCACCGGTCGACGGCATCAGCGCCTCGAGCAGCGCCACGGCGTCTTCACGATGGTCTGCCCGGGTCGATTCGATCAGCGTGATGCCCTTGGCCAGTGCGCGGCGATCGCCGCGGCAAATCCGCTGTTCTAGAGATGCTGTTTCGGTCATTAGACTACCTCTGTGATGACCATTAGTTTAGCCAAAGCCATCGCCTACCGGTAGCGCTCTAGGCAAATTCGATGATAATTTCATCGACCGCCAAACTCGCGCCGACCTCGGCGTTGACCGATGCCACCACACCATCTTGTAGCGCGCGCAGACTATTTTCCATCTTCATCGCTTCGACCACTGCCAATTCCTGCCCTTCTTTGACCTCGTCGCCCTCGGCAACCGCCAAACTGACCAACAATCCGGGCATGGGCGAAAGTAGGTATTTGGACATATCCGCCGGCTCTTTATAGAGCATATGGGCGCTCAAGCTCGCCGCACGCGGCGATAGCACGCGCGCGTCGATCTCGGCACCGCGAGAGCGCAAACGAAAGTGATTAACGCAGCCGTCGACCTGCACCGCGAACGGCCGATCGTTAATGCGACCGACGAATAACGGCTCGCCAAGTTGCCAGTCGGTATCGATGTGATAGTCAACGCCATCAATGCCAATGGTATAACCCTGATCGAGCAGTTCAGTGTGCACCGGGGTGTGTCGCTCACCAATCACCACCACCCAGTCCTCGCGCGCCGGATATTCGTGCCCAGCCATTTGATCCGATACCAACGCATCGCGCTCGACGCGCAATTGATGCGCTGCGGCAGCCACCGCGATCACCGTTACTGGATCTTCTTGAGCCACCAAGTCGGCGCTAAAGCCATCGGGGTATTCCTCGGCGATAAAATTGGTCGTCAAACGACCGGCGATAAATCGCGGGTGCACCATCAGCGCGTTCAAAAAACTGATATTGTGGCTGACGCCGCGAATGTAATAGCGGTCTAGAGCGCCGACCATGCGCTCGATTGCCTGCTCGCGATCGACGCCGTAGGTCACCAACTTGGAGATCATCGGATCGTAGAACATCGACACTTCGCCCCCCTCGTAGACCCCGCTATCGACCCGCACACCCTCGCCCTCGGGTTCGCGATACCCGACCAAACGGCCGGTCGAAGGCATAAAATTGCGCAGTGGATCCTCGGCGTAAACGCGCGACTCCATCGCCCAACCATCGAGCACCACATCGCTTTGAGCCAACGGCAGCGGCTCGCCAGCGGCGGCGATAATCATCAATTCCACCAGATCGCGGCCGGTGACCATCTCAGTCACAGGATGTTCTACCTGAAGTCGCGTGTTCATCTCCAAGAAATAAAAGTTGCGCTCGGCATCGGCGATAAACTCCACCGTACCGGCCGATTGATAATCGACCGCGCGCGCTAGTGCACAGCTCTGCTCGCCCATGGCGCGGCGGGTCGCCTCGTCGATAAACGGCGATGGCGCCTCCTCAATGACCTTTTGATGGCGACGTTGAATCGAGCACTCGCGCTCGCCAAGGTAGATGACGTTGCCGTGGGCGTCGGCCATCACCTGAATCTCGATATGCCTCGGTTCCTGAATAAATTTTTCGATAAAGATACGGTCGTCGCCAAAACTGGTGCGCGCCTCGCTGCTAGCGCGCTCAAAACCATCGCGACAATCCTGCTCGTCCCAAGCCACGCGCATGCCCTTGCCACCGCCACCGGCCGAGGCCTTGATCATCACCGGATAGCCAATATCGGCGCTAACAGCGACTGCATGATCGGCGTCGACCACCACATCGGTGTAGCCTGGAACGGTGCTAACACCGGCTTTTTCGGCGATCAATTTAGAGGTGATCTTATCGCCCATGGACTGGATGGCGTGCTTGCCGGGGCCTATAAAGGCTATGCCAGCGGCGTCCAGCGCATCGCGAAAAGCGGCGTTTTCAGATAAAAAGCCATACCCGGGATGCACCGCATCGGCGCCGGTCTGTCGACAGGCGCTGAGAATATTTTCAATGACCAAATAGCTCTGCGCCGAAGCTGCCGGCCCTATGTGCACCGCTTCGTCAGCCATGCGCACGTGCAGCGCGTCGCTATCGGCATCGGAATACACCGCCACGGTGGCAATCCCGAGACGCTTTGCGGTGGAAAAAACGCGGCAAGCTATTTCACCGCGGTTGGCGACCAGAATTTTTTTAAACATAATTTATCGTTCTCAATCGTTATCAGTTAGTACACACTGTCTCTACCAGCCCATAATTTATTTTGCATGCATCAAAAAACCCTTGATACGCCGCCTACAACGGGATGTTGCCGTGTTTTCGCCAGGGGTTTTCCAGCGCTTTATTGCGCAGCATCGCCAGCGATCGCGCCAACCGTCCGCGGGTGCTATGGGGCATGATGACATCGTCGACGTAGCCGCGCTTACTGGCGATGAACGGATTGGCAAACTTTACCCGGTACTCTTCGGTGCGCGCATCGATCTTGGCCTGATCGCCGATGTCCTTGCGGAAGATAATCTCCACCGCACCCTTGGCACCCATCACCGCAATCTCGGCGGTCGGCCAGGCGAGATTAACATCGCCGCGCAGGTGCTTGGACGACATCACATCGTAGGCACCACCGTATGCCTTGCGGGTGATCAGCGTGACCTTGGGTACGGTGCACTCGGCGTAGGCATACAGTAGCTTGGCGCCGTGCTTGATAATGCCGCCGTACTCCTGAGACGTGCCGGGCATAAAGCCGGGAACATCGACCAGCGTGAACAGGGGAATGTTAAAGGCATCACAAAACCGAATAAAGCGCGCCGCCTTGCGCGATGCATCGATGTCGAGACAACCCGCCAGTACCATCGGTTGATTGGCGACCACACCGACGGTCGAGCCCTCGATACGCATAAAACCAATGATGATATTTTTCGCGTAGCTGACCTGTAGTTCGAAGAACTCGCCCTCATCGGCAATCTTGGTGATCACCTCGTGCATATCATAGGGCTTGTTGGGATCCGCCGGAATCACTGTATCGAGCGACATATCGACGCGGTCAGCGGGGTCTTCAGTCGGCCATTGCGGTGGCTTCTCACGGTTGTTGGCTGGCAAAAAGTTGAAAAAATGGCGTAGCTTAGCCAGCGCATCGACGTCGTTTTCAAACGCTAAATCGGCCACGCCCGAAACGCTCGAATGGGTCAGTGCACCGCCCAGTTGCTCGGCGCTGACCTCTTCATGGGTCACCGTCTTGACCACGTCGGGGCCAGTGACAAACATGTACGAGCTGTCCTGAACCATAAAGATAAAATCGGTAATCGCCGGTGAATACACCGCACCACCGGCGCACGGGCCCATCACCATGGAGATTTGCGGCACCACCCCGGAGGCAATCACGTTGCGCTGAAAGACTTCGGCATAGCCGCCGAGCGACGCCACGCCCTCTTGGATTCTGGCGCCACCGGAATCGTTGAGCCCAATCACCGGAGCGCCAACCTTCATCGCCTGATCCATCAACTTGCAGATTTTTTCCGCGTGTGCCTCGGAGAGCGCGCCACCAAACACGGTGAAATCCTGACTAAACACGAATACCAATCGGCCATTGATGGTGCCGTAGCCAATTACCACACCGTCACCGGGAATCTGCTGCTGCTGCATACCAAAATCGGTACAGCGGTGCTCGACAAACATATCCCACTCTTCAAAACTGTTGTCGTCGAGCAACAAGTCAAGGCGTTCGCGGGCGGTTAATTTACCCTTGGCATGCTGCGCGTCAATGCGCTTTTGACCACCGCCAAGTCGGGCTGACTGACGCTTTTCTTCAAGTTGTTTTATGATGTCCTGCATCGTTATCTCCGTTTTCGACCGCGCCAAAAAGGGTCCTCGGCATCGGCTGTGTAAGGTTTTTCACCGGCCGCTCATCGCTGGCATCCGGCGCTTAATTGACCAGCGCTAAAACCTGCCTGGCTGCCTCGGGAATATTGGTTCCCGGACCAAAGATAGCGGCCACGCCGACGGCTTCCAGTTCGGCATAATCTTGGGGCGGTATCACACCGCCACAAATAACCCGCACATCGTCCGCGCCCTGAGACTTTAACGAATCGATTAACTGCGGCACCAAGGTCTTGTGACCGGCCGCCTGAGACGAAATGCCAACAATGTGCACGTCGTTTTCAATCGCCTGCCTGGCCGCCTCGGCGGGGGTTTGAAACATCGGTCCAACGTCGACGTCAAAACCCATATCGGCAAATGCGGTAGCGATTACTTTAGCGCCGCGGTCATGGCCGTCTTGACCCATCTTGACGACTAGCATGCGTGGTCGACGACCGTGTTTTTCGGCAAAGGCTTCAACCTGCTGTTGAATGTCCATAAACTCTTGATCTCCCTGATAAGACGCCGCATAGACGCCGCTGATAGAGCGCTGCTCGGCGCGGTGCCGTCCCCACTCGCGCTCCAGCGCATCGGACATCTCACCGACCGTGGCGCGCGCGCGCGCAGCATCCACCGCCAATGCCAATAGATTGCCATCGCCACTGCGCGCTGCCTGACTGAGAACCTCGAGGGTGGCCTCGCAAACGGCTTCGTCGCGACTGTCGCGCACCTGCTGCAACCGCGCAACTTGCGAATCGCGCACCGCGCTGTTGTCTATCGACAGCACATCGATCTCGGCCTCGGTCTCGGCCTGATACTTATTTACCCCGACGATCACTTCTTCGCCCCGGTCGATACGCGCCTGACGGGTGGCGGCGGCCTCTTCGATGCGCAATTTCGGCATACCCGATTCGACCGCCCGCGTCATGCCGCCGAGTTCTTCGACCTCGTCGATCAACACCTGTGCCGCAGACACTAATTCATTGGTCAAGGATTCCACATAGTAAGAACCGGCGAGTGGATCGACCACTTGGGTGATGCCAGTTTCCTCCTGAATCACCAACTGGGTATTGCGCGCGATGCGCGCCGAAAATTCGGTCGGCAGACCGAGCGCCTCGTCAAACGAATTGGTGTGTAGCGATTGGGTGCCACCGAGTACCGCCGACATTGCTTCGATGGTGGTGCGCATAACATTGTTGTAGGGGTCCTTACTGGTCAAGCTGACGCCGGAGGTCTGGCAGTGAGTACGCAGCATCAACGAGCGCTGATCTTTAGGCGCAAAGTGCTTTTGCATCTGGGTTGCCCAAAGAATCCGTGCGGCGCGCAGTTTGGCAATTTCCATAAAGAAATTCATACCAATGGCAAAGAAAAACGACAACCGCGGCGCAAACTTATCGACTTCGAGACCGCGATCGATGGCCGTGCGCACGTACTCGATACCGTCGGCGATGGTATACGCCAACTCTTGCACATTGGTCGCGCCGGCCTCTTGCATATGGTAGCCAGAGATCGAGATTGAATTGAACTTGGGCATGTACTCGGCGGTGTAGGCAATGATATCTGCGACGATGCGCATCGACGGCGCCGGCGGGTAGATATAGGTATTGCGAACCATAAACTCTTTTAATATGTCGTTCTGTAGCGTACCCGCCAACTGCTCAGGTGCCACACCCTGCTCCTCGGCGGCGACGATGTAGCTGGCCATTACCGGCAGTACCGCCCCGTTCATGGTCATCGATACCGAGACCTTGTCGAGGGGAATGCTGTCGAACAAAATCTTCATATCCTCGACCGAGTCGATTGCCACACCGGCCTTGCCCACATCGCCCTCGACGCGGGGATGATCGGAGTCATATCCTCGATGGGTGGCCAGATCAAACGCCACCGACAAACCCTGCTGACCGGCGGCTAGATTGCGTTTGTAAAAGGCATTCGACGCCTCGGCGGTAGAAAATCCGGCATACTGGCGCACCGTCCAAGGGCGCCCCGCGTACATACTCGCCTTGGGGCCGCGCATGTAGGGCGCAAAACCCGGCAGGCTGTCCATATGCTCAAGATCGGCGGTGTCCGCAGCGGTATAGAGGGGCTTGATGTGAATCCCCTCGGGGGTATGCCAAGCCATCTGCTCGGGAGTCAGACCGCGGGTTTCCTTGTTTAACAGGGCTTGCCAATCGTCGAGATCGGGCGATTTATCATCGGACATAGGATATTTCCCTCGGGCCAAGACGCTAACGAGCGTGAATATCTAGCCCGAACTGCGCAATTAAGCCCAACACTATGCCTTAGCCTCCGATAGATAAACAGGGCAATTTACAGCATAAAAACACAATTTTTATTAATTACACCGGCGAAAGTGCCGTCAGCATGGTTTAATAGCGATATAAACTCACAATTTATAACGATGAACCTCTAAGGCTTCCGACCCCGACCCCATGGCAACTGTCTGCAAACATCACGTGACCGCCTGCATGGCGAGCGCCGACCACCGACAGATATCCAAGCGGGCGCTGCTCGAACGCGCTGGAATCAACCCTCAATTGTTGCAGCGACGCGGTCAGCGTTTTCATACCGAGCAGGTGGCGCGACTGTTTAAAAGCGTGCAAGACAGTCTTGACGACGAATTTATGGGGTTTACCGAATCGCCCTGCCGCGTTGGATTATTTGCCACCATGGCCGAACTGGTGTGTCGCTGCGCCACGCTCGGTGAGTTGCTCGAGCGGGCGCTGAATTTTTATAATCTGGTCAACCGCGACATTGTTATGAGTCTGACAAAAAACCACCAGCGCGCCGCGATCAGTTTCACCATGCGCCGTCCAGAACTCGACAGCGAGCATTTTATGGCCGAGTGGTGGCTGGTGATCTGGCACCGCTTTCCCAGTTGGTATATCGGCGAACCGATCCGCCTGCAAGAGACCCATTTCACCTTTGCCGAACCCGCCCATAGAGACGAATTAAAGGTAATGTTTCCTGCCCAACTGAGCTTCAATCGGCCCGCCAATCAATTGATTTTCGACGCCCACTACCTGGATATGCCGCTGCGCCGCAATAGCCAGCAATTGAGCGAGTATCTGACCAACATGCCGGCCGATCTTATGACCATACCGGGTTCGGCAGATACCCTAGAATCCCAGATAGAGCGCCACATCAGCCAGCGCCAACCGGGGCGTCTGGAGTTTTTGAGCCTCGAGAATATGGCCGCGCTGTTGGATATGAGCGTGCAGACCTTGCACCGACGCCTCGCCGCCAGCGACACCAGCTACCAAAAGATCAAGGACAACCTGCGCCGCGAAATGGCTATCCAGCAACTCATCGAGCAGTGCATGACCGTCGAACAGGTCGCCGAACGGGTCGGCTACAGTGAATCGCGCTCGTTCTCGCGGGCCTTTAAACACTGGACTGGCGTGACGCCCCGCGAGTACTGCAAGCAACGCAGCGCGCGCGGTTAACTACATTATTGCCCACCACAAGGACAGCTCATGCAGACACCCACCAAACTCACCCACTTTAGCCACGGCGCCGGCTGCGGTTGCAAAATAGCGCCCGACAATCTGAGCCAACTATTGCGCTCGGAACTCTCGGCACCACCACCTGGCAAGCTGCTGGTCGGCAACCGGCACAGCGACGATGCCGCGGTCTACGATTTCGGTGACGGGCGCGGGATTATCAGCACCACCGATTTTTTTACACCGATTGTCGACGACCCCTTCGACTTTGGCCGCATCGCCGCAGCCAATGCCCTTAGCGATATCTACGCGATGGGCGGTACGCCGATGATGGCCATCGCGATCTTTGGGTGGCCGATCGATAAGCTGCCGCTGGAGATCGGCCGACAGGTGATCGAAGGAGGTCGCGACACCTGCCATCGCGCCGGCATTCATCTCGCCGGCGGTCATTCTATCGATACTCAGGAGCCGATTTTTGGTCTTGCCGCCAGCGGCAGCGTAGCGCTCGAACACCTCAAGCAAAACAGCACGGCAGAGGTCGGCGACAGCCTTTATCTGACCAAACCGATCGGCGTTGGCATTTTGACCACCGCAGAAAAACGCAGACTGTTAGCCGACCAACACCGCCACCTCGCCGTCGACAGCATGCTAAAGCTCAACGATATTGGCGTCCGCTTGGCTAGCATTTCTGGCGTCACCGCCATGACCGACGTGACCGGTTTTGGCGTGCTCGGTCATTTACTCGAGGTCTGTCGCGGCAGCGGTGTCGCCGCACGGCTGAATATGCGCGCCCTGCCCGTGCTCGATGACTGCGTGCACGAATACCGCGAACGCGGCGCGGTTCCGGGCGGTAGCGCACGCAACTGGCGGAGTTATGGCGCAGCGGTGACCGGTGCCAACGCCGCCGATCAACAACTGCTGTGCGACCCGCAAACCAGCGGCGGTCTGCTCATAGCGGTGCGCCCCGAGGCCCGCGACAGCGTCGTGGCGATGCTCGATAGCGCTGGATGCGGCGTTCAGCCGATTGGCGAACTGCTAGCGCAGGACGCGGCCGGAGCGCGCATCGAGGTGGTTCATCAATAGGCCTCAGCCGCGCCCACCAACATGCTATGCTGGGCTGTCATTTTTGCCCTGCAGGCGCATCGATAAGCGATGAAGACACTTCCGGAGATCGACGACTACCGCGCGCTGTTGCTCGCCGAGCAACCACTGCTCGACGTGCGCGCGCCAGTTGAATACGCTGGCGGTAGCCTGACCGGCGCTTGCAACCTGCCGTTGATGAACGATGCCGAGCGGCATCAGGTCGGTATTTGCTATCGCCAGCATGGCCAGCAGGCGGCCATCGATCTCGGTCATCGGTTGGTCTGCGGTGAACTTCGCGAGCAGCGGGTAGCGGCCTGGCGCGACTATATAACCGCCCACCCGCAGGCGGTCATATACTGCGCCCGCGGCGGTCTGCGTTCGCACATTAGCCAGCAGTGGCTAGCCGATAGCGGCCTAATGTGCGCGCGGGTCAGCGGGGGCTACAAGGCTCTGCGGAGCTACCTGATCGACTATCTTGGCAGTTTTAGCGCCAGTGGCAACGTGGTGGTGCTGTCGGGCATGACCGGCACCGGCAAGACCACCCTGCTCAAGCAACTGCAGCGCGCGATTGATCTCGAGGGCGCGGCCAACCACAAGGGCTCAAGCTTTGGCCGGCCCCTCGACGAACAACCCAATCAGGCGAACTTCGAAAACCGCATCGCCTTAGATTTGCTCAAACTCATCGACGACGAGGAGTCTTCAGCGCCGGTGGTGATCGAGGACGAAAGCCGCATGATTGGCGCTCGGCAACTGCCGCCACCACTGCTGGCGCGCATGGCGGCAAGCCCGATCGCGGTGATCGATATGGCGTTTGAACAGCGCCTCGAAAACCTCTGGCAGGAGTATGTGGTCGATCGCCATCGCCAGACGCTGGCGGCGTTTGGCGAAGACGGTGAGAAGCACTTTGCCAGCCATTTAACCGATAGCCTGCTGCGCATAAAAAAACGCCTCGGCGGAGCGCGCACCCAGCAGTTGCTAGCGCAAATGGAACGCGCCATCGCCTGCCAACAGCACGATCAATACGCCGCCCATCGCGATTGGTTGACGGTGCTAACGCGCGATTATTATGACCCCATGTACCGCTATCAATTAAACCAAAAAGCGCAGTCGATCGCGTTTCGCGGCAGCGCCGACGAAGTCGCCGATTGGCTGGCATCAACCACTGGCCAACGCCATCCATTTTGACCTCAGCGATACCGCAAGACGCCGCTATTGATTGCCATCGACGGTTTGCAAATACCCGATCGGCGCTGTCGCAAGCGCGGCAAGTCAGCCGTCATCACCCCGGCCAAAGCCACCACTGGGTCGATTGCTCAAAGCCCTTAAGCGAACCCCTTAAGCGAACCCCTCAAGCGAACCCCTCAAGCGAACGAATAGCTCCAACCAAACGAGCGGTCTAGGGGTTAAACTAAAAATTAGCGAAGCAGACCCAGCCACTAAGCGGGTACTGCAAAAATATATGCGCCAAAAGGCAGCGAGCAGCGGCTTATGCACAAAAAAGACCTAAATAAAGAGCCTTAATAAAAGGGGCGCTTAGAAAAGAGCGCTTAAAACGGGGCTCGTA
>Ga0115008_10005454_pt1 | contig 10506 bp, 8 predicted proteins | sample FraStrMetagenome_FD_87164 | JGI IMG/M metagenome (GOLD analysis project Ga0115008, IMG submission 87164) | Marine eukaryotic phytoplankton communities from Arctic Ocean - Fram Strait ARC3M Metagenome | ecosystem: Environmental > Aquatic > Marine > Oceanic | place: Fram Strait | collected 2012-06-18
CTTGTTCATACCCGCCGCTGTGGATGCATTTCCTTGAGGGTCGAGGTCAATGAGCAAAACTCTTCTTTTTGTGCCCGCAAGACTTGCTGCTAAATTAACTGCGGTTGTGGTTTTACCAACTCCACCTTTTTGATTTGCTATGGCTAATATTTTATTCATTAATCTTTATCTCAACCAAGTGTCTTTCGTGTTTTGTGTTTTCTATTTTGATTATTTCACACTTATATTTGTTTGTGTCTAGAGATTGTATTTCTTCAATTATTTTCTCTTCTCTACCTTTTAAAAGGATGTATCTTCCTCCAGTTCTGAGGTTTTTGTTTGAAAGTTTTAAAGTATTCTCTGTAGAAGAAAAGGCTCTTGATGTTATAAGACTATAGGTCCCTAGTTTGTTATTTGGTCTTATGTGTGTGTTTAGGGTTTTAGTATTTACTAATTCTAGTTCGTGGATTATTTTGTTTAAGAAGTAGCATTTTTTTTGGCTTTTTTCTAATAAGTGTATTTCGCACCCAGGTCGCAAGATGGCAATCAATAAGCCTGGAAACCCTCCTCCAGAGCCCATGTCTAGTATTTTTTCGTTATGATTTATTTTTTCTATGAGCGGCATACAATCTAATATATCCTTTTCAAAAACCTCTTCGGCGATCTCTCTAACAAATATATTGTGGGACTTGTTAAACTCTATAGCCCTTAGTACAAAAACTTTTATTTTGTCTAACTCATCGTCAGATTGGTTTGGTAGGCTTTCCCTTATCCTGTCTTCTAGTTTTTTATGCATGAGCCTTTTGCAGCTCTTCTTTTTTTAGCATTACTAAAATTAGATTTATCGCTGCTGGGGTTACTCCCTCTATTTTAGAGGCTGAGCCTATCGTTTCTGGCTTTGCTTTTAGGAGTTTTTCTACAACTTCATTTGATAGGCCGCTTAAGCTTGTGTAAGAAAAGTTGGTTGGGATTTTTTTATGGTTTTGTTTTTTGTTTTTATGTATTTCTCTTAGTTGTTTTTCTATATAGCCTTTGTATTTAATTTCTACAGCTGCCCTTGTTAAGTGTTTTTTGTTTTCCTTGGTTGTTTCAAATATTGTATTTTCGTCAATATCTGGCCTGGTTAGGATGGTGGCTATGCTTTTTTTCTCACTTAGTTTAATTAGTTCTTTTTTCTTATTGGTGAACTCTGTGACTTTTGTTTTTTCAAGGATGTTTGTTACAAACTTTTTATATTCCTCTTCTTCTTGGCAGAAAGCTGCCATTCTCTCATCATCAACAAGCTTTATTTTATGCGCTTTTCTAAGAAGTCTTTGCTCGGCGTTGCTTTGTGATAAAAGGAGTCTGTGCTCTGCTCTGCTTGTGAACATTCTGTAGGGCTCTGTAATTCCATGAGTAGTAAGATCGTCTATCATGACCCCTATATAGGCCTCGCCCCTATCTAAAACAAATTCTTCTTCTTTTTTTATCGATAGTGCCGCATTAATTCCTGCCATCAACCCTTGGGCTGCAGCCTCCTCATATCCCGTTGTTCCATTTATCTGACCAGCCAAATAAAAATCTTTAAAAAAATGGGTTTCTAGGGTTTGGTGAAGAGATCTTGGATCGATAAAATCATACTCGACCGCGTATCCATATTCTTCAATTACGGAGTTCTCCATGCCGTTGATTGATAATATAAATTGTTTTTGAACCTCTTTTGGTAGGCTTGTTGAAATGCCGTTTGGATATACAAGGTCCTTGTTGATGCCCTCTGGTTCTATAAATATTTGGTGGCTGTCTTTGTCTTTAAATTTAAATATTTTATCTTCTATTGATGGGCAATACCTTGGCCCAATACCGACAATGTTTCCTGAGTACATTGCAGAGAGGTGAATGTTTTTTTCAATTATTTCATGTGTTGCTTTGTTAGTTCTGGTTATAAAACAGGAGAGTTGTTTTTGATGTTCAGAAACCTTACTTGTTAGTGACATCCAGGGTGTCGGTGTGTCGCCCGGCTGCTCCTCCATTGCTGGTGTGTTGAGGCTGGTAAGCTTTATTCTTGCTGGTGTTCCTGTTTTTAATCTGCCCATTGGGAGTTTTAAACTATAAAGTTTTTTTGACAGGGGTATGGACGAGCTGTCTCCCACTCTTCCCCCTTTTTCTGAGTCTTGGCCTGTGTACATAATTCCGTTTAAAAAGGTTCCTGTTGTTAGGATGGTCTTCTCTGCCATAACCTCGCCTGTTTTGGTAATAACGCCTTTTACAGAGTCTCCCTCTACAATAATATCAACAACCTCATCCTCAAAAATATCAATGTCTGTTAAGTTTAATAGCTTCTGTATTCCTTTTTTGTATAGCTCTCTGTCACACTGAACTCTTAAGGCTTGGACGGCGAAGCCTTTTCTTGTGTTAAGAGTTCTATACTGTATTCCTGACATGTCTGTGGCAATAGGCATGATTCCGCCCATTGCATCTATCTCGCGAACAATGTGTGATTTACCAAGGCCGCCTATAGCTGGGTTACAGGACATCTGCCCAATTTTTTCTGCATCAAAAGTTACAAGGGCACACTTTAAGCCCGATCGAAAGACGGCGTGCGCAGCCTCAACACCGGCATGCCCTCCACCAACCACCACCACATCATATTTATTCATATACTTATTAAAACCAATAATATCTATATTATATACTTATTGTTATTTCTATTAGAGAGGCCCTTTTCTGTTAACAACTAAAGAAAAACCGCAAAACAAAAGGGCCCTAGAGATGTATAAACCATGTTTAAACATACCCATACACTATTAACTAAGCTGATTAAAAGCTGTTGATAAAAAAAAGAGCCTAAAAATAACCACAGATTATTAACAGGCTAACTACTTTCCAATACAAAAAGTACTAAAAATATCTCCCAACAAATCATCCGAACTCTTAAAACCAACAATTTCATCTAGGCAAGACCTAGCTATTTTTAAATCTTCAGCGGCCAGCTCCATAACCTCAGCTTTTTTTAATCTACCAAGAGCCACCCTTAAACTTAAAACAGACTCTTCAAAAAGGCTAATGTGTCTTTCACGAACAAGGTAAGTTGAGTTGTGTGAGTCTTCACCAGCAAAAGCACCTATAAGAGCAGCCTTAAAAAAATCAAAACCTTCTCCGGTTTTTGCCGAAAGACAACAATCAAAACCAGTTACATCAGAATCACCGAGATCAATCTTATTCAAAACCTGAATGTATACTTTATTTTTTGCCATCTCACTAAATTGAGCCATAACCACAGGATCGTTTTTTTCAAAAACACCAACAACAACATCAACACTTTCAATTTCATCAACCGCTAAAGCCATCCCCTTCGCCTCTATTAAATCATCGGTTTCTCTAAGACCAGCAGAATCAAATATTGAGAAACTAAGGTCGTTATAAAAAACCTCGGATTCAATTAAGTCCCTTGTCGTGCCAGGAATGTTTGAAACCAGAGCCCTTTCAAAACCTAAAAGCCTGTTAAAAACAGATGATTTGCCAGAGTTAACAGGCCCAACAAAAAGAACTTTATTTTTAACAAGCCTGTTTTTTTTATTGAGACAACCCCCAACAAAAAGATCAAACCTGCTAATCAAATTATCAAGATCGTTAAAAAGAGAGCCGTCTAAAAAATCCTCTCCCTCGTCTGAGAAGTCTATCTCCCCTTCAACGCGCACACGAATAAAGTCTATATCTTCCGCAAAACCAACAACAGCTTTTGAAAACTTCCCAGACAAAGATTGTGAGGACAAAAAAACATCCTCTTCTGCTGAGCTGTCTATAACATCAACAACAGCTTCGGCCTCGCTAAGGCGTAATTTACCGTTTAAGAATGCCCTTTTAGTAAATTCTCCTGGGGGCGCCTCATCAAAGCCAGCGCTTTTAAAAAGATCAACAAATAAAGACATAACACCAAGACCGCCATGAGCATATACCTCAAAAGAATCCTCCCCAGTGTAACTCTCAGGACCCTTAAAAGAGATCACCCCGACAGTATCTAAAAGTCTTTTTTTAAAATAAATAGGCCTAACCCCAAAAACCCTATGGCCGTCTAAGGGTTTTTCAATGAGCTCGTTCAAGGATTTTAAACAGCCCTCTCCCGAAATCCTAAAAATACAAATAGCTGATTTTGCAGCTGGAGTGGCTAATGCAAAAACTATAGACATAAGGCAAAACCACTACTCATCAACAACAGCACCATGTTTTTTATAAATCAACCTTTGTTGAATTAGAGAGACACCACTGTTGATTACAGAGTAAAGCGCAAGAGCAGAAGGCATAACAAAAAAGAAAGCAGAAAACATCACCGGCATATATTTTATTACTTGTGCCTGAGTTGGGTCTTGCATAGGAGGCTGTGGGTTAAGCCTTTGCGTAAGAACCATTACCATTCCAAAAAGTACAGGTAGTATGAAAAGCGGGTCCGGTACGGAAAGATCAGTAAGCCAAAAGCCAAGAGGTGCGTGCCTTAACTCAACCATTTCCCTTAAAGCAAAAAAGAATCCTATAAAAAACGGCATCTGGGCGAGCATTGGCAGGCAGCCGCCTACAGGATTTGCGTTATGTTTTTTATATAAAGCCATTGTTTCTGTGCCAAGCTTTTGTCTATCATTTTTATATCTTTGTTGAAGTTCCTTCATTTCTGGAGCCACCTTTCTCATACCAGCCATCGAGGCATAGCCTTTCGCCGTAACAGGCCACAAAAGGAGCTTTAAAAGAATTGTGAAGACAATAATTGAAAGCCCCCAACTACCAACAACACCATTAATTAAGTCTAAAAACAAAACCATCGGCTGAGATATAAACCAAAACCAACCCATATCGATTGAAAGCTCTAAATTTTCAGCTCTTTCAGAAAGGTCTTTCCTAATCTTTGGCCCAACATACAGCCTGTGCCTATGATCATAAACAAGGTTTTGTGTTTCAGTCTTTTCAACCGTATAGCCCATGCTATAGATTCCGGCATTTGCTGGCTGAGCAATATAGTTATAAATAACACCCTCAGATCCTAACAAGGCGGCAAAAAAGTATTTTTCAATAAAGGCTATCCAGCCAGACCGAGAAAGTTCAGATATTGGCTCATCTAAAGACCTCAACCTTGTTGTTTCATAGGCATCATTTTGAGTACTAATCGCCACACCCTCGAATGAACTACTGTTCATAAAACCACCATCTGCCATGTTTGTTTTTAAGTCCAAAGACCTTCCACCTGTTCGGTATAGTGAGGCAAAAGCCTTGCCATTCAAGCCATTTAAAGAAGAGTCCGCAATTGAAATCTCATAAGTCTCGGGAAGAAATGATATTTTTTTGCTTAAACCTCTAGCTTTATCAATAAGAACAATAAAGTCATCAGAGTAAGAATCTAACTCATAGCTCGCATCCTGTCCCGTGAACCCGCTTTTAAAATAATATTTGAATAAGGTAGACTCATCTGATCCAAAAACCCTAGACCCCAACGAGCCCTCGATATTCTCAACCTTGTATTCTTTTAACCTTGTCTCAACTATTGCACCTGTACTAACAGCAACCCTTACTTTTAATAGATCATTCTCTATAGTTACGTAATCCCCGTTGCTTGAAACAGCCGGTAATGCATTTTCTGATTTTGCTTCTGCTAATTGGGTTGATGTTGATAGGGCTCTGGTTTCAGAGGTCCAGGCATAAAACATTGCCATCAATAGAAAAGCAATTAAACCAACGTAAATTTTTCTGATATTCATTTGACAGGATATTGTTATAAGTTATGAGATTTTACAGCGTTAACGATTTCAACAGAAGCATCTGAGTATTTTAATTTAGAAAAGGGAGCAAAAACAAATATAAGGAAGCAGCCCTGCTCAACTTTCAATTCATTAATTCTAAAAACTTCCTTGATACGTCTTTTTATAAGATTCCTCGACACAGCAAGCTTAAAATTTTTTTTAGATATTGATATTCTTAAAGATTCTTTGTCGTTTTTTAGAAAGAAGATTCTAAAATTTTTAGACGAATAGAATTGTTTTGGAAGCCTTGAAAGCACCAAGTTTTATACAGTTAAATCCTTGCGCCCTTTTTTTCTTCTTGCAGACAATATAGCTCTACCTGCCTTAGTAGCCATTCTAGCTCTGAAGCCATGAGTTCTGTTTCTCTTAAGAGTGCTAGGTTGAAATGTTCTTTTCATAATATGCTGTCCAAAAAATAGTGGGGCATTATAGCCCAATAATTTAAACATTTCACATAATTCACCAAAAACAAATGAATAATTTATATCAACAAGTTATCCACAGAAAATTCATGGTGTTATCCTGTAGATATCTTGTTAGTTTTTTAATAGACTAGATGTTCATAATTGAGGAGAACAGATTGGAATTTTGGAATAAATGCTCAGAAAAGCTCGAAAATAAACTTACCCAGGACGATTTTAACACCTGGATCAGACCATTAAAAGCTAATTTAACCGATAATATACTAGAGCTTGTAGCTCCAAATGACTTTATTTTAAATTATGTCGAAGCAAACCTTTCAACCGAAATCACGGAAATGGTTAAAAACCAGTCAAAAAAGGACATAAGTTTAGTTTTTAAAACCCACACAAAGGAAACATTTGTTGATAAATATAAAAAAGGTAGTGAATCAGGCCAATCTAAGTTAGTTGATTCATATGTTTTTGATACCTTTGTTGAGGGAAAGTCCAATCATCTTGCTCTAGCGGCCTCAAAACAAGTAGCCTCAAACCCTAAGGGAGATTACAACCCCTTGTTTATATATGGTGGAGTGGGACTAGGTAAAACCCATTTAATGCATGCTGTGGGCAATGAAATCCGCAAAAATGATCCGGATAAGAGAATTGTATACGTCCACTCAGAAAAATTTGTTTCAGACATGGTAAAGGCCCTTCAATTGGGCGCAATGAACGAGTTTAAATCCTTTTACAGGAATGCAGATGCCTTGTTGATTGATGACATACAGTTTTTTGCTGGAAAAGAGCAATCCCAAGAAGAGTTCTTCCATACATTCAATGCCTTATTAGACAGAAACAATCAGATGATATTGACCTGTGATAAATATCCTAAAGAAATAGACGGGCTAGAGGAAAGACTAAAATCTAGGCTTGGATGGGGTTTGCCGGTAGTAATAGATCCTCCAGAACTTGAAACAAGAGCTGCCGTTTTATTAAAGAAAGCCTCATCTATGGGTGTTGAGCTTCCAAACGACTGCGCTATCTATATTGCACAAAGAATAAGATCTAACATCAGGGAGCTTGAGGGCGCCCTAAAAAGAGTTGTTGCTAATTCCCGCTTCACTAGTCAACCAATTGATCTAGCCTTAGTTAAAGAGGCTCTTAAAGATCTTTTTGTAATATCAGCTAAAATGGTTAGTATTGAGAACATACAAAAAACAGTTGCAGAGTATTATAATATTAAGCTTTCAGACCTACTATCTAAAAGAAGAAGCAGGTCAATTACCAGGCCAAGGCAGCTAGCCATGGCGCTTACTAAAGAACTAACAAACCACAGCCTCCCAGAAATAGGAGAGGCTTTTAATGGAAGGGATCACACAACAGTTTTACATGCTTGTAAAAAAATAAAAGAACTTAGAAAAGAGAACCCATCACAAGAAGAAGACTACAGAAACCTTAATAGAGCACTAACAAATTAATTATGGACTTTTATATATCAAAAGAGGAGATTGTAAAATCTCTTACAGCAACCCTTGGTGTTGTTGAAAAAAGACAAACTCTCCCAATCTTAGCAAATGTTTTATTTGAAGTGGACGAGTCTACTTTAAGACTTACAGCTACAGATCTAGAGTCAGAGATATCAACAATATCAACAATAACAAACTTTAAAAGCGGGGGCAGGGTAACTGCTCCTGCAAAAAAGCTTAGTGAGTTGTGTAGACTTTTTTCAGATATGTCAGAAGTTCACTTCTTTTTAGATGGCGATAACCTAAGGATTGAAACAGACTCCGGTAAATATAATTTAGCAACACTGCCAAGTGAAGACTTTCCTGTTTTTGAAAAAGAAGAAAAATCAAGCTCTATAAATATTACCCCTCAAAACCTTAAATCTTTAATCAGCAAAACCGCTTTTGCTATGGGAAATCAAGATTGGAGGCACTACTTAAATGGCCTATATCTTTCAATAGAAGATACCCAGATTACTAGTGTTGCTACGGACGCTCATCGTCTAGCACTTGCTTCATTAGGCCTCAACGAGGGTGTTTCAGAGCAAATTACAGGCATAGTGCCAAGAAAGTCTATTAACGAGATAGGGAAGCTTGTAGGAGATGAAAAAGAAAATATTCTTCTCCAGTTAGGCGCTAACTCTATAACTGTTGATGTTTCAGGTACGACTTTTTCAAGCAAGTTAATTGAAGGCAAGTTCCCAGATTATGAGCAAGTTATCCCATCAGGAGATAGCTCAACATTGACCATTAACAAAAAAACCTTATCTGAAAGTTTAAGTCGAGTAAGCGTTCTCTCAAGTGAGAAGTATAGAGGGATACGAATAATAACCTCAGATAATAAAATTAATATATCAGCCAATAACCCCGAAAAAGAGCAGGCAGAAGAAAGTGTAGACTGTGTTTACGCAGGCGAGGCTATGGATATAGCTTTTAATGTTAACTACCTTCAAGAGATAATTTCATCAATTGATAATGATAATGTTGAGATTCATTTCTTTGGCTCAGACAAAAGTTGTTTAATTACCAACCCAGGCTCTGATAGCTTCAAGTATGTTGTAATGCCTTTGCTTATCTAAAAATGGCCTTTAAAGAATTAACACTTAATAACTTTAGGTGTTTTAAATCAACAAAAATAGAGCTATCTCCTGGAATTAATTTCTTTTATGGCAAAAATGGCTCCGGTAAAACCTCTTTACTAGAAGCTATTCATCTTTGCTCAAGCGGTAAATCTTTTAAAAGCTCAAACCTCCATGCTTTAATTGCCCAAGGCGAAGATTCTTTTTCCCTTAAAAGCTACGACGTTGACAAGGGGTACATACTTTCTGTAACAAAGGAAAAAAATAAATCTATCTCAATACTAATAAACAATACCAAGACAACCTCTAGTAGACTGATTAGAGAGTTCCCATCGACTGCAATACATAACAACACGTTTTCATTCGCAGACGCTTCCCCGGACTTTAGAAGAAAAATCTTAGATAGATCTCTTTTTGTATCTGATATAAGTTTTATAGAAAATTGGTTTGCTTACTACCGATGTTTAAAGCAAAGAAATAGCCTTCTCAAGTCAGGCTCTATTTCAAACATAGACCCTTGGGATATAAAAATTTCTGAAGAAGGTGAAAAGCTAGACCTTAAAAGAGAAGATTTTTTTAAAGCAACCTTGATGGAATTAAACATCCTTATTAATACCATCAAACACTCTTCCTCAGTAAATTTCTTAAATGATATTGTTATTGATTTTTTCCCAGGCTGGGATAAGTCATCTGAGCTTATCAGTATAATGACTAACAATAGATTTAAAGACCTTAAGAGAAGATCAACTACAGAAGGACCGCACAAAGCAGATATTAAGTTTCTTATAGGAGATGTTGATGCTAGACAAATCCTCTCACGAGGAGAGCAAAAACTATTTTCAATACTATGGTGTTGCGCGCAGCATGAAGTTCTCAGAAAACAACATAATATCAATGCTACCTTGATAATAGATGACATTAAATCAGAGCTTGATACCAATACATTTGATATCTTTTTAGAGCTTCTAAACACACTCAACAATCAAATAATTTTTTCCTGTATAGATGATCATTTTAGTAGTAAAATAGAGGCTAATTTTAGAGAATTTAAAAAGTTCCACGTGGAACAATTAAGATAAAAAATATGCCAAAAAAAGTAGAAGAAGCAACTTATGATTCATCTAATATCCAAGTTTTAAAGGGTTTAGAGGCGGTTAAAAAAAGACCGGGAATGTATATAGGTGATACGGATGATGGATCCGGTCTACATCATATGGTATTCGAAGTTTTAGATAACTGCATAGATGAGGCAATGGCAGGTCATTGTTCAGATATAAATGTAATAGTTAATAAAGATGGCTCCGTTACAGTGAAGGATAATGGCAGAGGAGTTCCGGTTGATGTTCACAAAGATGAGGGAATTTCAGCGGCCGAGTTAATTTTAACAACACTCCATTCAGGTGGAAAGTTCGATGACAATAGTTATAAAGTATCAGGCGGTCTCCATGGAGTGGGGGTGTCGGTTGTTAATGCATTGTCTGATAGATTAATTTTAAAAGTCTGTAGAGATGGAGGTGAGTACTTCCAGGAATACAAACACGGAGTACCATTGGCCAAGCTAAAAAAACTTGGAGCCTCTAAAGAGACAGGAACAGAAATAACTTTTTATCCCTCAAGCACAACATTTTCATCAGTAACTTTTGAAATAAATAGAATTCACAAAAGAATACAAGAGCTTTCATTTCTTAACGCCGGCGTATCCATAACAGTAGAAGATGAAAGGACAGGAAAGTCTAAAAAGTTTAAAAATAGTGGCGGTCTCTCAAGTTATGTAACTTACCTA
>Ga0115008_10005459_pt1 | contig 10502 bp, 5 predicted proteins | sample FraStrMetagenome_FD_87164 | JGI IMG/M metagenome (GOLD analysis project Ga0115008, IMG submission 87164) | Marine eukaryotic phytoplankton communities from Arctic Ocean - Fram Strait ARC3M Metagenome | ecosystem: Environmental > Aquatic > Marine > Oceanic | place: Fram Strait | collected 2012-06-18
GATGCTGCTGGTTCTGCTGCAACTGCATTAGTTGACGCAAAAGCTTATGCTGATCAAGCTGAGTTAGATGCTGAATCTGAAGCAGGAAGATTAGATGCAATCGTTCTTTCTTCTGCTAAGTCTTACGCTGACGTTGCTGAATCTGACGCTGTATCTACTGCTGCCGGTGATGCAACATCAAAAGCTAACGCTGCACAATCTGCTGCTGAAACAAATGCTGCATCTTACACAGACGGAAGAGAATCTAGCATCTTATCTACATTAAGAGGTGAAATTTCTAGTCTTGCTGGAACTGATAAGCTTGAGCAAACTGGAACATTTGGTTCTACAACTTCGTTTAGCGTTGCAACTGAAATCGACTTAGACAATGACGATATCTTAGTATTCGTTAACGGTTTACAGATTTCAGATTACACGACTACTGATGGCTTAGCCTTCACAGTTTCTGGTTTAGGTTATGACTTAGAAAACACTGATGACATTATCGTTAGAGGTGTTGCTGAGTAATAACTCAATCTACAATACTTAATTTAAGTATTAATTTTTTAAAGGCTCGCCCAATCGGGCGGGCCTTTTTAATTAAATCTAATATATAATAAAAACCAAATATCAACATGAACATAGGAATTACTATAAGTTTAGGATCAGAGAATGAAAGTCTTTGGATAAATGGTATAAAACTAAATGCGCTTTATTTATTAAAAGCTTTGAAAGAAATAGGATATAATGTATACATATTAAATGCAAGTGAAGTCAAAGCTCCTTATGAGAACAAAGTAACATGGGATATTGAACAATTCCCAATATACGATTACTATGACAAGTATGCAGATACAGATCTTATGATTTGGTTGGGTGCAACTTACGGCGATAAAACTATAGAGGAGTTTAAGAAAACAGGTTATGGTAAAAAAGTAGTCAAATATATTTGTGGTAATAATTATATGAATGATTTAGAGGGTTCTATGTTTAATAGTGGACCTGATGCTACTGGATATAATCAATCATTAGACGAAGTGTGGTATGTTCCACAACAAGGCGAATTAAATATTGAATATTTTAGAGTAATGCATAATTTACCAGTAAATAAAGTAAGACCCGTTCCTTTTGTATGGGATCCTGTATTTTTAGATAAAACATGTGAAGTGTATAATAATTCAAAGACAATAATTGAAAACAGACCAATTCCAGTGTATGTTCCTGGAAAAGAAAATAAAGACAAACAAATTGCATGTTTTGAACCCAATATTGGCACACAAAAATGGCACTTTATAAATTTATTGATAGCAGAAGATTATTATAATAAAGGAGGTAAATTTAAAAAACTAAATATCATGTGCGGTGAAGACATGTTAAAAAACAAATATTATCAATCTTTATTAACCCACCTTTCATTATATAAATTATCTGGAACAACAGATCATAAATTATCATACCTCCCTAGACTAAGAGCTATTGATGCTATGGCACAATTAACAGATGTAGTTATTGCACACCAATATGATAATCCATTAAATTATTCATACTTAGACGCACTCTATTTACAGTTTCCACTAGTACATAACGCAACTATGATTAAGGACGCCGGATATTATTATGATGGTAACTTAATTGGACAGGGTTCTCGACAACTTAAACAGGCTATCGAAAATCATGACAATAACATAGAAACATATAATGAAAATAGCGAAAGGGTTTTAACTAGATATACTGTATTTAACGAGGGTTTAATAGAAACATATAAACAATTAATTGAAACCACAATGGGAATTAAGGATCATAAACTAAGATCTACATATGATTGGAAAACAAATCTATACAAGTAACATATGTCTATTGATCCTAACAAAATAATTTTTAAAAGATTAATTAGAGAGTATGAATTTTTATTAGAAGATTTAGAAGATATAAAAACTGCTAATTTTGAAATAAAAAATAAATTTATGCAAGAACTTTCAGAAATTGATAATGATGGTATATTAGAATCTGAAGAAATGGAAAACGCCGCTGATTCATGGGCAAATAGTAAGAAAGAAGAGGAAGATTTAGAAAAAGAAACTAATAAACACCCAGATTTTAAAAAATTATTTAGAAAATCAGTAATAAAGTGTCACCCTGATAAATTAACACATGACATATCACATGATGAGAAAGATAAATATAAAAAGATATATGAGGATTTGGTAGATGCCAATGAAACTGAAGATTGGGCAAGTTTAATAACATGTGCAATTAAATTAGAAATAGAATTACCTTCTTCGGCATATGATCAAATTAGATCTATAGAAGAAAGTATATTAAAACTAAAAAATAAACAAGAAAATATATTAAATTCAACACCGTGGAACTGGTATAAAACAACAAATAATGACTCAAAATTAGATATATTAAAACAACATCTTAATTTTATGTCATTATTAACTAATAAAAATAATTTTTATTAGTTAGTTTCTTCCAGGGACTAAAAACTTGGTACATTAACAAGATATATAATATAACGTAAAAAAGAATAAATCATTCATGTCTCAATTGAAACTAAAACAAATACTTGACTTTTTATCTTCTTCACCAGCAACAGGTGAAGTATTGTCATATAATGCAAGTACCGGAAAGTATGAAAACCAACAATTACCAAATACGTTTGGACTTCCTTATGTTTATAATAACGCAACAAATCCCACGACAGTTTCTTCTGGTGATTTAGCGTTTAATAACCCTAGTAATCCTAGTAAAATAATTGTAAGTGAAACTAATGCTAGAGGTGGTTCAGCAACCGTAACATTAAATGCTGCAGTCGCTTCATCTAATAATTATAAATCTATTATTGTATTAGCAAAATCAACTGATGGTAATGCAAATAAATCATTCTATGTAACAGGAAACACAACTGCTTCTGGACAAAGAACATTTAACTTACAACCTATTTCAAGTTCTAATTGGAATAATGTTAGTGATAATGATTCTTTATTTATGTTTATTCAACCTATTGGTGATGTTGGAACATCAGGAACTTCGGGATCAAATGGATCAAGTGGAAGTTCAGGAACTGATGGAACGAGTGGTGTAAGTGGGACTTCAGGTTCTTCGGGAACAAATGGTTCAAGTGGAAGTTCAGGAACTAACGGAACTTCAGGAACCGATGGAACTTCAGGATCAAGTGGATCAAGTGGAAGTTCAGGAACTGATGGTACTAGTGGAACTAACGGAACTTCAGGAACGGATGGTTCTAGTGGATCTTCAGGAACGGATGGAACAAGTGGAGTTGATGGTGTTAAAGGTGACAATTATAGTGGAGCAACTTTATCTGGAAATAATTTAATATTAACTCATTCTCAAAATGGCAATGAAATTGTAGGTAGAGTAGTATATGTTGGAACATCAGGAACTGATGGATCAAGCGGAAGTTCAGGTTCAAGCGGATCTTCAGGAATTACAGGTACAATTGCAGTAGGAACAGTATCTACTGGATTAGAAAATACACCGGTAAGTGTTACTAATACTGGAACCTCAACTGCAGCTGAATTTGATTTTACTATTCCTGTTGGTGCAACTGGAGCAAAAGGTAATCCTGGAACTCCAGCAATTAATGGAACTAACGGATCTTCTGGATCGAGCGGTGTTAAAGGACAAAAAGGAGCTCCAGGTACAAGCGGTACTGATGGAACTTCAGGAACGAATGGAACTTCAGGAACGAATGGAACAAATGGAAGTTCGGGTTCAAGCGGTTCTTCAGGAACTGATGGAACTTCAGGAACGAATGGAACTTCAGGAACGAATGGAACTTCAGGAACTGACGGATCAAGTGGAACTTCAGGAACTGATGGAAGTTCAGGAACTGATGGAACTTCAGGAACGAATGGAACATCAGGGACTAACGGATCAAGTGGATCTTCAGGTTCAAGTGGAAGTTCAGGAACTGATGGAACTTCAGGAACTGATGGAACTTCAGGAACGAATGGAACTTCAGGAACGAATGGAAGTTCAGGTTCTTCAGGAACTGACGGTACAAGTGGAACAAACGGAAGTTCAGGAACTGATGGAACTAGCGGTATCAATGGTACAAGTGGAACGAATGGAACAAACGGAAGTTCGGGTTCTTCAGGAACGAATGGAACAAACGGATCTTCTGGATCAAGTGGATCTTCAGGTGCACAAGGTAATCCAGGTTGGGGTGTTTCAATGCAAGGACAAGTAGCTACATCATCAAATTTACCAACAAGTGGTAATTCTGACGGTGATGCATATATAGTACAGTCAGACGATTCTCTTTGGGTATTTACACAAGCAGATGGTTGGATTGGAGGTGGTTCTATTCAAGGACCAGCTGGTTCTTCAGGGACTAATGGAACAAATGGAAGTTCAGGTTCTTCAGGAACTGATGGAAGTTCAGGTTCAAGTGGAAGTTCAGGAACTGATGGAACTTCAGGAACTAACGGAACTTCAGGAACCGATGGAACTTCAGGATCAAGTGGATCAAGTGGAAGTTCAGGAACTGATGGAACGTCTGGTACAAATGGTACAAGTGGAACGAATGGTACAAGCGGATCTTCAGGTTCAAGCGGAAGTTCAGGAACTGACGGTACTAGTGGAACTAACGGAACTTCAGGTTCTTCAGGAACTGATGGAACTAGTGGAACTAACGGAACTTCAGGTTCAAGTGGATCTAGCGGTTCTTCAGGAACGAATGGAACTTCAGGAACGAATGGAACTTCAGGAACGAATGGAACTTCAGGAACAAACGGAAGTTCGGGTTCTTCAGGAACGAATGGAACTAACGGATCTTCTGGATCAAGTGGTTCTTCAGGTTCTTCAGGTTTAAAAGGTAATACTGGTACTTCTAATACCTATGCAACTGCAATGAATCAACATACAAAAACTGATTCAAATGTTGAGCATCATGATTTATATTTAACAGGTGCTTTAAAAAGAAATATTATATCGGTTAACGGCGTTGGAGGTGTTTATGACATTAAGCCTAAACTAGGTGACGCATTTGCATTTACAGCAACGGGATTAATTGATATTACAATGTCTAACATAGGTAACGACAACATAGGTCAATCTGGAACTATAGTAATTCATAACGGTGCAGGTGCAGGATACAATCCATTACCATCTTATATGAAAACACCCTCAGGTGCTGACATTCAATGGGTAACTACTCCTGGTGCAGTATCTATTATATCATATATTATAATAGATGTTGACGCAGTATTAGTTAACTACATTGGAAATTTTGCGTAATAATAGAATAAATTAGAGGAACAATATGAAGAATATAGGATTTTCAAGAATCGACTTTTGGAGTACCGGAAGTGCACAGAATACATCTAAGGGTACACTCGTAGCTAAGAATACTACTTGGGCTACTTCCAAAACTACATCTGAAAATAGAAATACTTCGAGAACTACTAACAAAGTACGAAATACTAGTCAATCCACGGTGACAACATGGATAACTACATGGGCAACTAGTAAATCGACAACAACAACTTTCAATACATCTCGTAGTACTAATACTGTATATGCAACTTCTAGATCAACGACAACATCGTGGACTACATCATGGAGCACTTCTAGAGAAACATCTTTAGAAACTGATAGAACTACTACAACAACATGGTCGACTTCTAAAAACACGTCACAATCAACTGAGAGGGCTACAACTACTACATGGACAACTAGTTGGACAACTAGTCAATCCACATTGTATCCTGTTGAAACAACCTGGAACACAAGTCAATCCACGTCTAGAAGTACAACTACATCATACATTACATATTGGACAACTTCTTGGAATACAAGTAAATCAACGACAACTTCTTATATTACGACATATACAACGTCATGGTCAACTAATAGATCTACAACAACAGTGTATAATACAACGTGGATCACTAGTCAAACGACAACAAGATCTACTAATCGCAGTACTACAACAACATTTAACACAAATCAGTCGACATCTAGATCAACAACGACTACATATAATACAACTTGGATTACATCTCAGACAACTTCTAGAACCACTGAACATTCAACAACGACCACGTTTAGTACTAGTCAATCAACATCTCGTTCGACAACAACGACATATAATACAACGTGGCTCACTAGTCAAACAACAAGTAAAGTAACTAGTAAATCGACAACTACAACTTTTAATACAAGTCAGTCAACAAGTAAATCTACAGTAACTACATGGACAACAACTTGGTCTACTAGTAAATCAACTTCTACGACAACGACTAAATCTACGACAACGACTTTTAATACAAGTCAGTCAACAAGTAAATCTACAGTAACTACATGGACAACAACTTGGTCTACTAGTAAATCAACGTCTAAGGCGACTAGTAAAAATACCACAACAACATGGGTAACAAGTAGAGGAACAGAACATTCAACAACGACTACGTTTACAACAACATGGTCAACAAGTAAATCTACAACTACTACTTTTGACACAGCTTGGACTACTTCATGGAATACAACTAGATCAACGAATCGTTCTACAACAACTACGTTTAATACTAGTCAATCAACTTCGCACACCACAACAACTGCATGGACAACTACTTGGGTAACAAGTCGAGGAACTAATAGAGGAACTAGTAGAAATACAACAACAACATTTGCAACTAGTAGAAGCACAGAGCATACGACAACAACTACGTTTAATACAACATGGTCAACTAGTAAATCGACGACAACTACATGGACAACCACATTTGGTACAACCTTTAATACAAGTCAGTCAACGACTAATCTACAACAACTACATTTAATACAACGTGGTCAACTAGTAAATCTACTACAACTTCATGGACAACTTCATGGAACACAACTGTGTTGACTTCCAAATCAACGTCCAAAAACACAACGACTACGTTTAATACAACATGGTCAACTAGTAAATCTACCACAACAACATTTGCTACTAGTAAATCGACGACGACAACATTTAACACAACTCAGTCTACTAGTAAGTCAACAACAACACAGTGGAACACAACTAAAGCAACAACGACGACGTGGAACACAACTAAAGAAACAACGACTGTATACAATACATCTTGGAATACAACTAAATCAACAACAACGACGTGGAACACGACTAAATCAACAACGACTACATGGAATACAAGTCAGTCTACAACGACTACATTTAAAACAACATGGAATACAACTAAATCAACAACGACCGTATACAACACGACTAAATCAACAACGACTACATGGAATACAAGTCAGTCTACAACTACAGTGTTCAATACATCTTGGAATACAACTAGATCAACGACGACGTCGTTCAACACGACTAAATCAACAACGACTACATGGAGTACAAGCCAGTCAACGGAGCATTCTACCACAACAACATTTGCTACTAGTAAATCTACTACAACGACGTGGAACACAACTAAAGCAACAACGACTGTATACAATACATCTTGGAATACAACTAAATCAACAACAACGACGTTCAACACGACTAAATCAACAACGACTACGTTTGGTACGTCTCAAGGAACTACTAGAAATACAACAACAACATTTGCAACTAGTAAATCTACAACGACTACATGGAGTACTAGTAGAAGCACAGAGCATTCTACAACAACAACATTTGCTACTAGTAAATCGACAACAACAACATGGTCAACTAGTAAATCGACGACAACTGCATGGACAACTTACTGGATCACTAGTAGAAATACAACAACAACATTTGCAACTAGTAGATCGACGACAACAACATTTGCAACTAGTAGATCTACTACAACGACGTACACGACCACTTTTTCAACTAGTAAATCTACTAATACTAGGTTTAATACGTCTAGGGTAACTGACAGAAATACAAGTCAGTCAACTATTACAAAGGTTTCTACAGGATATTCTAGATCAACAACTAAAGCAACATCATGGATTACTTTAGTTCCTGCAGATAATAGTTCAGGTGGTGGTGCAGGGCTTTTAACTTCCTGGAATACATCAGTTTCATATATCACAAGCTACAATACAGCAGTGTATGTCAACACATCTCGTGGAACATATAGAAACACACTAGCGGAATGTATAGTTGAAGGAACACTAGTACATATTGCTGAAGGAATACAAAGACCGGTTGAAGCGTTAGTATATGGTCAAAGTATTTTAACTATGGATGGAGCATTTAATACAGATGACATGACTGTATTACCAACAATTAGGGAAGAAGAAGTATACACAAATACATTATCTAATGAACATAGTATTGCCGGTATTTGGAGAGCAGACGTTATAGGAACAGTTAGTATAAATAATGACCAATTAAGAACTACCATGGCACATATACATATTATAAAAAGAGATGGTATGTGGCAAGCAAAACTAGCGGAGCACCTAGAGATTGGTGATGTTATGTTTAAAATGAATTATGGAGAATTTTTGATAGAATCTTTAGAAATAGATGAAGTTAATCAATATACTGTTTATAAATTAGATGTAGAAGCTAATGATACATTCTTTGCAAATGGAATTTTAACACATAATAACAAAGAAGAACCGTGTGAGCCAGGTGATGCTTGTGATCCGCGTTCTATATGTTATTCTGAGCGTGACTGTGAGATGGAAGGTATAAAATAAGGTATAAAATGATTAAAGAATTTAAATATATAAAAAAACAACAGAGATAGAGCTATGCCTACTACTTTTTTTAATACTACTTGGTTAACCGCTGGATCTAGGAGCACGTTGAAGACGACTAGCTTTTCTCGAACAACTTCATTATACACGTCATATAATAGGGCAACTTCTAGGAATACGGCAAAAACTACCTATTGGAATGTACTTACAGATAAATCTACTTCAACGGGGTGGACAACTAAAGTTACTACGACATGGTTCACAGATAAAAATACGACGACGACATATAATACAAGTAAGAGTACATCTAAGGCGACTACGACGACGTGGAATACATCTAAGGCGACTACGACGACGTGGAATACATCTAGAACAACCGAAACAAAGTGGAACACAAGTCAAGCTACATCTAGGGCGACAACAACAACATTTAATACAACACGTGCAACCACGACTACATATAACACAACACGTGCAACCACGACTACATATAACACATCTTGGAATACATCACGCGCAACTACAACGGCGTGGAACACAACTAAAACAACGTTAACTTCGTGGACTACTTCGTGGAATACAACACGTGCAACCACAACAACATTTTCAACTAGTAGATCAACAACGACTACATTTAGTACAAGTCAGTCAACGGAGCATTCTACCACGACTACGTGGGCAACTAGTAAAGCAACAACGACGACGTGGAACACAACTAAAACAACAACGACTGTATACAATACATCTTGGAATACAACTAAATCGACAACAACAACATGGTTAACTAGTAAAGCAACAACGACTACATTTAGTACAAGTCAGTCAACGGAGCGTACAACCACGACTACGTGGGCAACTAGTAAATCGACAACGACTACGTATAATACGTCTAAATCTACTACAACTAGATTTGCAACTAGTAAGAATACAACGCGTACAACCACGACTACGTGGGCAACTAGTAAATCGACAACGACTACGTTTAATACGTCTAAATCTACTACAACAACATTTATAACTAGTCAAAGCACAGAGCATACGACAACAACTACGTTTAATACTAGTAAATCTACTACAACGACGTTTATAACTAGTAAATCTACTACAACTAATTGGACTACAAAATGGTCAACTAGTAAATCTACTACAACGACATGGAACACAACTAAAGCAACAACGACTACATGGAATACAAGTCAGTCAACTAGCAAATCCACTGTAACTACATGGACAACTTACTGGAACACCGTAAGAGGAACTAGTAGAGGAACTAATAAATCTACAACGACAACTTTTAATACAAGCCAGTCAACGAGTAAATCGACTACGACAACATTTACGACAACCTGGTCAACATCAAGAAATACAACTAGATCAACTAGTAAATCGACTACGACAACATTTAATACAAGTCAGTCAACTTCTAGGTCAACTACTACGGTTTATAACACATCATGGAACACAACTAAAACAACGTTAACTTCGTGGACTACTTCATGGACTACCTCTTGGAACACAACCAGAGGCACGAATAAAACCACAACAACAGTTTACAATACAACGTGGTCAACTAGCAAATCCACTGTAACTACATTTAATACTACTTGGATAACATCGCAAAATACAAAGAGATCTACTTCTAGAACAACGACTACTACTTTTAATACAAGTCAGTCAACTTCTAGGTCAACGACTACGTCCTATAACACATCTTGGAATACTACATTAATAACTGGAACTGTATGGATTACATCGTGGGTGACAACGTTTAATACTAATCAGTCAACGACTAAATCTACAACAACTACATTTAATACAACGTGGTCAACTAGTAGAGCTACGACGACGAGTTATACTACCTCATGGACAAC
>Ga0115008_10005461_pt1 | contig 10501 bp, 6 predicted proteins | sample FraStrMetagenome_FD_87164 | JGI IMG/M metagenome (GOLD analysis project Ga0115008, IMG submission 87164) | Marine eukaryotic phytoplankton communities from Arctic Ocean - Fram Strait ARC3M Metagenome | ecosystem: Environmental > Aquatic > Marine > Oceanic | place: Fram Strait | collected 2012-06-18
GCGGTTCATGGAATAAAACGACATTCGAATAATTCTAGTGTTGAATTTAACAAGGTGTAAAAATTATAAGTTACTTTTAATTCTTCTGGTTTTCCCTACGTCATCAATCTATCGGGACCTTATATGACTATATATTCATCGCTACAATAAGATACCTAACTGTATTTTGCACAAATTGAGAATACATCTATGGTAGTTGAAATTCGAAAGAAACGGTTCACTTAGGTAGTTGAATCTTTGGTAAAAATGAATAATTGAAATTGGCACCAACAGGTTGAGTAGTTTTCTTTTATGCCAAAAATTACGTATTGCTAGCATAGCAGCATGATAGTTTAATGTACTCTTTTCTCGGACTAAAGTTAGTTATCTGCTGAAATGAATTCACCTGGGTGTACGAGTAGTGCCCCCTAAAAACCTTCGCAAGCAAGAATTGAGATCTTTGGACATTCTGTGTATTGTGGAGATAATTATAGGCACTACAACTAAAACGAATAAGTACCACTATGTTCAATTACTAGTTTATATTGATCTATAGTACGATGTTTTCATAAAAATAAATTCTCACCTCACTTTAGATGAAATCGGATAACTGCTGACTTCAAAAATTCAATCGCAGATATGCTAGAACTTATTTAAGCAAGACTTCATCGATGATTCTTTAAGGTCTAATTTCATACAAAATACTGTCAATTTTCTTCTGATAAAAAGGGACATTTTATGAATGTCTTAGTGTGACCAAGAACATACTTCTATTTGGATGTTGCGTATATCAATTAAGACGCATGGTTACTCTAGCTTTTGTCCACCTTATCATAAATATTAATAGTTGCCTTTATACTATTGAAGTAGAATATTTAAACATAAGTTTATATGATTGTTTGCAATCCATACATCGCAATTAATGTGAAACATGCAAAACTATAAATTCCAACGGCAGACAGAAATTGAGCATCGAATAGGATTGTAATACCTTCAATTGCTAAATCATGAAGTAACAAAAAGACAAGGACAAGAGTACCAATATGCTGTTAAGGGATAAGAAGAAAATTTGAAAGAACATGCTGATGGAATATTTAAAATCTCTTCTCATTATTTGTTAATGTTGAAAAAATTCTGAAGTAACTTTTTCATTTGACCTAGGTTGATTTTGAGGAATATTATGAAATCAAAGTCTCGCTCGAACTTTCCCTAATCCAAGACCGGCACAGATAGTCCCTGTAGCTCTCATCATACCTGTAGCTCTCATCATATTTGTCATTGGTAGATACGCAGACCTATTCTTTATATATATGATAAAAAAAAACAATGTTAATTCCATATACATATTGCTAAGAATATCAAGTTCAACTTACTACGAAATCTTTAGGATGAGTATTATGCAGTTATTGTACTACGACTGAAATTCAAATTCTTCTTCAACGAAGTTTTTCAAGTCTTGTATAGTCTTGTACATAACATATCTCTTATCCATCATATGATGTCTCTTGAACACACATTCATTCATAACGGGTATGAATGTCTCATTTTGAAACGGCATTATGTTTCATCTCATAATCAAACCCCGTAGGATATACAGAGAATGCAGCATAGATTCGAATTCAACGTATGTCTTGTGGATTTACTTAGATTATGCAAGGTATTTTACCCGTATTCCCTGGTAAGTACGAACGTATTTGATATGAAGTTCTTTAGCTGATCATCATCCGGTAGTGGTTGAGTTGGATAATTAGTTATAGATATGGTTCCGTGGGCACGTCTTTGGCTTCATGGTCATAGAATAAAGAAGTCTCATTAACGCACAGAAATTTTAAAACACACTCCTGCTTGCTAATTTGGTCTTGATTATCTTGGATAGAGTTGTTCCCAATTTTAGAAGCTTCTCTATAATCCAACCGTATTCTTTGCAGATCCTCATATTCATAAATAATTTGAAATATGGTTCTCGCTTCAGAAGATCAACAAGTTGAAATTCCAAACGAAGATATTTCTCTAAAAGAAGCTCCTTCGACAGCAGAAGCTACTTCTATGGAAAATCATTACGAGGAAAGCACTATATCCATTCTTGTTCCACCGGGACAAGATCAACACAAAGGTATGGACGTTAATGATGCTGCAAACCCTTTTGCGGATAATATTCACAAAAATGTCGTTGAGAACCATCCCCCAACTCAAATGGATGAAAATAAAAACACAATTAATGTTGAGATAAGAAAAACTTCTTTGAGAATATCCAACCCAGAACCAACTTCTCAACTATCTGAACTCTATGACACAATCGATATACAGGAAAAAGATGCTCTAACAACATCCAATGAAGAAAGTCTTTTGACAACATTGAATTTGATAGATTCATCAACATCTTCAGAGCCACCCAAAGAGCCACTCTCTGCAATTAAATTAGATGCATATCATCCATCATACATATATTGTGGTGAATGTACAGCTTGTAGTGCTGCTCCACCCCCTCTCAACCCAAGCCTTTATCAAAATACAGCCTTTCAAATTACAGATGACGATGATGATGAAAGTAATAATGAAACGGAACCGGATATTGAAAAGGGTGCATTAGAGGATTTCGAAGAATTAGAAATGACGGCCCTAGATACTTCTAAGGCATCTATACCAAAAAATCTCAACACTTCCAAACGTTCTAAATTTGTCATAAAAAATCTAACCGACCCATCTCAAATCTTAGCCATAAATGCCTTACTTCGTCCTTTACCAGGAGTCTCGAAGATTCTCGCGAATGCTTCAAAAAAACTAATTCTCGTTGATCATGATCCATTTACAACACCTGCTTCCTTGATTACTTTAACCTTGGCAAATCAAGGTGGGTTTAAGGTAGAATGCAAATGGGATGCAGGATCAAGCATTCAAAACACCACCAATCCTTCCGGGACTTGTCGCTCTGTTTTGCGTGTAATGGAAGGACTTTGTTGTAATTCAGAAATCCCAATATTGACGAATATTTTAGAAAGTATCAAGGGAGTAGAAAAAGTTAAAGGTGTGAATTTGACGATACGATCAGTATACTTGGAACATGATCCATTTGTAGTTACTATCTCTGAAATTTGTGATACATTGACAGAAGAAGGATTCCGAAGTATTGTGAAACGAGACGGTGCAAAACAGTTGTCACGAAAAGCTCCCACAAAGGGTGATACTGAATCATTTACAAAAGCCACACCTTTATCGCCATCATCACTACAAGAGAATACATATGTGGAAACTACTCTTCGTGTTGGTTATTTGTCAACCTTAGAGCATGTGAAAGCCATGGAACATGCATTCCAATCAGCAAACTCAGAACGCCGTCAACAAACTGGTAAAAAACGAATGATTCGTGCCTTTCATCCCCATCCTCCTTCCAAAACTGTCAAGGTCGAACATGATGCGTATCATATATCTGCCCTAGACCTTGCTGTTTTATTGTCGAATGACGGAGGCGCTGGTGCAGTTGAAGTTCAAGAAGATGGAGCAGCTGCTGGAAGAATTGTACATATGATGGAAGATGATGACACTATGAAAGGAATTGAATCTGAGGTGGGAGATGAGCATTTCGTGGATAGTGTGACTTTCAGTGTATTATTGAGTGGAATCTTCTGGTTATTAAGTATGATGACCTATTTTGGTGGCAGATGGGACAAACTTAAATATTGTGGACTTTTATCCGTAGTATTTGGACTTCCTCCAATTGCCAAAAAAGCTTATCGTACGATCAAACGTGGTCAATTTGATGCTAATTGCATGATGTTGACAGCAGCCCTAGGTGCATTGCTCTTACAAGAATATGATGAAGCAGCTTCAGTCGCCTTTCTTTTTGCTATTTCGGAATTATTGGAAGCCAGAGCATCCTCTAGAGCAAGACATGCACTAAGTGCCATTATTAACATTCGTCCAGATTCTGCTAATGTTGTAGATCCAGAAACGAAGGAAATCACCCTCGGTGTACCCAGTGAAAAAGTTGCTATTGGCTCCATTGTTAGTGTTAGAACAGGTGATAAAGTCCCCTGTGATGGAATTGTTGTTGATGGAAGCACTCTAATTGACGAAAGTAGTTTGACAGGAGAGGCTAGACCTGCGCTTAAAAGTGTCGGAGATGAGGTTTCAGGAGGTACAATCAATATTGGGCAATCTCAATTGCTTGTTAAAACGACTGTTTCAGTGGAGGAATCAGCTGTGTCACGATTGATTGCATTGGTGGAAGAAGCTCAATTGAATCGTTCTCCTACTGAAAAGTTGGTGGATTCATTTGCTAAAAAGTATACTCCAGTTGTCGTTTGTATGGCTTCTTTAATGTGCTCTATTCCATGGATATGGGGTGCTGAGGTGGGAAAGTATTGGGCTTTGAATGGACTTATTATCATTGTCATTGCATGCCCATGTGCTTTGACAATTAGTACTCCAGTGACATATTCAGCTGGATTGGCAGCAACTGCACAACAAGGGGTTATCGTAAAAGGTGGTGCAAGGTTAGAAGCACTTGGTAGAGTGCAGAAGGTAGTATTTGATAAAACAGGTACTCTGACCAAAGGCAAATTCGAGTTAACGAATCTTCTCCCGGTTGGTGATAATCATACTAGAAAACAAATGTAAGTGTTGCAAAAGATCAAATTACATCTGAAACTGTTGAATTTATTGAAATTAACTCAAAATGTTCTATTTCATGTTGTAAGACTGGAACTTCTTGTAGTCATGGAAGCTCCTTCCTCGCATCCTCTCTCTTCCACATTGGTTCAAGCTGCAAAAAATGAAAACATTTCCATACCGAAAGATTTAGTTTTGAAAGATCATACCGTTTTGCAAGGAGAAGGAGTTATGGGTATAGTGAATGGTAAAACAATACATGTAGGGAACTATCGTTTGTTTCGACGCATAGGATACTATCAACAATTGTCTGAAGAGGACCAAGCCATGTTTGGTACTTGGAATGCTACTGGTGGTACTGTTGGATTTATTGGAAAAGAAGGTGATGGGATTATTGGAGCATTTTGTGTTATGGATTCAGTGCGAGAAGAATCGGCAGAGGTTGTTAAGGCAATGCAGGAGTATGGCATAGAAGTTATTATGCTTACTGGTGATTCTGTAGGTGCTGCTTATAATATAGGGCATCAGGTTGGATTAGATGAAAGTCAAATTCATAGTCAATTAAGACCGGATGATAAGCTTCATTTTGTAGGATCACTGAAAGGATCAAGGGGTGCATCTGGTTGGTGCAAAGATCCAAATCTAATTCTTATGTGTGGAGATGGAGTTAATGATGCCCCTGCTTTGGCTGTATCGGATATTGGAGTAGCTATGGGTTCTGGTGCTGCACTTGCATTGGAAATGAGTGATGTGACACTCATGGATTCGAATTTAAAGAAACTGTTTTTCAGCATAAAAATGGGCAAACGAGCTATATGGGCAATTGAGGAGAATATTTTGTTTTCTCTTGTGTCAAAAATGTTAGTTGTTGGATTCACATTTGCAGGGTGGATGACCTTGTTTGGGGCAATAGCTACTGATGTTGGTGTGATGCTTGCTGTAACTCTGAATGGTATGAAGTTACTTCCATCAAATAAGAAAAGTTGGGAGGACTTAGTGGAAGGAGACAAACCGTATAGAAAGATCTTTCGAAGAAAAAGTGTCGTCAACAAGGAATACCTCACGTTGCCTCTTGATGGGCATGCTATGGAGGAAATTGTATGATAATCTATTTAAATATTCATATTTTTCACCTTCAACGATATTACAAATTTTGTTGATTCTCGAAATAATGTGTTTGTTTTGCTTAAAAGCTTGATTCTTCATTGATGTTAGCCTACTGCTGAAGTAAAGGTTCGATATGATGAAGGAACTTTTTTTGAAAAGTACATAGACGCTGTGTAAGGCACATACTACCCCATACAACAGTGTACAACAATGTCCAACCTCAATAAAATCACATATGGTTATGAATGACGTCATTATTTCATATGATATATTTTCGTTGAAAATTTACCCTTGTATTTTCCCGTGATGAAGAATGAAGTTGTCTTCAATCAAACCATCGCACTTACATAATATATAATATTTTATTGTAACGACAACCAGAAGCCCCATCCAAGAAAAGATCGACTTCTGCCCGTCCCGATTGCCATATTCTCTATCTTATCATCTAACGCATATCATAATAAGAACGTGATTATTTGTTTCAAGATGATACCAATATGCACACCATCTCTTTCGAACCGAAGCCTCCTACAAAAATGGACACACATTCACAAAGGTATCCAGGTTCGTCTCTTGTCATCAAACGAACAAAACAGGTCGAAATACTGGAAAAAGAGACCTGATGGTCGAATGCAACGACCTATTTTTATGGCAGCCACAAAGCAACATGTCGGCAAAACGTCTTGTTCCTTGGCTGTCATATCTGGCTTACAAAAAAGATTCGACAAAGTAGGATTTATCAAACCTGTCGGTCAACAACATGTCCCTGTGGAATCAGAAAATCTTGGTAAAACCTTACGTGTCGATAAAGATGTCTGTTTGATCCGAGAACACTTCAAGTTAGAACATATTGATTATCAATACTTGTCACCTGTCATCATACCCAAGGGGTATACAAAGGATTACATTGATGGCAAAATCTCGGATACTAGTCAAATTGATCGGATCTTTTCTTCTTTCGAGCAAATTAATAACGTGAGTGATGTTATGATGTGCGAAGGTACTGGTCATTGTGCCGTAGGAAGTATTGTAGGTCTAAACAATGCCAAAGTTGCAGGAATGATCGGTGCTGATATGATTTTGGTTGCGAATGGGGGTTTGGGTAAGCTTTATTTCGTCTTTATTTGTTACGTTGTTATTACAATATAGTAACAATATCATTCTCCCTTCCTATATCAGGATCGGCATTTGATGAGCTTGAATTGAATCGTGTCCTTTGTCAACATCATGGAGTTCGTCTCGCAGGGGTCATTATTAATAAAGTTATTCCTGAAAAGTATGAACAAACAAAAAAATATATGTCGGAAGCGTTTATGAAGACATGGGGGTGCGTTTCTTGAATAATAGTTTTTTTGTATTGATATTATCTGTTATCTTACCTTCAACTATAAATATATCAGGGTACCTTTACTAGGATGTATACCAGACCGTCCATTTTTGGGTTGTCCTGCAGTTGCAGACCTGGAGAAGCTATTTGAAACTAAAATGATTTGTGGAGAAAAAGCTAGGATGAAACATTACAATGTTGATGATGCAAACGTGGTGACAACATCTCTCAGGTGAGTGAGAACAAATAATTACAAAATCAGACTATACAATTGTATCGATTATTTTCTTTTCTGATGCTTTCATTATGATGTTGATGAAGCCGTTTTCTTGAAAACCTTCGAAATAAACCATCACGCACTCTTTACATCTGTCACGTCACACGGAATGACATTATTCTTGGATTTCTTGGTGAATATCAACGTCGTAGACTACGAAATATTCCATTTGAAGCAGCACTTGTTATCTGCGGCCGCAAAGGAAAGTATCGGTTAAATGCTGATGTAGCTTCCATGATGGAGGGAATAGATGATGCACCTATTATTTACGCAACCAACACATGCCATGAAGCATTGGAAAAAATTATAGAATTCACACCCAAATTGAATATTCACGATACCAACCGAGTAACAAAAGCGGTAGATCATTATGAAAAGTACATTGACTTTGACGAGTTATTGAGAAGAACTAGTTCGAGTGACTCAAGCTTTGATGATCCCTGTAGTGGCCCCATTTCTGAGCTAAGAAGTATGTGATAAAACATAGAGTAATTTGAATAAAGATCGCTCAATGCATTATCTTTCATTCTTTAACATCAATCATATAAAGTTAATTACTCCAATACGTTCAACTTTCACCTCTGTAAAAAATTAGTCATAAATGCTTCAGTCCCAAAACGATTAATTTTTAATCCGTAAAGGTAAGCAGCAGTATTATGGTCTTATGAGGACACGACTCAAGTCAAAGACATCACATTGTCAACTAAAGAAATGAAAGCATTAGAAATACAGTAACTATTATTTATTTAGCATTGATAATTTACATTTATTTGAAACAACATATTTGATGACATTTGCTTTCGCTTCTAGTCGAAAGCTACAAAATCTTGTTTTTTTGAAGGCATCTCTCCAGTGGTTTTCATATATGGGGTGCGGCAACACGGACACTGATTGCGGTTCATTAGCCACTCAACTATACATGCTTTGTGAAAGGCATGAGTACAATGCCCGTTTGGAGACCAGCAGATATCATCTCCAATTTTGAAATCTTCAAGGCAAATACTACACCGGGAAAGACTTCTTTTCAATACTTTGGTCTCAATCACCTCGATTTGGCTCTTATCAAGCCTACATGTATGAACTGCCTTTGTCACCTTATCCATTTTTCTATATCTTTCCTTTTCTGATAATTCTACTTCTTTATATCCATCTGAGTAGGCTCCACTAAGAACGAAGAAAAATCGAAAGAACAACCGTTTCAATATGCTCTCGTCTTCTTCTCCAATTTCATCTGTAAGTCCAAAAACATTCATTGCAAACGAGATCAGAGTCTCGTAATAAGGGTTTTGATCATCTATACTCATATCGTTTCAACAATCGAAGTTTCAGAGTGTATTTTCAAAGTTCTTGATTTGAGTTTCACGAAACTATGGAAAACGCATAAGAAGAATGAGCGGGCAACGGGCTTCCTGAAATGTCAAGAAGGTGAAATATTTTATTCCCATTTAGGTGTTTGAAAATAGTGGTCATACGTACTTCATTGTTCCTACGAATACTTGTATGAAGCAATGCTAATTTTTGTTTACTAATTCAAATTTAAGCAAAGACTACACTTTTTTTAGATTAAACGTACATCAGCGTTGAAATGACTGCGTAAATAAAAATTGTTACTCAAAACAGGACAAAGGAAAGATTCTTGACATTTTGGCTACTTTTTCCTCCAAAGAGAACTAAACTACAAATCTTTTCTACTGCTAAATTCCAGGAGGTTATTGCTTTCGAGCAGATTATTCATTCAATTCAGAGCTTAAAATCTCTTCGCTAATCATTGCTCTTTAAAATTTACTCTAATTTCGATTTCTATTCATTTTCATTTTTATTTGGTGGTTCACAAGAGTTGATGATTTCGACAATTTTTTCATGAAATCTTTTGGTTGACACTTTAAGCATCCACGATTTACATGTGTCCATCAACTTCGTATGAATTTTGTACTGATGATGGGACGTATGTAAAAAATACTTTGATTTCAATTCGGAGCGTGATGGACAGATGCCTGCGTGTATCTACGTAAAAACCTCTTAAGGAAATAAGTATGGCCTCTTCATTGACAACAGTTTTGGCAGCATCTGTTTTCTGGATGATTAATACTAGGAATTTACCTGTACTACTTTAGACTACACATCATATACAAAAAAACTTAGACCTTGGCAACAAAAGAATGGTTGAAAACAAAAACATAGCTTTTGCAATTTTTTGCGTTGTATTTTCGTCCTGACAAAAGAAGATAGACTCTATTGTGCGATGGTCATTCTCCCTCCAGCAGGCAGCAGCAGAGTGCGATTGTTTCATACACGAATCAATAATAAATATGAATGTTCCAGAAGATCAAAATTATGAAACCGAACTAATTTAAGTTTCTTGGAAAGAAACAAGAGCAATATCTTTCTTTCCTGTTCGAAATAAAAAGGAAGAAAACAAAAATTCATATAATAAATGGAATATTAATGAAAATATCTCAAAAGGATGACGATCAAATTTTTATCATGTTTATATTTTGAGCTTTTTAATTGGGACCTGTTTCGAATCTCTCTGTATTCTTGCTTCCATTGAAAGATAAACACTTTGACTTGTGTAGTTGAATACAATTAAGAAAGATAATAATTTTTTGAGTTTTGATTGAATTGAAAATGAAGAATATGCTTCAAGCCTTCGCTAATATATCTTATTTTACGCACATCAAGCAGTCAAGAGCAAGCTTGAACTTCTACTATACTGGCATTCTCTAGAGTTTTGAAAGCATATGCTCCTCTAGTTTTCGTGTGTGCCCTTTCGAAAGAAATAGGAATGACGAGAAATGTTTTTTGGATGTAAGCCCCCCCCCCCAGGAGTAATACCAATGGTAACAATTAAAAAACGATCTGCAGTTAAATTTTTTCAAAAGTAGCATAAATTGATCTTCAATTTTCGGGGTGGCATCATTCAATCACACATTCCAGCGTTAGGTCGTCATTCTAAAATACCATCTTTTTATTTTTGTATTTTTGTATTTTTAATATTTGTTAATTCATTACATAACGGTATCAAGTCCCTTCAATTTGGTATTTTAGTCTTTCATACCAACATTACGTATTTGAGGGATAAAAAACTATGTAAAATGAAGACGGCGTTTTTCGGGACTGAACGGGTTCTAGGCTATTGTGGAGGTTCTCATTATCGGTTCTTCATTTTTGTCATTACGTTAGCTTCACTTTTTACAAAGCTA
>Ga0115008_10005464_pt1 | contig 10496 bp, 7 predicted proteins | sample FraStrMetagenome_FD_87164 | JGI IMG/M metagenome (GOLD analysis project Ga0115008, IMG submission 87164) | Marine eukaryotic phytoplankton communities from Arctic Ocean - Fram Strait ARC3M Metagenome | ecosystem: Environmental > Aquatic > Marine > Oceanic | place: Fram Strait | collected 2012-06-18
ATTGATTGGTTGATTGATTGGTTGATTGATTGGTTGATTGATTGGTTGATTGATTGGTTGATTGATTTGGGTTTAATAAATTTGTTTCTCCTGATATAAAAGTATAAGCTTTATTCAAATGCAGTTTGGCAGCACTGTTGATGAAAAAAAATGATGTATCTTGGTGAATGATTGGTTGACACGATCTTTTATAAGATCGGGTACGTAGAAAATATAGTCATGAAAATCTATTGAATTCTCATGAATTGCTGATGTTCTCAATTTTTTGTCAAGAATGAAGCATAAGCGAATAGGTCATCAGTCAAACACAATCTTGGAGCAATATTTTTAAATATCTTCTCTTGAGCATAAGCGGCAACCCTAGATTCCGCTTGAACATTAACGCTGCTCATTTATTAGTAACCATGAAAGGAAGATCTATAGGAATTTGTGACCATTGCGAACAGGAGTGCAAAGTCCTACGATGCACCAGGTGTAAGAAAGCACAGTACTGTTCGCGAGCATGTCAAAAAAAGCATTGGAAAGCGTTACACAAATACACATGCTCTCCAATTTCGGATTCCAATAAAAATCCAAGTCAACATCACCGTAAAGATCTTTTACCACAATCGAACGAAAAGAAGATAAAAGAGCACAACGCATTTTTCCAATCATTGTCAGAAATGCCTTTAAATGAAGCACATTCGAAATATTTGTACGCTCAAGAACAGATCGAAATATTGAAAGAGGAAGCAAATTTGAGGTCAAAAGAATTACAAGCGTTAGGAAAGCGTCAGCAGAGAATAGAAAAACAGCGAATAAAAACGAACAAAAAACTAAATAAATCAAGCCAGAATCGGAATCAAAATAAAGCAAAGGTTGAATCAGACTTCGATTTCTCATCCACACTTCAAACAAAATCACTTAAAAAGAGTTTATCTTCAGCTTCTCGTTTAACTCCATGTGCCAACGGATGGAGCTATACAGTGGAATACTTGGCCAATATTTCATGCTTCCTTATTTTACTTGTACCGCAAAGAGAAGCAAATATAGTCAAAACACAAAATGCTGCAATCCCAAATCTTGACGATTTAAGTTTGAAAGTGACTCCAATACACTTCAAAAACATTGATAATCCACTGGAAGAAGGAAAAGACACTCCTCACTTATATGAAAATGATGGCTATTATCAAACACGAGTGGAACTTACACAAAAAAATTATAAACATCCGAGATTGTCCAAAAAAGAGAACACCCAACATCTCTTGAGTATTATCCTTCCAGGTCATATACCGGAGAGCGATGGGACATTGACTACTCAGACTGATTGCATTTATTTACGTTTCAAATGTCGTGCCACGTCGCAGCCAATATACAAATTACCTATATCGGAACTGATCAATCAGGAAAGTGCCATGAACATAGATAATAATGAATCCGGCATGCATTCAACCGGAGTCCAAGAAAACGTGAATGCAATTCAAGTTTTATCCTCCACATCTCAACCCCATCATCTTGAGTCTCTTCGTTGTCGACAATGTCAATTTTTTTTATTGCAGGATGGATCCAAAGCAACGCACAATGATGTCGGCATTGAAGATGACAAAGAAAATAGAAACATCATGAAAAGGGTTTTACCTTTACCCAGTGGAAATTTGGAGGAAATTGGTGACTACTTAATGTGTACACCTGAACAGCTATCTACTATTCAATTTTCATCCTCATGCCCCGCTATACGTGGAGTAGCACTGGAAGATGGGAATGCTTTGGTGTTAAATGCAAAGGATTTTGGTAACAGAATCTCAATTCTTTCTATGGTGCAGGGGTATGGAGAAAATAATTACGGAGAAGATACAGATAAAAATGAAGCTTCGTCTAAAGAAAAAGGAGCATCGTCACATCTTGGGAATTTAATGGAAGATGCAGTAGAATATCGGGGAGTAAGGGAATGGAAAGATAAGGTTGGAGGTGCAACTGTCTGTTGTAGCAATTGCTGCTCAATTTTAGGATTTTCTCTTGTTGACACAGATAATCCAGAAAGTATACGATTATTCAAGCATCGCGTTAGTGCTGGAGGATATGATGAAAGAGTCAAACACATGATTCCTGAACCAAAAAAGATTAATATAGATACAATTCGGTCTAGGGGTATTTACGATGGGAATAATTGTGGATCATTTATTGCACATGAAATGATTCGTTACGCAGAAAGACATGCAGTATTCACTTTTACAATAATGAAAGAGGTCAAACCAGAGATGCCTGGTGACGCCTTAGTTAACAATGAGGAGATTCGAAGGGGTATGATCCTCCGTGTACTAAGTTGGGATACCAAAATGTCAGTTAGTCATGGAAAATTCTCCCCAGATGCAAATAGACCTTTATATTTTGAAAATGTCTTAAAAGTTGTTTTCCAGGAATACGAGGAACGTGGAGACAGGGATACGACTGAAGAAACTTTACTTGGTGATATGGCAAGCTGGACATGGCTTTCAAAGGACTTATGTTGTGATCCTTCCCAACCTACTGCTCATGATTCAAACCATCACAGAAAAGATGTCAAAGAAAAGGAGAAAAATATAGGCAATCAAGATATGAAAGAAAATATAGATATAAACCAGCTCGCGCGTGCTTCGGTGCGGCTTTATTTACTTGAGGATGAATACGATGAACTTGAAGAACTGATCTTTGCTGGATCTCTTTATTTCCCAGCTAACCTGAGTGAATTGACTGCCCAGCTTAAACTTGGTAAGCAGGCTTTAGAATCAAGTAATGGCAGGTATGGTTTGAGCATGTTGCAATATATGGAATAGAATGCAAGTGTAAAATAGTATATAATTGAATTCATTCACCTTCGAGCAATATTCACTATTTTCCTCTACTCCTCTTATTTTGTTGTTGAAAAGCAAGAACTTATACTAAGCTTCTAATATCACAATTACTATAGGTATATCATAACTTTTGTCACTTTGATCAATATTCTTCTTCAGGATCTCCTAGTTCACCAGAGTCGTGCAAGAGGATCCAAATTTGCATAAAGATTACATCAAAGCTTAAAGATAAAGCAAACGTGGTCTTCAACTTTTTCAAGAAGATTAACTTTTTCTCCTGAGAAACATAAAGTCATAAACGTTCATTAAAAAATGTATTTGAAAATACAAGATTCCTGTTAAAGAGCTCGTACACGTCATACTTCATCGTATGATATCACCAAGAAGAAAATGACGTCAAAAAGTGTAAAAAGCATGTGTTGCATTACATCAGACTCAAACTCCATTCACATAGGCTTCTATTAAAAAGAAAGATAGTTGATGGCACCGCATCAAATCCCAATACACAAAAATAAGGAAAAAACCATGACTAGTGAACATGGTGGATTTTCTCCTTTTGTTGCGATATGCTTTACTATCAATTACATCATGGGTACAGGTTTTCTAAGTCTGCCCTGGGCATTTATTGAAGGAGGGGTCATAGCATCAACTATAGCATTGATCCTTGTCGTTGTGATAGCAGATCTCTCAAAAGATTATATATTAGAGACGATGGCCAGAGCAGATGCTATTGTACACTTGTCCGAGGATCAATCTGGTATCAGAAAATTGACTTCAAAAGATACTGATGTTTATAGTGCTGGCAAAGTTTCACCCATTATAAATGTCGACGAAACAGGAGACGACGGTATTGACGATGATCATGAAGGCGGGCGGAAATATAGATATTCATGTCGTATGCATGATATGAGACACTATGGATCAATAACAGATAGGCAGGACAAAGATGGTGACCATCCTATACTATATTCGGTTAGAGATCGTACGTTTGAAATACCGGAACTCTGTCGGATATTTTTAGGCAATACAGCAGCACAAATTTATACAATTTGCGTATCCATTTATATTTATCTTTCATCGTGGGCATTCACAACTGTATTCGCCAGTGCACTAGCAAAAGAACTTCCAATCTTTGGAGAAAGCAACGAAAATTTGGATTATGCCATATACGTGTTTCAGTTTTCAATCATAGTTGTTCCGTTAGCATGCAGGGAGCTCAAGGAACAAGTGACAGTGCAAATCATTCTTGCTGCATGTCGTTTATTAATGGTCACTCTCATGGTGATAACTGTAATCTTGCTCCCAGACGAAATTGAATCTGATTCAGACAGCACATCTACACCATATGAAATTGACACAAAAATGGGTACTCCACTCTTTCATCTCGCTAGACTTTATCATACAGTTCCAATCATTGTATATGCTTTCATCTTCCACCATTCAATACCAGGATTATCAAGTCCAGTAGCTGATAAACGCAAATTGAAATATATTTTTCGATCGACATTAATTATCAGTGCATTAGGTTATACCTTTGTAGGTCTATGCGTAGGTATTCACTTCGGATCCAATGTATATCAATCTGCCAATTTAAATTGGAAAGATTTTCGTGGTGGTACAGGAGAAATGATAGTAAATTATGATGACGAAGGAAACATTGTGGATCACACATGGATCAATATTGCTTGGTGGGCTAAGGCCATTTCATTCTTTATCGTTAGTTTTCCAGCTTTAGATGCGATATCAATTTTTCCATTGGGAGCAATCACATTGGGGAATAATTTGCTTGATGCATTTCACTGTAGCGATAGGCAAGCTTTGTTGGTAAGTGCCTTGAAACTGTATTTAGTTGTGGAAGTATAAAGTATTTTCAATAAAATGGACATTAATTTGGCTTTTACCGATTTTTATTAAATCACAGGAAAACACCCGTCTAAGAACAAAATTCCGTTTAATTGCTAGCGTTCCGCCTATTATTTGTGCACTTTTTGTTCGCAAGCTTGGTATAATAACTGACTATGCTGGTGCAGTAGGATTTGTTATGGCCTTTTCATATCCTGCTTTGTTATACTTGTCAAGCAAAAAGCGTATTGATGGTATTTTCCATACAGTCAAAGGAAAAAATGGGATTCAAACTTACTATCAAGGTTATGGAAGCAACAATAGTTGCGCAATATTGATTTGCTTTTTTGGTATTGGAATGACTATGTTTGTTCTTGCATGTCTTTCATTGGATGGATGAAATTCGTTTTCTCTGCTGACTTGTTTCATAGAAATGGTACCTTATCAAATCATGAATTCCCATTACCTTCAGGATACTGAGCATCAGGAGATAAATTCTAAAGAGATGATATACGAATTATAACTGTCGTAATAATTATGAGAGAAGGGAGTCTTTATTTCATGATTTTATTGTGCAGGAGAAACCATGAACTTTTTTTTTTACCATTTTTGTTCTAGAATGAAAAATGCCCATTTTTTAGATCAATTCAATTAAATCATATGCTTTTACATGCGAAGAAAACAAATAGGGTTCCTATGTAGAAAAAAATATCTATGGTACGAATTGTAATTAGGGTTGAATGCGCTGATGGCTTTAGGCTAACTAGAGATTCGCTGATATTTGGAAAAATGAGGTGGTCAATGCATACAACAAGCAATCCATTGAAACCATCTATATTACTGCTGCATCTATTAGCTAACCCCTTTCTATTCAAAACTGCTCGAAGCTTCACAGCGACATTCAAAAGAAGATTTTCTTATCACCACACTTCCTATCAAAAAATAGGGTTCCATAAAGACAATTTGAATTCATTGCAATCTCTTTCAAATTGTAAGTGTGTGAGTACGTTTCATCAATTACAGCCATTCTCCTCCTGTGAAAGCACCCAGACCTATATCCAAGCAAATTCTCCTCATTATCAAGCGGCAATTCCACTTTTTACCCTGCCATTCCAAAAAGTTCGAGAAAAACCTTTGAGTACAGAATTCTCACAAAGTAGAAAAATGAGTACAAGAAGAACAACCAGGTCTTCCACTGCTTTAAAGAATGCAGCATCTGAAAGCTCTGACAATTTAGAAACAGACAGCTCGTCTCAAAATCTTGGACCGAAAATCACGGGAAAGCTATCTCCTCTAAAAAGCAAAGGAAGTAAACGAAAAACTGCCAAAAAAAATACAGCAGAAACGAAAAAGACCTCTTCGCCAAAAAAGAAGGCAACAAAACGAAAGAGCGCAGAAAAAGAAAATACAGACGAAACACCAATTCCTTCAACAAAGAAAGCTTCTCCTTCCAAGGCTAAAAAGAAAGCAAAAAAACCAAAGATTGAACCTCAGCGCTTAACAGAAAAGGAACCATTGGAAAAATTATGGGATGCCAAAAAAGCAATGGAAGAGAAAGGATCTTACAGTAAGGAGATGATCATTTTTACTTGATGAATTGAAAGCCTACAAGCTATATAGTCTAGAAAATACTCACATTTTTTCCCTCCATTTACTGTCCTGTTTTATCTATACTTATCAGCGTTCAAGATCCTCTCTTGGAATGTAGCTGGCCTAAGAGCACTCTTGCGTAATCATCCAGATGCTTTGCCAAACCTAGCAAAGACACATGACATCGATCTTTTATGCCTACAAGAAACCAAGTTACAAGAAATGCATGTAGATGATCCAAAATTGAAAATAAAAGGATTTGTATTAGAAGAGGAAGGGTATGATTCTTACTTCAGTTGTGCAACAAGTAAGAAGGGGTATTCAGGAACAGCCGTTTTTGTCAAAAGAAGGAAGGAAAAAAGAAGCTCGAATGGAGAAAAAAATGAAACCAAAAAGAAGCAAAGTTCAATGACTAGTTTCTTCAATAAAACGGCTACAGCTAATGACACATCTGGTCCTTCTAAATCCAAAACTGAAATAGAAAATGAAAGTACATTTGATACATCTATTTTCATCCCAAAAGATATAACGTACGAATTAGGAGACACAAAGCATGATACTGAAGGACGCATGACAACGGTTCATTATCAAGATTTGTTTACATTATCAAATCTTTACGTACCTAATTCAGGGCAAAAACTAGATAGATTGTCTTACCGAACACAAGAATGGGACTCTGACCTTGTGGAATATATGGATCAAAAAGCAAAAACAACAGGACATCCAGTGATTTGGTTTGGAGATCTGAATGTTGCACATGGTGCATTGGATACTTGGAATGAAGGTGCTAAACATTTAGCAAAATCTGCAGGCACAACGAAAGAAGAACGCGATAGCTTTGAGAAACAATTGAAATATAATGGGTCCAAAGAGGTTGATGATAGTGAAGAGGATCAAACGTACATAGACGCATTCAGATATCTTCATGCAGGTAAGGGGGGGCATTACACATATTGGAGTCAGCGAGCTGGGAACAGAGCTCCCAATAAAGGGTTACGTCTTGATTACTTTATTTGTAGTAAGAGCTTAATGGAAGATAATGGAAGAGTCGTTGTAAGGGATAGCTATATAATTCCAGAACAATTGGGAAGTGATCACTGCCCAATTGTATTGGAATTAGAAGTAAAAAAGGAATAAGTAAATTCTCCTCAACTTTGAAGTCAATTGCGTCATAATATACATGTTTTTTCATAAAATATTATAACTTATGAATTTTAGTCAATAAGTGCATCAAGCTTATTATCAATTATCGTCTAGCACCTTCGCACTCACAACAACTGCAGCTTTCTTGATTTTGACAGTCTACCCAAACAGTCAGATCATCTTTTTCACAAAATGTCTCCTCAGTCAAGTCATTGCTCAAAGATAGATCATTACCTGACAACACATCTAAATGAAGGAGGTTATCAAGGCCCAGTAAAGATGTGGGGATATCTCCTGTCAAATTGTTTGAAAATAATGAAAGAACTCTCAAGTCACTCAGGTCTCCGAGTTCTGATGGGATAGATCCAGTAAGTTCGTTTTGGTCAAGACCAAGAAACAGCAACTTTTTCATGTTCCCAATTTTTGTTGGAATACTCGATTTCAAATTATTCGATGACAAGTACAAGTATTCCAGATTACCCAGATGGCCCAATTCTGTTGGTAAGCTGCCTATTAAAGTGTTGTTTTCGGCATCAAAGCTTTTCAGTAAAGTCAAATGTCCAATCTCTGATGGAATAGCTGAAAAGTAATTATTACTGACACTAATTTTTCGCAAGTGGACCATGTTTCCGAATTCGCTTGGGACAGATCCTGTTATCAAGTTACTGGAAACTTTGAATTCTCTCAAGTAACCTAAGTTTCCTAGCCAAGATGGCAAGACACCAGTAAAATAATTGTAGCTTACATCCAAAACTTCCAAGCTACTAAGAGAACTAATCTCTGACGGAATGGCGCCAGACAAAGCATTAAATTTTACAGAGAATATCTCTAATTCCGAAATTTTTGAGATTTCAATTGGAAGTTCACCTGACAATCTATTATCATTGAAATTGATTTCAAGTAGTTTATCAAGCAGTCCTAATTCTGTTGGTAACCAACCATCAAGGCCATTTTGCTCTGTGTGAAAGGAATTCAAAATGTTTCAAGAACTTTGTCAGTACATTCCTTTACACTAAAGATGCACAAGACAACATAATTGAATCTTACCTATTTCAATTCTTGTGACGTAAGGTTTCATGTCGTCGCAAAATACTCCTCTATATGTACCATTTTCATTTGAATCATGCCATGAGCAAATATCTTCTGCCGACAAGAAATTAAATTGATTGTCCCAAATAGCTCCTTTTGTATTATGATACAAGACAGCCAAAACAAATCTTTCTATAACGAAGTATGTATCACACAGTAGTAGATTGTCATCAGTCATATTCGATAACCAATTATAAGCTTCCTCCTGGGGAGAAAGATCATCTGATTCCATACTCGGAATAAAATTCATTTCCGACTTAAGTAAAGCCTCAAGACTCTCATACTCTGGATTTTGCTCAATGCCACACTCTCTCGTCGGGTTGGGAAATTCCCAACATTGGCAACAATCACATTGGCTTACGGAGAGCTCCTGTTGTTCGCATACATACCACATTGTTATATTATCAATTTCGCACATGAATGAAAAGTCACCAGTAATATCATTGCCATACAAAATATCGAGATCATCAAGATGGTCAAGTCTTATCAAAAAGTTGGGAACTGTACCAACGAGCTTATTCCCATAAGCACTAAAGGAACTCAAATGCGAGAGGTTTCCTAATTCAGAGGGGATTGTACCTTCAATTTTGTTTCTATGCATTTCCAAAAACTTCAGCATATTTAGATGTCCTAATTCAGTTGGTATTGTGCCACGGATTTTGTTGTAATCTAAGTAGAGTTCTTCTAAGCTTTCCATTCCTCCAATCTCAGAAGGGATCTCACCAGACAATCTATTTTCCTCCAACAATAAAGAAGTTGCTAACTTCAAAAGTCCAATTTCTGATGGAATTCCTCCACTAAATTTGTTATCATAAAGGGCGAATGACCTAAGCATCACAAGATTCCCAACTTCAGACGGAATTGTACCTTCAAATTTATTTCGATCTAATCGAAAATGTGTAAGTTTTGATGCTTTTCCTATTTCACTCGGAATCGAGCCTGTGAGCTTATTTTCCCACAATTTTATGTCGTGAATATTTGTAAGGTCAAACAACTCCGTTGGGATGCTTCCTTTTAGATTATTTCCTGATAAAGAAAATGATGAAAGACGTGTCAAACCTCCGAGCTCAGATGGAATATTGCCAGATAAGGAATTGCCATCAAGATTGAGTTTTTCCAAGTTGATCAAATTACTTAGTTCACTTGAAATTTTCCCATTCAAACGATTTCCAACTTGACAAAGATGTGCATAATATTATGAAATCATGAGTAATTCCATTCCCAAACAAGTAACAACAATAATGAGAAAAACTTACGAATTCGTACAGAGGAAACTGTAACCTTATCATCTTCACAAAATACACCCGTGTTACTACCATCATTCCAACTGCAAACATCATCATTTGTCAAAAAATCGAGCTGAAGATTCCAATTCTCTCCATTTGTCGCATAATAGAGTAGAGCTAAAACATACTTTTGAACAACTTCATAGGGACGACATAGATCTAATTGTCCTGTGCTTAATGATGATAACCAAACAAATGCTTTTTGTTCGGATGTAAATGGCGTAGATAAAGAGTCTAAATCAATATTTATTTCCGATAACAGTAGCTGCACAGTGTCGTCGTAACATTTTGGAGTGGATGTTGGACTCAAAGAGGAAATTGTTTCGTTTGTTGGAAATGAAGATGAAAGAGCCACAGGTTGGGATGTTGGAGAGGGGGTGATTATTGGGATGCTGGTTGTGCGTGTATCTGGTTCCCAACAAATACAACAGGTACAAGGAGAAAATGGAGGATCTTGTTCAGAACATACATACCAAATTTTAAGTGGATCAATGTCACACATGAAGGAAAAGTCACCCGTAATAGAAGTTCCCCAAAGAACGTCAAATTCCACCAATTGATCTAGATTTTTCATAGTGGTGGGGACTGAACCAGAGAGATTATTATCATACAAGCTTAGCACTACCAAGTTTGACAATTTGCCCAATTCCGATGGAATACTTCCCTCAAGATTATTACTGTGCATTTGGAGAAATTCCACTGATGATAATTCTCCAAGTTCCGTGGGGATCTCTCC
>Ga0115008_10005465_pt1 | contig 10496 bp, 8 predicted proteins | sample FraStrMetagenome_FD_87164 | JGI IMG/M metagenome (GOLD analysis project Ga0115008, IMG submission 87164) | Marine eukaryotic phytoplankton communities from Arctic Ocean - Fram Strait ARC3M Metagenome | ecosystem: Environmental > Aquatic > Marine > Oceanic | place: Fram Strait | collected 2012-06-18
AAATTTTCACCAAACGGTTTTGATGGTAAAGAAATTTGTGCTATTTCAAGATATGCAGGTATTAGCAATAAAGTATCGTCATTTGGTATTTACGAGTATAAATCTACCAATGAATTAGATGCAACACCAATGTTAATATCACAAATGATTTGGTACTTTATAGAAGGTTTTAATTGTAGAGTTAATGATGATGATTTTAGTAACTCCAATGCACATCAAAAATATAATGTACTTATTGACGATGATGAGTTAATATTTTATAAAAGTATAAAAACGGGACGTTGGTGGATAGAAATTCCTTTTTTGCCAAATGTTAATAATAAATTAAAAAAGCATACGTTATTACCTTGCACACATGATGACTATAAAGAGGCTAGTCACGGTAAAATACCCGAGCGATGGTATAAAGCGTACAAAAAGAACGGTGTTTAGAGGCTTTGGCGCTATAAAATTAACATATTTTTAATCGATGAAATGTTAACTTTTTGGGATTAAGTGCAAAAAACATTGAAAAAAAATTGGATTTATCGATATATATAAATATGTTTACATCCTCAAAATAATTAAGCACGAGAATTAACAAGTAATTACAACTAAATAATTTAACCTCAAGTTTCTATGAATATTAAGAAGTTTGCCTTATTAACAACTATTTTAGCCTTAATGGTTAGCTGTAACTCTGGAGACAGAGGACAACTCGTAGGAGTTAAAGGAAAGAAGTGGCACCCAGAAAAACCTTACGGTATGTCTTTAGTACCAGGTGGTGCATTTATAATGGGAAAATCTGATGACGATTTAGCAGGAGTTCAAGATGCTCCAACTAGAACCGTAACCGTTAGAGCCTTTTATATGGATGAAACCGAAATCACTAATAGTGAGTATCGTCAATTTGTTGAATGGGTAAGAGATTCTACAATTAGAACCAAATTAGCAATTCTTGCTGATGAAATTGGTGAAGCTCCAGGTAATGGTGGTATTGGAGAATTTGCATTTAAAGGTGCGGATCCAAATGATATGACTGTGTATGAAAAATACATGGACAACAACTATAGTGGCTTAGGACCTACAGGCTACGAAGGTAAAAAACTCAACAAAGATGCAGATCTATTTTTTGATACAGCTGATTATCCAGATGAGTATTATGCTGAAGTAATGGACACGATGTATCTTCCAATAGAAGAGTCATATAACGGTCAACGTACATGGGATGTAAACAAGTTTAAATTCCAATACAAGTATATGGATATCCAAAAAGCAGCTAAGAATAGAGATCTCAAGCGTAGTGATGTTATTGTTACTGAAGAAGTAAAAATATATCCAGATACAACTGCTTGGATTAGAGATTTCTCTTACTCATATAATGAGCCAATGCACAATGATTATTTCTGGCATGATGCTTATGGAGATTATCCTGTAGTAGGTGTGTCTTGGAAACAAGCTAAAGCATTTTGTCAATGGAGAACTTTGTATCATAACTCATATAGAAAATCTAAAGGAAACCATAATGTGAATTCTTATAGATTACCGTCTGAAGCAGAATGGGAATATGCTGCTAGAGGAGGTCTTCAAGGAGCAACATACCCTTGGGGAGGACCTTATGCTAAGAATGACAGAGGTTGCTTTATGGCAAACTTTAAACCATTACGTGGTGATTATGCAGCAGATCAAGCACTTTACACGGTAGAGGCTGATGCATACGAGCCAAACGATTTCAACCTATACAATATGGCTGGTAACGTTTCAGAATGGGTACAAGGATCTTATGATGCTGCTTCATATGAATATATGTCATCGTTTAATCCAAGTGTGAACAATCCAGAAAACGAACGTAAAGTAGTTCGTGGAGGATCTTGGAAAGATGTTGCATATTTCTTACAAGTAAGTTCAAGAGATTACGAATACGCAGATTCGGCAAGAAGCTACATTGGCTTTAGAACCGTTCAAGATTACATGGGAACTGAGGTAACTAAGAACGCTGCAACCAACTAAATATATATATAATTAACTAAACTAAACATTAATCTACTTAGGTCAATACTTGACCTGAAAAACTTAAAAACTAAAAAGATGGCACAGAAAGGAAAAATTACAATCGCTAATATGGTCTACGGACTAGGAGCTGCAATCGTTATACTTGGAGCTTTATTTAAAATTCAACACTGGCCATTTGGGTCTGAAATTTTAACTGTTGGTATGATTGTAGAGGCCTTAGTATTTACATATTCCGCATTTGAAAGACAACAATCAGATTTAGATTGGTCTTTAGTATATCCAGAATTAGCTGGAGGACAATTAATGTCTAAAAAAGCTAAAAAAGAAGAGCCTAAAGATGCTGAAGGTTTACTCTCTAAAAAATTAGACAACTTATTAAAAGATGCTAAAATAGATGGTGAATTAATGGCAAGCTTAGGAAGTAGTATCAAGAATTTTGAAGGTGCTGCAAAAGGAATTAGCCCAACTATCGATTCAATGAATGCTCAAAAGAAATACGGTGAAGAAATGTCTCTTGCTGCTGCTCAAATGGAGTCTTTAAATAGTCTTTATAAAGTGCAAATGGAAAGCGCTAGTCGCCAAGCTACAATTAACGAAGAGTCTGTTGTAAATGCAGAGAAGTTAAAAGAGCAAATGCAATCATTAGCATCTAACTTATCATCATTAAATGGTGTATATGGAGGAATGTTAACTGCAATGAACAAAAACTAATTAGTTTTTTAATTAATTATAATTATTAACAACTAAAAAAACTAATTAACATGGCAGGAGGAAAATTATCTGCAAGGCAGAAAATGATTAACTTGATGTATTTAGTATTCATCGCAATGATGGCAATGAATATGTCAAAAGAAGTACTATCAGCATTTGGACTGATGGAAGCGAAATTCGCAGTGTCTAACGAAAATACTACTATTAGAAACGATAAGTTACTAGCAGAATTAGACGTTAAATCTGATGAAAATCCGAAAGAATTTAAAATTCCAGCAGCGAGAGATCAAGAGGTGAAAATTATTACTGATAAGTTTTATAAATATATTGAATCTTTAAAAAGAGATTTGGTAAAAGCTGGAGAGTACAAACTTGATAAGAATGGCGTATTACCATTTGAAGCAATGGATAAGACTGATATTCTAGATGAAGCTTGGTTTACGGGTGATCGTTTAACTAAGAAAGGTCAGGAAGTTATGGCTAATATCAATGAGTACAAAAAGGATATAAATGCCATCTTGTCAAAAGATGAAAGTTATAGAGGAAGAGCTCAAGCTTTTGAAAAAACGTTCAGTACAGAAAAAGTACCTAATAAAGACGGTAAAAAAATTGATTGGTTAGCTTATAACTATCAAGGATTTCCTGCGATTGCTTCGTACACGAAGTTAACAGCAATGCAAAATGATGTTAAGGTAACTGAGTCAGATATGTTCAGTTTATTCCTAGGAAACATTGTGTCTGAGGCGACAACTTTAAATAATTATAAAGCCATTGTATTAGCTGATAAATCTGCATTTTTTGCAGGTGAGAAGTTTCAAGGTAAAGTAGTAATTGGAAAGTATGCTAATGTGGCACCAACAAAGTTAGTAGTTCAAGGAAATGAAGTTGATTTAGCAAAAGCTATTGACTCTTCTGGAGCAGCAACTTTAGATTTTAATGTTGGTAACGTTGGTGAGCATGAAATAGAAGGGAAGTTTACTTTTATCGAAAATGGTAAAGAATTAGAAATCCCTATCGTAAATGCTAACTATGTGGTTGTACCGCGTCCAAATTCTGCAACTATCTCTGCGGATAAAATGAATGTTGTATATCGTGGTGTAGTTAACCCAATGACAATTTCTTTTGCAGGTGTACCAGATAATAAAGTATCTGCATCTGGAGCTGGATTGAAAAAAGGCACAGGCATGGGTAAATATTCTATGGTACCAACTTCTGGTAGAGAAGTGACTATTAATGTTACAGCAACTTTAGATGATGGTGCAAAAGTAAGTGATAAAGCTACGTTTAGAATTAAAGATATTCCTAAGCCAGCTGGACGAATTGCAGGACAAGTTGGTGTTGCAAAATTACCTAGAAATAATGTTGAGATTGGTAAAATTGAAGCAGTCTTAGAAGACTTTGATTTTGATTTACCATTAACAGTAACAGGATTTAAAATAAAAGTAGAAGGTAAGCCTTCTGTAACATGCTCTGGTAACAGACTTAATGGTGCTGCAAAATCAGCTCTTAGAAGTGCTAAGCGTGGGTCTCAAGTTCAAATTTTTGAAATTAAATCAAAAACTAATGGACCGGTTATAAAGCCAGCATCGCCACTTATTATTGAGTTGACTAATTAATCAGCTTAAAAAGTAACCCAAATTAAAATTAAAAAGATGAATTATAAATTTTTATTATCAATCATTGCCACAGTTTGTATCACATCTAGTGTGTGTTCTCAAGCTAATATTTTAAATGCCAAGATACCTACAGAGGTTGGTGTTAAAACAGATGCGCAATTAGCATTAGATTATGACAAACCATTAGAATATGGTTATGTTGATGATAGAGACATTTTGTTTTCTAAAATGACTTGGGAAAAAGTGGTTTTAGATGAACGTGTAAACTTTCCATTATACTTTCCAGTCGATACTAATAATATTGGTAAAGAAAGACGCTCTTTGTATCATACATTGATTAAAGCAGTAAAAGATGGAAAAATAACTAATGTTTATAATGACTCTTATTTTTCTCAAAAGAAGACACAAAAGGAAATTAAAGATATCACAACTAAAGTAGATACTTTAGATATTGGTTATGACCAATTAAATGCTGATGGTTTTGTAGATCCTGAGTATATCACAACTACCACTATCGAAGCATTTCATGTTAGTGCTTATTTAATTAAAGGCCTGTGGTATTTTGATAAGCGTCATGGAGAGCTAAAGTATAGAATTCTTGGAATTGCACCTGCAGCACCAGATGTGAATTTCTTAGACTCTGAAGATGAAGCTTTAAAAATGCCTAACGCACTGTTTTGGGTCTTTTATCCTGAAGCTAGAGATGTATTGCATGCTAGCACAGCATTCAATAATAAAAATAGCTCAATGCCATTGACATTTGATCATTTATTGAATTCAAGACGTTTTAATGGATACATGTACAAAGAAGAAAATGTATTTGGTGATAGAGAAGTTAAAGATTATGTGACAGATAATGCACTAATGCAACTGTTAGAATCTGATCGAATTAAAGAAAAGATTCGTAACTTCGAGCAAGACATGTGGTCTTACTAAGAGAATTATAAATTATATTGAAAAATGCTCACTTTTAAAGTGGGCATTTTTTGTTTTATTTTTTTTTTTCACTTCGGAAATGAGAATCTTTTCAATAAAGTCAAATTATTGTAATCATATCTTATTTACCTTTGTATACCTTTGAACTTAAATGAGTAACACTTTGAAACAGGTAGATTATATAATAGTAGGTAATGGATTAGCTGGGATTGCTTTTTGTGAGCAATTAAGAGCAGCTAATAAAGATTTTGTGGTCTTTGATAATAACTCACAACAATCGTCAAGTGTTGCAGCAGGATTATATAATCCTGTAATTTTAAAACGATTTACTAAAGTATGGAATGCAAAAGAGCAACTAGCTTTGGCATTACCCAAATACAAAGTACTTGAGCAACTTCTTGACGTGAAGTTAGATTATCAATTGCCTGTATATAGACGATTCACGTCTGTTGAAGAACAGAATGATTGGTTCTCAGCCTCAGATAAACCGGTTTTAGAAGACTTTTTGTCTATTAATTTGGTGAAGAACACTAATGATTTGATAACAGCAGACTTCGGTTATGGAGAAGTCTTACATTCTGGAAGAATTGATACATCTCAGTTAGTGAAGTCCTATCGTAATTATCTTCATGACAATGATCAACTTGTGGACGAAGAATTTCAGTATGACGCATTAGAAATGAAGTCTGAGTATATCCAATATAAAAATATAAAAGCAACTCATGTTGTTTTTGCTGAAGGCTTTGGGATTTTAAAAAACCCATTCTTTAGTCATTTACCTCTAAATGGTACAAAAGGCGAAATGTTGACTATTGAAGCTCCAGATTTGAAGATGGAATTTATCATGAAGTCCTCTGTGTTTATTGTGCCATTGGGAAATCATTTGTTTTGGATTGGGGCAACTTATGAACGTTTAGATAAAACGCATAGTATTACTGAGGATGCTAAAGAACAATTGCTAGATAAACTTAAAAAGATTATTACCTGCGATTTTGAAATCGTAAAACAAGTTGCAGGTATAAGACCAACCACAAAAGATAGAAGACCCTTGGTGGGAACACATCAAGATTACAAAAATGTTCACGTCTTAAATGGTCTAGGTACAAGAGGTGTTATGATTTCTCCTTATGTTGCTGAGCAACTATTTCATCATATAGAACACGGAGCGGTCTTGGATACCGAAATAGATATTAAAAGAATTAAAAGTTAGTAAGTAAAGCCTATTATCGAAGAAAAATTTACAGATTTTTACGAATAGTAGTCTGAGTTTTTTTCTAAGTAAAGATTATGACTATCTACTTATTGCTTGCTTCCTTATCGTAACCAACAAACATATTAATCCAAATATTTCTTGACAACCTCATGATTATTGGTCCGCAAACAATCATGGTTACAACAATAGCTATGAATGCAGTCATCAAAGAAGATTCAAAACCTAAATAGCTTAATAAGAAAGTAGTCATTGCAAAGGCTATCCCAACACCATAACTTACGTACATTGACCCATAGAAAAATGAAGGTTCAAGACGGTATGTTAGGTTGCATTTAGAGCATTTATCATTAATCTTTAGGACATCACTGAGCACATAAGGATTCTTTGTTTTGTACATAGATTCTTGGTGACATTTTGGGCAAGATCCCGTAAAAATGCTATAAATTTTTGTGCCTTTTAACATGACTTAAATTTGATTACTTTTGCGCTTTGTAAATAAAATACAAATTTACGCTTTAATAAATAATTCATTGTAACAAAAGTAGCAAATGCTTAATATTCATAATCTTTCCATTTCATTTCAAGGCGAATTCTTATTTGAGGATATTACCTTTAAATTAAGTCCAGGTGACCGTATTGGTTTGATAGGTAAAAACGGGGCTGGTAAGTCTACAATGCTTAAAATTTTGTCTAAAGAACTCGAACCAGATTCTGGGCAAATCGCTGCTGACAAAAATCTAAGTTTTGGATTTTTAAAACAAGATATTGATTTTGCTTTGGGACGAACGGTACTCGAAGAGTCTTATGAAGCTTTTAAAGAAATTAAAGAGCTTGAAGCCAAAATGGAGTATGTTAATACGCAATTGGCAGAACGTACCGACTATGAAAGTGAAGGGTATAATCAATTGATGATTGATTTGAACGAAGTTCAACATCAATATGAAATTATAGGAGGTTATAATTATCAAGGCGAAACCGAAAAAATATTACAAGGATTAGGTTTTAAACGTGAAGATTTCGAGAAACTAACAGATACTTTTTCTGGAGGATGGAGAATGCGAATCGAATTGGCAAAATTATTATTACAAAACAATGATGTATTACTTCTTGATGAGCCAACTAACCATTTAGATATAGAATCTATTATTTGGTTAGAAAACTTTTTAAAAGGGTACTCTGGAGCTGTTGTGATTGTATCTCACGATAAAATGTTCTTAGATAATGTTACAAATCGTACTATCGAGATTTCTCTCGGAAGAATTTATGATTATCCAAAAGCGTACTCTAAGTTTTTAATACTTAGAAATGAGATTAAAGCACAACAATTAGCATCACAAAAGAATCAACAAAAGCAAATAGAACAAACTGAAAAACTAATTGAAAAGTTTAGAGCTAAGGCCAGTAAGGCAACAATGGCGCAATCGCTTATCAAGAAGTTAGATAGAATGGATCGTATTGAGGTCGATGAAGACGATAATAGTGTAATGACTTTGAATTTTCCTGTTTCAATAACACCTGGTAAAGTTGTTGTTGAAGCCGAAAATATCTCTAAAAATTATGGAGATAATCATGTTTTGACAAATGTGAATTTGCTCATTGAAAGAGATAGTAAAACCGCATTTGTTGGACAAAACGGACAAGGTAAATCTACACTAGCTAAAATCATAGTTGGAGAATTAAAACATCAAGGTGGTTTAAAATTAGGACATAATGTGCAAATAGGATATTTCGCTCAAAATCAAGCAGAATATCTAGATGGTAGTAAAACAGTTTTAGATACTATGATTGATGCAGCTAATGAAACCAATAGATCTAAAGTTCGTGATATATTAGGATCGTTTTTGTTTAGAGGAGACGAGGCGGAAAAATACGTGCGTGTATTATCTGGTGGAGAACGAAATAGATTAGCGCTAGCTAAATTGATGCTCCAACCACTAAATATGTTGGTCATGGATGAGCCAACAAATCACTTAGATATAAAATCTAAAAATGTACTTAAAGAGGCACTAAGAAAATTTGAAGGAACTTTGATTTTAGTATCTCACGATAGAGATTTTCTACAAGGCTTAACTAATAATGTTTACGAATTTAAAGACCAAAAAATAAAAGAGTATTTAGGTGATATAGATTTCTATTTAGAAGAACGTAATGTTGAGAACTTGCGTGAAGTTGAAAAACGCACTGTCATAAAAGAAACACCTAAGGAGACTAACAAGCAATCTTACGAAGATCAGAAAAAGCTCAAATCACTAAATAATAAATTGAGTAATATAGAGTCTAAAATAAGTAATTTAGAAAAAGATATTAAAAAGGATGATGTGGAGTTAGCAACAAATTATGATGCTACTGCTGCAGATGCAAGTTTCTTTGATCGATACCAAGCAAAAAAAGAAACATTAAAAAAATTAATGGCAGACTGGGAAGACGTTCAATACCAGTTGGACGAGTTGGTTTAGGTCTTAAGGTTTGTTTTAAGTTTTTTTTAACTCCTTTATTAGTGCAATTAAATACATTTGCACTGAAATTACTAGAGTCTTTAGGGTGAAGCTGGTAATTAATTAACCTTCATATACTCACATGCGTAATATCATACTTTCTATTTTAGGAGTCGTGCTCATTATTGGAGCAGTTTTTATTGGTAATAATATTGCCAACAGCAAGAAAAAGAAGAGGACCGTTCCAGAAAAAGTTGTAAAAACAGTTTTTATCGATACCGTAAAAAATGGCAAGGTTCAAATTATAATTCCTGCAAATGGTAGTTTGGTTTCAAAACACCGTGTAGAATTGTATGCCGAAGTTCAAGGGGTTTTTAGAGCCAGTGGTAAACTATTTAAACCAGGCCAAGAATACCGTCAAGGTGAAACCTTAATTCGTATTGATGCTTCAGAGTATTATGCAAGTGTCCAATCTTCAAAAAGTAATTTATATAATTCAATTGCTGCTATTATGCCAGATTTGCGATTGGATTTCCCAGAAATATTTCCAAAATGGCAAGCTTATCTTAGTGGTTTTGATTTAAATAAAACAACGCCTAAGTTACCAGAAATGACTTCGGAAAAAGAAAATTATTTCATCACAGGAAGAGGTATTGTATCTAATTATTTTAACGTGAAAAACTTAGAGCAAAGATTAGCTAAATACAAAATAACTGCACCTTTTACAGGTATATTAACTCAAGCTTTGGCAACAGAAGGTTCTCTTATTCGAAGCGGACAAAAACTAGGTGAGTATATAGATCCATCAATATATGAAATGGAAGTAGCTTTAAGCAAAACATATGCAAGCCTCCTAAAAGTTGGTGAAACTGTAGATTTAACAAACATTGAGCATACTGAAAATTTTACAGGCGTGGTATCTCGAGTTAATGGAAGTATAGACCCAACAACACAAACTATAACAGCATTTATTGAAGTTAAAAATGAAACGCTCAAAGAAGGTATGTATCTCGAAGCAAACCTAAATGCTAAAGAAGAAAACGATGTTATTGAAATTAGTAGAAGTTTATTCTTAGATACAGAGCAGATTTTTATTGTTAGAGATAGTGTTTTAGATCTTATTGATGTTAAGCCTGTGTATTTTTCTGATTCAAAGGTTGTATTAAAGGAGATACCAGATGGAACGGTTATTTTATCAAAGCCAGTTCCTGGTGCTTACGCAGGAATGTTAGTGAAGCCTTATACTGCAAATAAGGAAATAACTGAGCCAGAAGATTCTGCAAAGGATGACACTTTGAAATCAAAAAAATCTAATAAAGTAAAATAAGTCATGAGAAAACTGATTGCCTATTTTATAAAACACAGTGTAGCAGTTAATATTGTTGTTATCACTTTTGTGATTTTTGGATATTTTGGAGCTACGAACTTGAAGTCCTCTTTTTTTCCACTGATAGACTCTAAAAACATTAGTATTAGTGTGGCGTATCCTGGAGCATCTCCTCAAGAAGTTGAAGAAGGAATTGTACTTAAAATTGAAGATAACCTTAAAGGTTTAAATGGCGTAGAACGCGTGACGTCTACTTCTAGGGAGAA
>Ga0115008_10005466_pt1 | contig 10496 bp, 3 predicted proteins | sample FraStrMetagenome_FD_87164 | JGI IMG/M metagenome (GOLD analysis project Ga0115008, IMG submission 87164) | Marine eukaryotic phytoplankton communities from Arctic Ocean - Fram Strait ARC3M Metagenome | ecosystem: Environmental > Aquatic > Marine > Oceanic | place: Fram Strait | collected 2012-06-18
CATTGAATGAACTAGAATTATTTAAAAATTAAACTAATTTTTTGAGTATTTACACTAATTTTTTAGAATGTAGGATAGAATGGGTAGAAAAAAGATGTGATGGCATTGTAAAACTATGTAGGTTAAGGTTAAGGTTAAGATATGTTATTACTTTTTACGTGTTAAACTGAGCTGCATTCTGAGATGGACCCTAGATCTTCACGGCCTACGAGATTTCTACCTTGATTTTCCTAAGAGAACAGGACCGTGTGGGGCGAGACCGAAGTCAATCCATATTGTCCAGTGGTAGTTCTCTCCCCGTCTTACTTACCATTTTACTTCCACGTGTACGATATTCGAAATCCAAAAATTCAAGAAACCAAAAGTCAAGTAACAAACAAATTGAACATACGACACCTCATCCTCCAGATAAACCTGCTCCGAGCCAAATTCTTTATCAATTTTCAGGGAAGTGCTCCGACAAAATTTTTAACTCATTCCAATATTACGCATGGATTGTCCCTGGTGTTCGTCGCTCTAACTGCCGGATTGGGAGCTCTTCCGCCGTTTCTAATTCGCATACGTATTGGTGGTGTGATCATATCTGGGTTAAACAAATTCACAAAGTAAGCGATTTCCTCTCTGATCATAGCGGAGGTGTGGTTTCTATGAGGGTATTGGGTTAAGGTGGCCTTCCGTATACATTCTTCCAATTGCCTATTTTCCCTCAGGCCTTCCATGATTAACTTCATCGCCAAAATAGTACGTGGGCCACATTCAACTTCCTCCTGGGTTCTGCATGTACAAGATTTCCACACCATCCGTGCTCTCCCTGGCGCGAACGCAGCAGTTATTTTCGAGTGAATTTGGCCTTTGGTATTGCCTGTGCCCAGCGAATCCATGCACCAGGCCTGTAGGTTTCTTCGGCTTAATTTTTCCACAATGTATAATGACCAATGTCCCATGGTCGTATCGCCAGAAAAAATTGGAATGAGATAAGTTCCGTTGAGTTTGTTTTCACATATTTCCCGATTACCAAACATCCGTGCAAAGTTTTTCCAGTCGTCATTGAGTCGCCAAGAAGAGATTCGAGTGGCTGCCTCCGCCGATGCGATAAAAACATTTGGAACATGAAAGGAGCGCAGAACTTCGATTGCCCGTGTCATCGCGTCACCTGACAAGTATCTATGAGGACGAATAATCGCTGCGGCTGTTGATTGTAAAATTTCCTTGGGTTTTCCACAAAGCATAGAGACATTTTGTACTTGAAGATGTATCTTATGTGATTGGCCTGCGACTTTAGTTGTGCATGATTTGTTCACTTTGGAGGTTGGATTTGATTTGATAGTTTCTTGGAATGTGACCTTCCTAACATTATGATTCGAATTGGATTGCTGGCGAAGCTTGTTCGATACATTGGAGGTATGTGATTTGTTAGAATGAGTTTTTTGTGGGAGCGATTGTGTCTCTTTCGAACCCGATATTATCGGACATTTGTGATTCTTTTCTTTAATTATTGATTTTCCGCGAGGAGTTTCTTTATTATTGTTTATGAGAAGTTTGATTTTTGCTTCCGCCTCACGGTCGAGGTTGAAATCAGATTCCTTGCAGGATAATAGAGAATTAAGAATGGTTAATGCCCGACGTGGTAAATTGCAGTCACTGAAGGTAAAGTTATGTGTTGCTTTCGATATTGCTATACAAAAGATATTACTGATGAGTTTTACTCTGTCGCTAACCCTATTGGTCTGTCCCGGTGTGAAGTTCAACAATACACTCGACTTTGCTGGGAGGGACGCATTCAGTTTCTTTACGAAGATATGATACTTGTAACGCATAGTATTTTGAGATTCTTGAATGAATTGAATTAAGGTTTCAAAACACTTGCTAGGAGTTGCCTCTAGGATTTCCAAAACCTTGATACAAAATTTTATTGCTGTCATGTATCTGCTACACCTTTGGCACTGCCTAATTGAGGCTTTGATTTGATTCTGTGCAAAGTCACTATTCGGGTACCAGCTTCCATGCTTTTTACTACAGGTGAGTCCTGTGCAATCTTTCTTTTCCACCATTGTAAGATTGGTTACAGTAATTTCCGAATCCGTAATTTTCCTTTGTTTCGAACTAACTACCACTGGTATACCACCACACGTGCTAAACTTTCTTTTTCTTCCGGTGGTGGTGGGTGAAGATGTGTTGGGCCCTGTCTTATCTGTTGGGTTGGATTCTTGCTTAAGTTTTTTGATCGTATTGATATCTATATTATATTCCTTTCTCCATATTTTTTCCAGGCTTTTCCCCGTTGAGCAAATGATTCTGTGCAAACCAATGGCCTTGCCCATTATTAGGTTTTTTATTTCTAGCCATGATTGCCTGAGATGAGTAGAGATATGTGTCACTGTTTCCTTATGGATGATGAAATTGCGAACCGACATGCATGCGTCTTCAAGGATGATATCAATGGTTCTAGGCATAAGTCCAAGCCAGGTACAATCGGCTAATCCTATCTGGTCATCCCGGATTGGTATACCCGAAAAATTTGGTAGCATTCCGAATACTTCACAACAGAAATTAAAATTTGGGCATTGTAGTGCATCCCTAATATCAAGTAGATTTTCCCTTGATAGGATCGAATGTATAGGTAGATATCTTATATTTTGGGATGGCTCCATTGGAATTAATCTGTCTACGTTACGACTTTGAAGATCCAAAAACGCTGATTCAACTTTCCGTATGCAAACACTAACCGTATCGGGGTTGGTTGCCCTGGACAATTCTAAGAAGAATAGCCTGAACTTCGATTCAATTAAATTTGAAACCTTTCCTCTGAACGAACTTAAATCCTCGTGGTCACAATAAAGTAATGCATGGTTTCTATTGCCTATTTGCTGAAGCCCTGAATTTCTCTTGCACCATGCACAAGTTTTTAACATATCTATGGTTTTCTTCGCATTGGCCTTCTCAAATTCCACTTTTAATTTGCAAGTATCATTGGATGCCGAAAGTAGACGTTCTTTACAGCATTCCCTATATACCTCCGACTTGTATGTGCGTCGCGAATGTGTACTGCTAAGGCCTAATAAAGATCTAAGCCAACCTTTATGTAGTTGCAAAATTTCCCACTTTGTCGTAGTATTTTCTAAGATTCTCCAAAGCAGACCCTGAGTTTTTTTCAATCTTAGTTTTCGTATTTTCAGAATACTAAACTGTGTATGTAAGAAATCGCTGATATTCCTATCAATGTGTTTACCACCACATGTGATAAAGTATCTCATATAAGGTGGAGGCTCATTGAAGGTGTATGGAATTGAGTTGAATGAACGTCCATGCTCGGCGCAAATATCAGCGTGGTGATTCGCGCTCAACATGGCCAGATTGGGAATGAGTTTCTTATATCGTGGGGGTGTCCTCATTCTGGTCCCTGTTTCATCCAGCTGATGGGAATTTACTTTTAGAATCGGAAATGATTTATCGTCATCAAAATATTTTTCCTCCCATCCAGATAATTCTTCCTGATCATTCGATGGTGTTGGTGTTATCCATTGCTTCGCTATTGCAAGAAAAGAAGCGTTTCTCTTGATCAGCTCTTTGGATATTATCTTCATTGCTGCAAATTCCGGTGCATCTAGGTCGGGGGTTTTATCTTCAAACATGCTATCTTTCATAGCTCCACTAACAAACTTTCCAATACCCCCTGCAATTTTGCGAATAAAATTCCTGTCGGTATTTCCTGACGGTAGGTTCTTAATCTTTAAGAACTGTTCCCGTATTGCCTTACTGTCTGAGATTGTGATGCGAGGAAGTTTGAGGAGGGCGGTTTCTGCGAAAAGTAATGCGCAAAACTCGCCATGTGCGATATCTGCCTTACAAGTGCCAAAGTTCTGAGGCAGCATCGAAACTCGGCCTAAGAGTGGAATAACAGGTCTATCCATCCATTCACCAGAAGAAATATCTTCATTGTCCTTGATATGAAGAACGCAAATTACAAAGCTGGAAGAAGTATTGTTGGCGGGGCCAGTGTTACTGTGAGAACCATCTGTCGCAACAAGCACCGGGCTCTTTGAGTTCATAAGATATTCTAGGAATCTACCTTCCCACATGTAAGAATTAAAAAGCAATGCTTCTGATACTTTATCATACTTCACATGGGTGTGCCAATGTATTCCAGCGCTGGAAATGCAGTGTGATCTGAACGTATTTTGACTCTGTTCCGTGGGATGAAATTTTCCGGTCACACGAATTGAATCATAATTTCTTGCCTTCCATTTGTCCATGGCACTAGGAATATTTTCCAATTGCTGAAAGTTAGGATTCCGCCACTCCCAGAATGAAAAAAATTTTTCGAAATCCTTATCCAGATGCTTAGAAGTATCTTTATAAATTTGCAGAAGTTTCTTTATGGATATTCGATGTGGTTTCGCCGTGTCCAAAATTAAATTTGATGATTTCCAATTGTTGTCTTCTAACATTTGCAGAATCTTGTGAAATGGTCCTCCATACATCAGTTTCAGGTTGCGTTCCTTTCCTAATCCGATACCTAACGTGCATTTATCCTTATATCCTGGGTGATTGAAAGGTAAATATAATTTGCTGCTTGAACTTATTGCCGATAGAATACTGTTGATAATTACTTCCTCTGCGCATCGAACATAAACTCCATATCTTGCCAATTTTGATATTGCGTCACGAGCGTGGTTCTTATTTTCGAAAAGTGAGTAAAGTGGATAATTTTCCAAAGCTGAAATTCGTGTCCGAAATGATTTTGAATCTAAACTAACATTGTTACTAATGATCTCGAACTCTCGAGCTATTGAGATTATGTCCAGTTCCATAGTTGATCGCAAACCCAGGCCACCGTATTTTTCCGGGAGAAACATACGGATCTTAGTATCAGACTTCGAAAGACCATTTGACTTCATGCACACCAGTGCTGCATGAATATCGAATTGCAAAAGTTCCTTGCAAGGATAATTCACCTGAATTGGTGCGAAAGTCGGAATAGTTCCAACTAGCATATTGAAGCACTTTTTCTGTGCTGATATGTGCATTTTGTAAACATTTAAAGTGGTGAGTTTCTCCCTCATTTTCTCAATTGTTTTTTTCCAAGACAAAGAAGTATCCGCTCCCAAAGTACAGGCTAAACCCAAATGTTTATGTGCGTTGTTTCCAATGATTTTATACCATTCCGACTGTTGTTCCTCTGAGAGATTAGAGAAATTTGATATACGAAAAAATACTTGTAATTCCTCTGGTCGTAAATAGATTTTGAATGGTATTTGTTCCTCGATGGGGGAATCATCAACAAAACTCCAAGCCGTGCTCCAGACCTTCTGCATTTTCAAAGCCATTTCCGCCGTTATGTTGAAGAATTGCACTTCGCACTTCGCGGATTTCCTGCCTATTTTCGTAACCATACTTAAGTCCCCAGAGAGTTGGGTAAAGTATTTTACTAACGCTAATAAATCACTCTCATTTTTTAACGAAATATATTTGCTATTATCGTCGCTGTAGCCAATTTTGCAAATATAAACTGTTCCGTCCAAACGATCCACTGAATTAAATTTATACCCTTCCTCATTAAGGGAATTATTTCTTTCCAAAAGTAATTTGATGTCTTTAGAAATAAAATTCCAGATGTCGTGTTTGAACTTGATAACTAGGTTGCTGACTGTAGGACTGTCAGGATTCCCTTGCTCCAGTCCGCATACGAAGCGTGCGTAGGTGATCCCCTTTGCAGTAATTATTTCTACTGTCTTGGATTCCATCGCACTCGCTTTGATCTCAATGTAGCCTTTAGTTGGAAAGCCATTAATTCTCATCGCTGCCAGTAGAATTTCTACTGGTATGCGATCAAAGAATTTTTCTTCATCTTCGTCAATCTGTACGGCTGGTACAGAGCTTTCCAAGCAATCCTCCCTAAAGCACAGTTCCGTGGTAACTAGGTTTGCACAACCTTTACCCTTTTGATACGCGGTGATGCCCTCGTGGAGAATTCCTGCCCTTTCGATCGCGGCCGAAGAGTAGGAAGTTACTACGCTCATAATGTAGCAATACAGGTCGTGGCATAACGATATCGGGCGATATTCGTTTTGCCGCCCCGGTTTAGGTATAGGGAACCGGGCCATTTTCTTCAAACTCGAAGGTATGTATCGCATAATCAAGATGAGTTTGATGATTTTGAATAACATTTTTCTCCACCTTACAGAAAATCTTCCCAGAACTGCAAGCTGGAATCCTTCGAAGCGTGCTTTCGATGGTACAGAAGCAATGGATTTCCAAAATCCTTTTTCCAAGGTTTCCTCATTTGAAATACTACCCTTTTCATCAAGCAAGTAAAATGGATAAAAGAATTCATGATTATCAGTTTTAGGCCCTCGGAATAAATTCGCAGTGTGCAACCCATGTGCCTTGACAAATGCCTTTTTTATTTTCCTAGGTAGCGCGTTACCATTTGGAATCAAAGTAGCAATGTCATTCATTGTCACCACCCGGTTCGGCTTCAACTTCACCCCCCTAAAGCCTAGACGTCCTACCGAAATGATTTCCGCGAAAGCACAGGTCTCCGCGGCCTTTGAGTTTGCCATCCAATTTCCGTGGAAGGCGCTTGTCGCCCGCAATTCCTCTAACTCATCAGTGCAGTTCCTAAACTCCATCAGAGAGGGATCCCAAATCGATGTATGAGCCGCTGGCGCCTGTTTGCTCTTAAACGAAACCTTATTAGTAAAAGAACTTATATTATTAGTGTCAAGATAATAATCCAGGGTGGATTTTCGGTAAAAGGATTGCAGCTTCGTTATCTGAATACACAATTTATGAAGATCATTTTGTGCCTTTTCCAGGGTGGAGTGCATCATTTTGGACTGGCGCGGGAGGCTGAAATCGAAATCATTGGCATCCACTGAGAGTAAAGTCTCCTTCCAGTCTAAGATTCTATGTGTTAGGAATGCAGCAGACCCTCCTGACGGGGTCGATGCATTAAAGCCTTGATTGCAATTGGATTTCGAAAGCCAAAAATTGAGTAGGCGGGTCACATTATCGGAAACATGAGGAAGAGTGTTTCCAGCACTAACTTGAGTTTCTGAGGCATGATTGGAGGTGTCTTGTGAAGAATTTTGACCTTTACGTGTGCAAGATTTATTTTGTTCGTGTTGTATTGAGTCTACATGGGAGATTCTTTCAGCTACTTCCTTTTCATAAACGTCTAACACCTCATTTGCCTTATGGATGAGCCCCTTGTCGAGTAATATGCGATTCCACTGTTCCCAAAACGGGTCTTGAGAAAATGATGTGATGTCTGCATTCTTATCATATGTGGTTCTGATGTGAAACTCCTTTAACCAATAAATGTTCTTGGAAATTTCTTTTATCTTCGCCTCCACATTTGTTTTAAGGTAGCGCAGCTTTGTTGGTACTGGCAGATTGTTAAAGATCTTAAAGCCTTTTCTGGTACGTAATCTCCCTCTAGTCGCTCCAGCCGCCTCGTTGGTATTTTTTTCATCAGCTAATTTCAGATCACCCATTACTGTTTTTACAGCTGAGTCAAATTTTTGCAGAATATAAGATAATTCCATTGCATGCATATCCGAGATTTCCACCAAATCATTTGAAAGGTTATCTACTTTCTGTGAAATGCCATCCTTCCAAAGGGTTTGAAAAAGTGCATCCGCTCTCAGCTCGAGTTCATGAAGATGGGTTTTCGTTCGAGGTGCTAAATTCCCTGTACGTTTTTGAATTTCCAAAAAAAGATTCAGCTGATCTTTATACCTCTTGCAATCTTTAAACTGAGACGTATCGAAATCAATATTTTCTCCAAGGCGCCCACTCTGTTTCATTTTAATTGAGAACAGTTTATTAAAATCATATTTAATTTTACCGTATCCTCCGCAATTATTATTTTGACCTTTCCTATTGATGGAGCACGTGATCATGGAATGATCAGAAGGAAAATAATTAGATCCGGTATCTCGTTTTATTCCAGCTTCCACACAAACATTTTGAAATTTATCATCTGAGGGAAAAAGAATGTGGTCTATTCCTCTCGCTCCCTCCTTTCCAAATCGTGTGACGTATGAAATATCTGGATTTCTTTCCCTGACAATAGAAGAATGTGAATGTAGGAGATTCGCGAGTACCCCTTCATTTGAAGGTTCGCTGCGATATTTACCCAAGTTGTCCCTATCCAGGCTGCTTACAGTCTCCTGAAAGTCCCCGAGGATGATTGTAATCATATCAGGATGGGTAGATTTCCACTTTGATATAATTTTTTGAACTAAATTGTTCGTGATTTTCATCGAGGGATGAGTTGCTGAATCCTCTGAGCTGTTTGATAAGTTTTCTTTTGTTGGAGCATAAATTGAAACAATACCAATTTTCAACTTATCTCCCAAATTGAATGATATCGAAGCCACCCTCCCGTACTGAAGACTTTGAAAAGCCGTGAGTACTTTGCCCCCCCATTTCCAGGCATCGAAAAGGATCATTTGGTAGGGGGTTTCATAGCAAGAAATTCTTGCAGATTCAAGTTCCAGCTTTTGATAGGCTTTCCAGGATTCCGCTGCTTTATGTGAGCTAGCATAAGGCTCTTGGATAGCAAGAAATGCTATTTTTTCATGTATGAGAAGTTCAGCAGCTGTGGTGTGATCATATTTGTTGCGCACATTAAATGACGCAATAATGTCCACGTTATCCTTTTCTAACACCTCTCTAGGTTCAGGGGGCGGCAGACTACGATTCTCTCCCAATAGGGTGGCGATTTCCTCGTCATCAAGGAACGATATGACTGGGGGAATTTTCTGTTCCGACATTGTATCAGAAATATTCAATGAGACATTAATAGAGCTTGCATCAGAGTCAGCGTCATATGGTGAGGTGTCGCATGATCCTGTAGATGTGGAATGAGATTCGTTATCACTTTCCCTAGTTGACGACTCTTCAGAGGAATATCCGGAACTACTAATATCCATATCGGAACTACTAATATCCATATCAGAGCTCGAAAAGATTGACGATACCTCATTAAGATTTGATCTATGAATACGGAAGGAAGAAGGCGATGATGATGCCGGCGAGTATTGTTCAATGTCCTCGTCATCACGCATAGGGAGGCCTGAAAGTATCACTTTGGTGTCCATATTGCAGAAGAAATGATGATACGAAAATTCAAGAGATTTCAAGCAATGATAAGGGAAAAGGAGTTATAGGTTTTTCCTTTTCTTCGTAAATACTGGATCCCAAACCGAATTTGTTGAACTGTCTGAATTGTAGCTTGTATCTGAATCCGAAATATCGAATTTTAATTTGAGACCTACAAATTTAGAGGGATTTGAATCTTGCCTGTTAAGATAAGATGAGAACGTGGTGTTGTGACTCTGGGATGACTGAGAAGTGTCACAAAAATTCTTGTTCTTAAAATGTACCAGTGAAGATTTCAGGACTGGTCGCTTTGTCACAATATACTTCTTTTCTGTTACCCTTGCTGGTTCCTTTTTGATGAAATTGACTGGGGAAGAATTTGGTAAGGTTGCAGCGAAATAGGATGGGAGAGAGGATGAAAGAACAAGTTTTTCGATCCAATTTTGAAGAAAAATTACTCTTTTTTGTCCAGCTAAATTACCAAAGCCCAAGATATCTGATTTCTGGCAGAGGATAAGGAGGTTGGAATACAAGCTCTGTAAGGAGATATCCTGAGAAAAAGGTAATCTCAAAGGGCTTCCGTAGACTAGGGATCTAAAAACTTCCAAAAAATTCCTGCACGAATTTATTTTGTCGTCGATATTCCGAAGTTGGGATGTGATGGTGGAAGATACTTTATTTATGGGAAGGATATCACTTTCGCAGATACTACTCCACACCTGAGGAAATGAAAGACGGAGATACGTGCAAATGTTGTCCCACGCAATGTTGGAGTCCTGTTCGTATTTTAAACTAATCCCGTTCTCGATGATTTTATCTTTAGTGACGAGGTTGAAGGTATTTCTCGTACGAACAATGCTGCTTAGGTTGCACCGTATATAGGCGTTGTCTTGGATTAGGTCTAAGTGTTGCCGAATGCTTAAATTATTTACTTGCAATGCTAGTAGATCCTTTTTTAGCCACATCGAGGACCGTGGAGAAAGGAAGGAATAGCTTTATATACACTGAAAGAGGAAATACACGTTGAAAAAGAACCTCGCTTAGGATGAAGTTTAAAAAAAAAAAAATTTCTTTTCCTAAGTGGCAAAAATCTGATGACGTATATGCGTTCCAATAGCTGTTGCAGGGGATAACTCGAAAATAACTCTTGATAGTATGAACTATGTCACGTAGATCTAAAGAATAATAATATCCAACCCAATAATAAATTTTCAATGACGTTGTTCCGGACCAATAGCTGTTGATTAATTTGAATCGAAATATTCAGAACTTTCGGGCGTAGTTGAAAGTTCGAAATATGGAAGTAGCGAAAACTAGCCGTAACACTTAGAGACTTTTTTATGTTGGATGTAAATTAGATAGGAAGATCCAAATTTTAAAATCCC
>Ga0115008_10005468_pt1 | contig 10493 bp, 20 predicted proteins | sample FraStrMetagenome_FD_87164 | JGI IMG/M metagenome (GOLD analysis project Ga0115008, IMG submission 87164) | Marine eukaryotic phytoplankton communities from Arctic Ocean - Fram Strait ARC3M Metagenome | ecosystem: Environmental > Aquatic > Marine > Oceanic | place: Fram Strait | collected...
GGTCTTAACCCATTATACGATATCTCTTCAACCAACAACCCTTTACCATGGACTAAACATTGGTTCAACAGTAGAGGATTACAGAATGCACCACAAGAGACGGAGATTGAATCCTATCTTATTGGTGGTATTAAACAGGATGTCAAAGAAGACACCTTTGATGGATTTACGTTATGATGGATGCAGTAGTATTGATAGGTATTTTGTGGGTTGCACTAGTATCTTTAGTGTCATTCTTCTTTTTCGATGAGGGTACAAAGGGGGTGCAGAGAGACTCTTATTACGGGAAGAAAACAGGAACAATATATACTGCAAAGTCATCACGAAGTGACCATCTATTGTGAGTTGGAATGATGACTATGCAGTAGTGTTGATGTCGGGTGGAGTTGAATCCACTGCAACACTTGATTGGGCAGTAAAGAAGAAGTATAAGAAACTTATTGCAGTCCATAGTATGTGGACAGACATAGAGATAACAGGGTCACGAGAGTTTAACCCAAATATACAAAAGATATGTGATTGGTATAATGTACCATTATATACATATAAACAATCTAACCCTTTAGAGGGATTAGATATTGAAGGGATTGATTATGTGCATTCCTCAAACCATTGGTTGATTACTGCAATGAATATTGCATCAAGGTATCCAACAATAAAGAACTTCCTTTGGGGAGTCAACAATGGGATAAGGGCAGTTGGAGATAGTGGTGGAGATTTTCCATTCCTTCCAAGGTCATGGCAGTTCACAATTGCATTTGACCAATATGTGCATAACATGGGTAAGGATGGGGGTCAACGATTATGGCCACCTTGTTCATTCATGACCAAGTTGCAGATGTGGGAAACGATTCCCGATGAAGTCAAACCACTGGTTCAATCATGTGGAAGACCACTTAAATACGATGGTGTATCACCATGTGGGGAGTGTTTTAAGTGTAATGAATTTAAGACCATGTTAGATGGTGTAACCCCAAAACCATAAGGAGAAATTATGATTGAAATATTTGGAAAAACACAATGTCCTTATTGTGATAAGGCAAAGTCTTTATGTGAAAAGGAAGGACTAGAATACACTTACAAACAGTTGGATACTGATTTCACTAGAGAAGAACTCTTTGAAGAGTTTCCAACTGCACGAACATTCCCACAAATTAGAGTGGATGGTAATGCAATAGGTGGTTACGACCAACTTGCAGAACATGTGAAGACTAATGTCTAGTTACCATATATATCTTAACCTCAAACATATGCAAGATGTAAATGATGAGAGGTTACAACACATTGTCAAAATGGTCGATAAAGAGATTCATGAAGTGAGGATATATACCAAAGGATTAGACTTCCATGGTAACCCACATGACAGACCATTACCTTATGGTATTATTGATGGTAAACCAAAAACACATGAAAACTTCTTTAAAGAGGTTATAGGGGAGAAAGAGTTAGATGAAGATTAAAGTATTTTGTAATGCATGTAAATCAGAATGTGATGTAGTGCATGAGATGGACTCATTTCAATATGAAATAGACCATTGTCCATTTTGTGGTGCAGACATATCTGAAGATGAAAGAGAAATTTTAGAGGATGATGAAAGTGAGGAATAGTGGAGATATATTGTAAAGACAATAACATGTTGAACAATGCAATTTATCTTGCACAACAACTAGGTATTGAAAAGGAGAAAGGGGTAGAGTTAACTATAAAAAGACTACCACCCCAATTCATTCAGAAGGGACTAATCGAGTACCCTAGAATAACAACCAAACAAAAAATGCATCTAGACATCTTTGTCAAATATGACAAGGAAAGATACATTACACTTGCACATGAAATGGTGCATGTAAGACAGGTAATTAGGGATAAATTCATTGATGAGAACGAGGCATATATCCTTGAAAAAACGTTAAAAACACTTGACAATGACCTACTAAAAGTTGTATACTAACAGTATGGAAAATAAAGAGATAAAAAGAATCTTCGTTGATATGGACGGAGTACTTGCAGACTTCAACACTGGTGTTGAGACATTGACGGGAACACCTTTCCCGAATACAGACCAAGGTCATAACGATTATGACGAAAGAAAAGAAGAATTAACGAACAAAAGATTGTTCAGAATGTTACCACCTCTGCCTGATATGTATGACCTCATTGGTTATATCAGACATACAAACCTTCCTTGGGAGATATTGACTGCAGCTGGTGTTGTCAACAGAGAATTAGTAGTGTGGGACAAACAAGAATGGATTAAAGAACATGTTAGTCCAACAGTAGTAGTTACATGCACCATGACTGGTAGTCAAAAAGGTATGTTTGCAATAGAGGGAAGTGTCCTCATTGACGACAGACAAAAGAACCTTGATGCATGGGTAGAACATGGTGGAATAGGTATCCTTCACACGAGTGCAGAAGATACTATTAAACAACTAAAAGAACTAAGAAACAGTTAATTTTAGACTACTAAATATAAGACACCATATGGTGTCTTTTCACATATGTGGAGAACTTATGAAATTTAATATAACAAAACTAAAAAACATAGGATGGAGATTTTGGGAATGGTTAAAATCACTATTCAAATCTCAATACGAGATAACAGTTTATCGTCAATCAGAGACGGGAACTGGTGCAATGTATAAATCCGAATATGTGTCAAGAAACATCTTGATAAACAAACCAAAACACTTAAAGTTTAAAGACTACGAGACCAAGAACATGGTAGAGATTCGTAGTGTCAAAGGACTCGAAGTGAAAATAGTAGAGGTAGACTAATGAACCAATTAACAATGGGTCTTCTAGTTGCACTAGGTCTAGTGACGTTCTTTTTATATAATCAGAACCAAACACTTACTGAAAACAACTTGAAACTAGAAAATGCAGTTGCAGAACAACAGGCAACAATGGATGCAATGAAAGAATCCTTCGAGAAACAAGGAAAGGCACTACAGAACATGTCAAGGGTAAATGCAGAGATAGAACAAGAGAAGGCAGAGTATCTACAGATATTTGCACGACATAATCTTAATGCACTTGCAGTTGCAAAGCCAGGATTGATTACCAAGAGGGTAAACAACGGAACAAACAAAGTATTTGAGGGGATAGAAGATGACACTAAGAACATTAGCAATCTTGACACTAGCACTAACGATAAGTAGTTGCAGTATTTTAGGAACAAAAAAGGTAGAGATTGTATCTAAACCTTTAGACATAGAAATCATTCAACCCGTCCTTCCAAGACCGATTGAAATGACTGCACCAATATGGTATGTAGTATCTGAAGCAGAAATCACTAACCCTTGTAAGAAGATAATGGTAGATGGTAAAGAGAAGAGACCAAAGTCATGTGCATACGAAGATACTGAACATCCCGAATGGCCGACTGATTACACTTACCTTGACCAATTCCTTGACGAGATGAAGGAACAGAATGGTGGAGAGGTAGTATTCGTTGCAACAACAATTGGTGACTATGAGACCATGAGTATGAACATGCAAGAAGTCAAAAGATATATCAAACAGTTAGGTCAAGTAGTCGTTTACTACAGAGATGTGACAATCAAGACACCCGAAGGAGACAAGAAAGGTGTCGGAGTTAAAATAGAGACTAAAGATTAATGAAACCTATTGTTATGAGACCACCACTTGGTGATGAACCTATTAAACCACGTATAGAGAAGAATGATTCTCAGATTGAAAATGAGTGGACTGAACCAGTAGTCGATTCTTACAGAGAACCCCATTCAGATTTTAAACCTGCTGAAGGTTCAATCTTTGATGTGTTCCCTACACCTATGTTCAGAGGTTACATGGATATAGACCATGATAAGGTATCTCAAGATGTTAGGGACATGGTTAGTAAAGTAAAGGAGAGGAACGGAGACGATGTATTACGGAATTACACTACTTACTTTGATACTGATATACGAGAATCTATGTATCAATTGGATTGGTATACAACATTTGCAAATGTACTTAAAGATACGTACATTCAATTTATTCATGGGGAATTCAACAGAAGGGTAAATCACTTAACAAGGAAAGACATTCACCTGTTTACATGGGTGAACAGATATGAGGGAGAACATGCACACGATGTTCATAACCATATCAACTCAACAATGAGTGGAACCTATTACCCATTAGTCAATGAACACACATCACCAATCAAGTTCTATAACCCGAATACCTTACAAGGATATGCAACTACTGATGGTAGTGAACCACAAGAAATGAATGGGATAACTAGAGTGGGTGGTATTGATTTCCATCTACAACCAATACTCGGAGAGTTCCTACTATGGCCCTCTTACATGATGCATCAAGTACCCCAGTCGGGTCGCGATGATAGTAAAAATTACGAAAGAATATCAATATCATTTAACCTAAGTCACAATGAACCTTTACTGGATACTGAACAGGGTGATGATTTACAATATGGATTTATGCATGACTAAAACCTTTGCAATAGAAGAATTATATAAGGTCAGTGGTAAGATAGACCATACCTTTGATGGTTTCTGTATCACTGTAGATAATTTCTATGAGAATGCAGAAGACCTCTATGACCATTTAATGGGTAGACAATACCCTATGTGGAAATACAATAGTGAAAGGAATACACCTAATGGAATCGAATACAATGATTGTAGAATCGTTGACAAGATGGGACACCCAACAAGACTACAAGACAATGACATGCAAAGAGTCGTCTCTTTATGTCAGAAGTATTTCCATAAAGGAGATTACAACTACAATGACTTGTTGGAGTTCAACTGTTTCCAAACCATTACACAAACCGACACTAAGTTGCAACACTACCCACATGTCGACTCTTCCTTTGATACATCCGATGAGATGTCAACACTTAACATGTTGGTCTACATGGATAAAGAAGAGGATGGTGGAACTGCAGTTTATGGTGGTAATTGGATTACCAACGATGAACATCAATCACTACTCTATCCAGTAGAAGACACCTTTGACCTTGAAACTATTATACCACATAAGTTTAATAGATGTGTAATATTTCCAGGCAATAAACTCCATGGTGCATGGATAAATGATTACACTAAGTATATGGGAGATAAATGGAGATTCACCCAAGTAAAGTTTTTACACCCAACGAGATAACATGAAAAAGATAACGAGAGCATACAACAAGACAGAAGATGGTCAACATAGTGAAGACGATAGACTAGTCATTGCAAGAAAAACACTAGATGGTGAAGAATTGTTTTGGACGAATCATACATTGGTAAGAAAGAATGTATTGACCAAAGATGATTGCAACAAACTAATAACAATAATGTTATCAAAAGAGTTCAGTGAGTTAGATGAAACATCTTTAGAGGGTCATAGTATTGAACCAATGGATAAGAAGTTATTAGAAACAGAAATATCATGGAAGTATGCACATCCCGATGGTAAAGACTATATGAACCTCATACCCGATTCATATGAATTCAATGAGGCAATGGAAATAGTAATGGATACATTACCCGATGATGAACAATACGGATTGGTAAACTTTGCACAAATAATCAAATACAATACAGGAACACTATTCCATTGGCACAAAGACATTGCAGACTCAAATGATTCTGCAACTGTAATATTCACGCTCAATGATAATTTCGAGGGTGGTCAATTCAACCTAGATGGGGACACTTTTAATATAGGAGAAGGTGATTCGATTGCCTTCAACAACTCAACCGATAGATGGCACAATGTAAGTCCAATAACCAAAGGAGAACGATTCTGTTTTGCAATTTGGTTTGGGATTTCAGAGGACGATAACAATGAACAATCAGACAGTGAAATGCAGTCAATGTCAGAAGGAACTTCTGATACATGAGATTAAATATCACACACCACAACATGAACAACCTATTTACGTATTCTGCGATGCATATTGCAGTCACGATTGGTACGTAAAGAATAAACCGAGAAAAGATAATGCCGATAAAATTTAGTAAAACCCAAACAACAGTTGCGAGAGGAACAGGTAAAAAGACTACAGTCAATTACTATATGAAGAACACCTCTTTGAAAGAACTCATAGAAACGTTTAATAAATCACAAGGTGTTAAAGGTAAGGGTAAGTTGAGACAAAAGATTAGTAATGAATTTGCACGTAGAAGAAAGATAGGAAAACCTACTGCAGACATAGGAGTTGCACCAAGTGACTCATTGGTATAAAAAACCAAGTGACCTAGAAGGTCAAGTGTTGAGTCCATTCGGCCCTCTTATCTATCAAGGTAGAATGAGTCAAGAGACTGTAGATAAAACCAATCAGTGTATTGATAAAGTCAAGGACGACTTATCACTGGACTTAGTCAGTCAGTTAGCAGGTAGAGTAGAACTTCAAAGGAGTCTACAAGAGAACATTGACCCAAGTTGCATGGATGAGATAATCGAACATGTAGAATCATTCACTGTTCAGATGGGATTACCAATAACTTCACAAGATTTTCAGATTCAAGGGTTATGGGCAAACGTTCAACAACGATATGAATACAATCCAATACATTCACATGACGGAATGTTTTCATTTGTATACTACACTAAGAACACTATAACACAAGAAGAGGCAACAACAAACAAGTGGGATACAGTTCATGAAGACACCGAAGGGATGAATAGACCAATCGGTGGAAGTATTGAACTACATTACGGAGAACCCCAATGGTGTTCTCAACCTTCATTCTTACATTTCCCACAAGAAGGAGACCTACTGGTATTTCCAGCATGGTTAAGACATTCTGTATACCCTTTCTATTGTGAAGGTGAGAGAGTAAGTATAGCAGGAAATATTCATCAACGAGAGAGGTAAATTATGAGTTTTTGGAATAAATTTACAGACTGGTTAGGTTTTGAATGGGTACGTGCAAGAGACGAGAAAGGTCGTTTCATTGCAGATGACAAATCAACACCCGACATAGACGAGTCTAAAAAGAAAGTCTACAAGAGTAGAAAACCTAGAACTGGATACAAGAAACCAGCAAAGACTACTAATAAAAAGTCTAAGAAATAATTTAAGAGTGGGGTTATAGCTCAGTTGGGAGAGCGACTGGTTTGCAATCAGTAGGTCGTGGGTTCGATTCCCTCTAACTCCACCATTTTTAAAGTGAAACTATGCAAAGAATAAACAACAAGAAGACTGAACGAGATATAGAAGATGTCGGAGAACACATATGGGTGTTCAAAAACTTCTTCACTGAACAATATATTGACGACCTTCTAGATACATTCAGAATTCATGAAGAGAAAGGATTGACCTTACCACGACATGAATATGATACCCAAGATATCTCTATGAAGAAGGATGATGCAATCTTTTTGAAACACTTACCTGCTTCTATGTTCAATGTTGGGGGTGTATTAGATATCCTCGAAGAGGACGTAGTTAGACATATGGAATTCGAATACCCAATTATTAAATCAGTTTATAAAGGGTTATTTGTCAGTGGTGCAAAACTACAAAAGACATTACCAAGTGGTGGATATCATAATTGGCATAGTGAACACAATACAGACCCAACATCAAATAGAACACTACTTGCATGGGGTCTATTCTTAAATACACTAGAAGAGGATGAAGGTGGTGAACTGGAATTCTTATATCAATCTAAACGATTACGTCCATTACGTAATCATTTGGTAGTGTGGCCCGCAGGGTTCACACATCTACATAGAGGTAATCCACCTCTAAAAGGGGAGAAGTTCTTACTAACTGGATGGTTAGACTGGAACGGATAATCTAAAAAACCCCTTACACGATTTTACATTATCGTGTATAATAAGATATGCAATTAAGCATAAGGAGAAATATATGAAAAATATATTAATGACATTATTGTTAATGTCAACAACATCTGCATTTGCAGGCGTTACAGGACATGTTGGTTACGAAAGTGACTACATGTGGAGAGGAGTATCACAATCTCAAGGTGCATCTTCATTTAATGCAAGTATCGAACTAGACACCAATGGTTTCTTTGTCGGTGCAACATATAATGATGTGGACTATTTGGATAATGATGCAACCAGTGAGAAAGACCTATACGTAGGATATAAGTTAGATGTCATGGACAATCTAGATGTATCAATAGGTTTAATCCAATATCGTTTTGATGGTGGATTGGATAGAGTAGAAGAGGGATTTGTAAAGGTAGGATATAACAATCTTAACCTTGCATATTTCGTGGATACTGATTCAGAAGACGACTATGCATTCGTAAGTTATGACCTATGGTTCATTAACGGATTTGATGCAAGTATCGGATATGGATACCATGACGGAAACGATGACTTCTCTATATTGAATGTATCAAAAGACATCAATGACTTTACACTAAGTGCAAAAGTTATGTTAGATGAGGCATTTGAGAATCAAACAACTGATTCTGTATCATTTGGTTTATCTTATAATTTCTAAGATATAAGACCAATTTTAGATGGGGTGCATGTCACCCCTTCTTTTTGTCTAAATACTATTGTGTCACATAAATGACACATAACCGAAACAATTATGTCACGAAGACTAAGTAGGTAAAATACCGAAGTGCAGTTGACGGATAGTTTCAAACATAACAGGAGATAACAATGCAACATTACGCATCATTGTCTGCCGAGTTTCTAAAGAGCTTATCAGACAACTTTAATATTATGATGAAGAGTGGACGACTTGACAAAATTGTGAAAATCATTCAATAAAACACTTGACAGAACCCATGTATTAGTAGTATAATTAGTGCATGGGTTTTTTAAATCTAAACAGTAGTATCCGATATGGCCCTCATGGGAAGAAACGTAAGACCCGTGCATTTACGACCAAATCGAAACCTACTAAATACAACGAACTAATCTCACAACAACAGGAACTATATGACCAAGTGATGAGAGAGGTTAAACAAGAATATCCATCATACGAGGGTACACCTACAACAGGTAATATTACACCTAAGAAGGAACCCATGCAATATACTGGTGAACGTAAGTTAATCGGTATTGCAACGATGCATAAGAGTAATGCAGTCCCCATCTTTGAGGACGACAAACAACATGCAATCGATATAGCACGTATGAGAAGATAACTAAATAAACATATACATTATAACATATTATGGAGTACAAATAATGGCAATTGAATTGGTAGTAATAAAAACTGAAGATAATGGAATTACTTCAGACATGGTAAACAGATTAGAATTATCATTGAGTAGAGAAAGAAGTCTCATTAATGATGGTTTCAGAATGGCACGTCTGAATATACTTACAGACGACAAGACGGGTATTAAGAAAACAGAGAACATCAGATTCTTACCTTACGAGGGTAATACCCAAATCACCAACCCCGATTTCCTTAAAATACTACCTCATGGTGGGTTAGATGAGGGGATTAGTGAAATGACTAAGACTATCGTATTGGATGGTAATTGCATTGCAAGAAACCTTATCACATCATTCCTCATGGATGGTATACCCGACAAAGGGACATGCAACGAAGGAAACTTCCCATTCACCAACGAACAAAGAGACGATATCAGAGACAATAACCTTACATGTGTTGACCAAAGTCATAACTGGTGGAAGAGTGATTCACCTACAGTCTTTACAAGTGCATACATGGGATTCAATCAAACAGAAACTAAGTACATGTATGACCTATTCATGAAAGACTCTGTTGCAATCCAAGAGAAGTATAACACATTCCAAGAGTGGTGGGAAGATACCTTTGACGGATTCACTACCCATCCCAAGGTAGGGCTCATCGGTGGTTATGCAATCAACGAAGAAGACGTTAACCTAACCTATAACAAACGATATGAAGAAGTCGTAAGACCTACCTTACCCGAGAATTGGAGAGGAATAGGTGGTGATGAGAGTGCAAAGTATATCCATTTTGACCATGAATACAGGGACATCACCAAACAAACCAGTATCCTAGTACTAGAAGGGAAAGACGACCCTTCAACAGATAGATACCTTGAACTATGGATTCTCTAAACAGACCCAAGATAGATTCAGACCTATACTATTACCAGTCAATTCAAAAGGACTTTCTAACCCCTCATGAGTGTAGAACCATTCGTGAGGAGTTATTTAAACACGAAGAAGAAGTCCTTAGTATACCCCAAGAGAAACTACATGACCAAGACTATGAAGGTCTCACACGTCAACATAGAGTATTCAACTGGTTAACCAATCCAAGGATATCACGTCTAGGATTACCCAATAAACTCTTTCAGATAGAACCCTTCAACACATGGGATTCTGCATACATCCAATGTTGGGGGAACATACTACGACAAGGGGAGAAACTACAAGAACATTGTCATAGAGGAGACCACGACAACTGGGTATACTCTCACGACACGAAACAAATTCCAACAGAAAACATACAGATGGCAGTAAACATCTTCATATCGGGTCATACGGATACAGGTACTACAATCGAAGGAAAGAAACACGAGAATAGTATCGGAGA
>Ga0115008_10005469_pt1 | contig 10493 bp, 6 predicted proteins | sample FraStrMetagenome_FD_87164 | JGI IMG/M metagenome (GOLD analysis project Ga0115008, IMG submission 87164) | Marine eukaryotic phytoplankton communities from Arctic Ocean - Fram Strait ARC3M Metagenome | ecosystem: Environmental > Aquatic > Marine > Oceanic | place: Fram Strait | collected 2012-06-18
CACAAATATCATACGATCATATTTTTTTTGGAAAACTGGGGATCAAAAGCAATTTTTAATTCTTTACATTGCTACCACATGAATCGATTTATGAGGGAACTCTCATTGCTTTTTGAAGAAATCATCGTGATTCTGAAAGGATAGATTTCTATTTTTAATTTCTCTTTTATTTGCTAAAACTTTTTATATTGAAATATCTGTATCAATTTCAATATTGATATTCAAAGCAAATGCGTAAAATAACAAAGTTACAGTCACTTAATCATATTGGTTAGAGACAATTTGAATATGTTCCGAAACCAAATTCATCTAGAAATGGACCTTATCATCACCATTAAAGATGTGACTTTTTTCTACTTTTTTCAAAAGAATCTATGATTGTAACGAAAGCTCACACAAGACAGTAGATACAGTTTGCTTCATTGTACATTTAATGGATTTTATCGCATCGATTTTCTTTCGAAATGTTAATTTGAGTAAGATTATTCTCATCCTAACTGTATTCGAATTATCTTTTTTTACTTCTTGTGTATTTTCTATGCCGCTTTTCTCTTACATTGCATGTCCACTGCTTAGGTAAATCATTTATGAATACCATGTCCTCTCCATCATTAATATAATGTCCTACCAGCGAATCATGAAGTGCTGGGCTAGCAGCTCTCTCAAGTTGCGCTACCGTTGCTGGTCCTACTTGTCCTTCTATGGTAGCCTGATGCCATACTTCCTCAATTAAACCATCTGCTGCTTGACTATCGATATTACTCAGTAAGTTACAGCATGCTTTAAAAAATGTAGCGTATGTCACATGATTTGCGTTACAATGTTTACAATTCTGCAATTCTTCCAATATATCCACAGCCATATTCATTGCATTTATCTTCCTTTTCTCATCTCCAAATGTGTAAGCACATGCATTCAAGACTGCAGTGTAAACAAAGGTGTTAGGTTTCACATCCATATCCTCCATCTTTCTGAGAAGACCAACCGCTCTGTCTGCTTTATCCAGCGCCTTGCTCTTTGACCATGTATTTATAACGGTACAAAAACTGAACACATCAGGTTTCACTGAAATATCTCCAGCATTATAGAGGTGAATCATTTGCGTCAAAATTCGACCAGATCGATTTGGGGCGTCAGCGTCTTTAGTTTTACTGAGAGCATTTAAAACAGAGTTGTAGCTTACTACCGTCGGTTTTAATGTGCGATTTCCTCTGGAATATTTCTTGGCCATTTGGTGCAAAAGTAGTTCTGCTCTTTGTGCAGCAGATATATCACCACTGTTTGCCCAACAGTGAATAACAGTATTATATGTATAAGCATCGGGCTCAACGTTTTTTTCATCCTCTTCGTGCATTAGTTCCATCCGTTTCAAAATACTTTCTGCTGTCTTGGATGCTGTTGTCTCCCTACTATTTGAATATGCTTTGATGACTGAGTTATATGTGACAACATCAGGTTTGACTGACTCGTCTCCAGATATGTATAAGTGTTCCATTTGTTCTAATATTTCTCGTGCTCTATGAGCTGCTGCAAGCGTTCCTGGATTGGTTGCTATCACATTGATCAAAGAATTATAGCTTACCAAGTCAGGTTTGACGTTTTCATTCCCCATACGATATAGGTACTCCATTTTCTGAAATAATCTCTCACATCTTTCACCTGCATCCCTTTCCTCACTTTTCGCATAGACATTTAGCACAGCATTGTAAGAGATAGTATCTGGCCATTCCTTTCTGTTTGAAAATGATCCCAACTCTTCTTCATCTTGTTCACAGTAAAGCTGTTCCATGCGCTCTAGAAGCTCTTCAGCTCTTCGGGCAGAAACTTTTTCATTACTATTTGCCCATGCTGTAAGGACGGATGTGTAGCTTATATTATCTGGTTTGGCATTTTTATTTCTCCCAGATTCGTAATCTTGCTCCATAATTTCTAAAATGTTTTCTGCTTTTTTGGCTGAACCTCTTTCCTTACATTTTGACCACGCATGTATAGCAATGTTGAAGCTTTTTTGATTCAGCTGGATATATGGGTCATTAGAGGATTGAGACAGAGCGCGAACTTTGGAAAATATTTGTTCTGCACGTTCTCCAGATATTTTTACTCTAGCTTGTGCCCATGCGTTCATCACCGCATTATATGTCCTTATATTCGGTTTGGTGGTAGTAAGGGCAGCTCTTTCCATACTGACATTTTCCTCCTTTTTTAACTTTGGAATAAGGGTATCTGTTGCATTTGTTGGAGAAGTTATTGCATCTGTGGAGTTATGGATGTCTTCATTCATCAAAGACAGTACTTCCATTTTATTAAGGATTGATTCACAGCATAATGCGGCTTTTTTGGTGGTGCATTTAGCAAGAGACTCTAGAACAACATTGCATATGGCAATATTCGGCATGGGAAAATGAGCCTTATCTTGTGTATTTCTTTGATCTTGTTCATACAAGGATATCATTTTCTCAAAAATTGACGCAGCTTCATACGCATTTTTTTTTGGTCCACAATTAAGCCATGCCGTTATAGCCATATGAAACATGATTGGATTCAATGTTGCCTTTTTATTTCCTTTTATCTTTTCATCAATGACTTTATTCAACAAACGTTCCGTAATAATACCGCTCTGTTCAACACCTCGTTTCGTCCAGGATGACATGAGGCGGGATATTTCGTGCAGTTGTTGACGGGTCATTGCATTGGTATCTTCTTGATATGATTTGGAAGGTTCGGAGGAATCGATTGGAATGATTTGCACAGGTGAATGAGTTTCAGGCGTTGATGGTAATTGTGGACAGGATAATAGGTTCTCTGTTAATTCAAATAGTTCTTTTTCTGTGAAATCAGCATATGGGCCTACATCTTTAGGATTTTTATATGGCTTTTTCTTTTCAATTGATTTGTTTCTATCTATGTTTTTTTGTTTCTTTGTAGTATAGCCACGTTCTACGTTATCGTTTATGCGAGTTGAAGTGATTGTATCATTATTTGAGTGTTTCTTCAATTCTTTATTCGATTCTTCCAGCACAAGACTTAGTCTTTTTGTTTTAGATGGTTTTGATTCTGGTTCTGATGATGAGAGTGGAGGTGATGCAAATGATTGATAGAAACTCAGTAATCTTGTTTTGGGATTGCCCGGAGTAGAGATTCTAGAATTAGACGATATTATTTTTGATTGCTTTGAGCGCAGCACTGGTGTTCCAATAAAGGCATCTACGTTGACCGAATTGACGGAAGTGATAAATAAATGCACATTAACTTTGTGCAATATGCTTGTCACAAACAAGCATAGATGAAGAGGGTGATAGCAATTACGTTTCTGGAAATTTATATTCCTCATTTTTCGTCGAATGATTGCGAAAGGGCTATGATGTTGTATATGTCTGAAAAGAAGTGAAAGTTCTTTCAGTTGAGGATATTATGATTTAGACACTATTGTGCAGCCAAATATCATTCTTCCCTTGCAGATTTTTGTGCAACTTGTAGTGTTCTCAACTCACCTCGATTTCCGCAAAATCGATTTTCATCTATCATCAACGTGTTAATGTAGGATACAAAAGTTGAAGTGATTGTGTATTTATTGTTTGGCAAAGAATTTTGCACGAAGTGCGTATGAACTAAATGAATATAAGTCTACGTTATTGAGGGATAAAAAGCTGATGTCACAATTCTACCATAGTGACATCAGAGAAGAGGAATTTTTATTATTTCTAATCAAACCTTTTTCACACACATCCTAATTGCATCGTGCATCATATAGCAATATGATGATAGTAGTATCGATGCTTCATGCAGCTTTTGTTTCTTTTTTTTTTTGCAAAAAGCATAATCCCGATCTATAAATTCATTCAGAGTTTTTTTGCTCAAACCCAAGTAAAGGAATATCATGAGGTTGACTTTTTCTCTATTCTTTTTTACATTCTTCATAGAACTATCCGAGAGTTTTCAAAATCCTGTCCCATCCAAAAATAGTCAATATTCTACCAAACTATTTTCCAATAGCATTTCAGAAAAAAGCATGTCATCCGAAACCGATTCACTTGAGTTTGTTAACGGAGTAGAACAAGTCCTAAAATCCAAAACATATAATACGTTCCTTCTGGATATGTGGGGTGTTATGCATGATGGATCAAAACCGTATGAAGGAGTTTTGAATACAGTGTCCAAATTAAGAAAGAATGATATGAATCTCGTCATTTTGTCTAATTCCAGCAAACGCAAATCAAATTCCATCAAGATGCTAACGAAACTGGGATTCGACCCAGAAAAAGATTTCGAACAAATTATTACATCTGGAGAAGTGGCATACCAAATGTTGGCAGGAAACAAAGATCTACCTTGTGAAATATGGCCAGTCCTTACACAAATATCCAAAGACGAAAGGAAGGTTTTTGTTTTTGGTAGTGGTGACGGTGATGAGGAATATTGCACTTCCTGTGGTTGGACCTTAGCTCCAATCAGTGAGGCAAATTTAATTTTAGCCCGTGGAACATTTACAATTAACAATGGGAATATGGATGATACTGTTTCCAAAAAAATAGACGGTGAAGACGCATACTTTAAGGAACATGACAGAATATTAGAGATTGCAAGTTCACGAAAAATACCAATGCTAATTTCAAATCCTGATAAAGTACGTCCTGATAAGGGCCTGCCACCTATGCCAGGTGCTATTGGTGATGCATATGAAAAAACATTAGGAGGTGGATCTGAGGCAACAGCATTAGTCAAACGTATTGGAAAACCATTTTCTGAGGTGTATGAGATCGCATTGAAAAATAAAGATCCTGCAGAAGCCTGTATGGTTGGTGATGCTTTAGAAACTGATGTGACTGGAGGTACTTCGTTTGGTTGTGATACGCTATGGGTTATTAAGGATGGCATTCATGCACCTACTGTTTTATCTGAGGAAACAAAATGTAATGAAGATTATGAAGAGAAAGTAGGAGCCGCTTTACAAACATTCAACGACTTGAAAAGACACTCTGGTGATGAGAGACTTTCACCCACATTCATTGTTCCTCACTTTAGATGGTGATTGTCATTTTCGCTCAACTCGACATGATCAATGTTATCTATTGTTTGTTGCATTTGGATAATTTCGATACAGCATTCAATAATATTTTTCATAATAATTTTTTCACTCATCATGTAACGGATAAGACTTCCTATTAGCTTGTATTTTCCACTTGAGCAAAAGTGAAAGATACTGAGATTGTCGATGTTTCTGGCTGCAATACTAAAAATAATATGTTAATTATGTTGCGATTCCTTAACTTAGGACGGTTTTCTAGAGAGGATTTGGTTGTTAATGAGCAACATTTGCTTATGAAATATCAAGATCGAGTATTTCAGAGTAACAACGATGTAATGATTACGGGATATTTGGAAGGATTAAAAGATGACGTAAAAAGTGGATCAATTTACATTTCATTTCTTTTTATGACCACTGCAAAGCTTGTTTAAATGTTGTGTCATTGATTCGAATGATTGAATAGTATAGCAGATTTCACTACTTTATTCTTCATGTTTTTGATTGAAAACATTGCAGTAAATGTCAACGCCATCAATTTACTATTCCCATGGAGCAAAGATCTCTTCTACTCCAGTGAAGCACGAGGTCGTAGTACTTCAAACAAGCAAATCAAAATGTTACATTTAGTGAAATAAAATGATGCCAACCAAAGTTCTTTCTTTGTATTTTTAATGTTTGATTAAAGCTATTTTTAAAACAGTTTTTTTCTATAAACAACAACTCTTTGAATTATAATATCTTTTCTTACTTCAACTTCGATCACTTTTTGCTTCAAATTCAATTCTTGGATGAAGCAAAAGCAGATGGAAAAGAGTTGTCTCTCGTATGAGAAATGACGTCAGATTGAAATATGCTTATATATATATTTTTAGATCTAATTAAAATTCATCGAACTAAATTCAAATGTATCTTATTATTTTGCACATCAATGATTTACGATGATGTTTTCGTATGTAAAAAATTATAGGAGTGCCCTTTTGGATACTCCCAATAGTTTTTTTGAGAATTGATGTTATTGGCTGTTCTAGCACGAAAACGCTGATCACCCAAAAAGTTGATTTGTGACTGAGGAGCTAGGGTTTGATGTGTATTTTGAAATGCTGATGACAAAGGTCGGAGAAAAAACACTACATTTAAAACTGAAAAGAGAGATTATCAAGCGAACAGAGATCTGTTATACAACGCAATTCAAAATGGATTCCTTATCCGCAAATATGAAAACAAAATCATTTACAAGAAGAAAAAAACCCAATATGCTTAAGAAAGTCTCTCCCAGTCGTCACTTTTTACTCTTCATCTTCATTCTTCTAATTGAGTGTCATAAACCAACAATACGATCATCTCAATCCACGTTTTTTGTTTCAGCTGCTATTCCTGTTAGTTTGAATCGTTTGAATCAAAAGGAAGAAACTGATTCACAGTTGATAAAATCTGTAAAGAATAATGTCCGAAAGAGAAGTTTAGAAAAGATGAATTTAGAGCTGAAGGAAACGCAACCTTTGACAATTAACGAGATTCTTATTAAAGCCGGAAAACGAGGTATAGGCGGAGGCATACCAGGAGCCGTAGCTGGGGTCGTTCAAGTATTAACTATGATGTGGTTACGGACAATCATCAACTATCAATATCGATACGGTACAAGCTTTAAAGGGGCATTTCGTACATTATACAATGACGGGGGCTTTCCAAGATTTTATCGTGGCGTATGGTTTGCATTAATACAAGCACCACTTGCAAGATTTGCAAGTACTGCTGCTAATGATAGTGTTGAGTCCCTATTAGCAAGTTTTCAAAGTACAAAAGACTGGGGACCTGGACGTGGGACTGTAATAGCAAGCATTGCTGTTGGAGTTTTCCGAATTCTGTTAATGCCCATTGACACGTGCAAAGTTGTTTTACAAGTGGACTCAATTGAGGGACTAAGAAGCTTAATGAGAAAAGTGAAGGGAGGGAAGATCAATTTGCTATATTCAGGTAGGTAACTTTACCTATACCTTTTTCATTATCGTGATTATTTCGCTAACAAAACATTCAATTATATACTTCAGGAGCATTGGCTCAAGCTACATCGGCAATAATTTCACATTTTCCATGGTTTTACACTTTCAACTTTCTATCAAAAAATAATTTCGTCCAAAGAGTCATAAATTCTCCTCTCCTTAGAAATGCGGCAATTGGATTTATTGCAAGCTTAGTAAGTGACACCATTTCTAACAGTATAAGAGTTATAAAGACGACAAAACAAGCAGTTGCAGCGAAGCATTCAGTTAGTTATGGCGAAGCAATTAGTATGGTACTTGCTGCAGATGGCTGGAGTGGCCTTTTCGGCAGGGGTCTAAAGTCTAGGATTATAGCAAATGGGATTCAGTCGGTTATTTTCACAATCATTTGGAGAGGATTGACACAACGTTTGAACAACGGACCAAAGAAAGATGTCAAAGATGAGCTGGATAAGGATGATACCCAATCTTGAGTGTTGGTACGACTCAGATAGATATAGAAACAAAGAATACATGGTAGATTGTTGTGATCCTTATTTTATGATTAATGTTTCTTAAAAAAATACTGCTGTCAGGGAGTAGCAAGGGCTAACTTAATTACATTAAACATTTTTGATTTATTTCATGCTTTGCATTGTATATCGTAAAGTTGAGACATATTGAAAACTATTTTTTTCACCAATTATTTTGTGCTCTACTGACATATTGAACCGGAGGACATGAGTATTTGCACTTTTCTCTTTCGAAAGTCAGGTATTGGACAAGCATATTCACCTCTTGCAATTCTAACTGTATTATATTCATTCTTAGATTTTTCGGATGCAAGATTATTTTTCATCTTTCCATCATTATTGTTTCTATTATTTGTTGTTCCTTCGCCTGTTTTCCCGTAAGATATTTGATTTACGGTGAGAAATCTGCCAGCTTCTTCGTCATACGATGAAGAACAAGAACCAGAATGGCCAAAAAGAGAGGAGTATGATAATGACATTTGATTCTTTCTCGCAATTTCTTTCCCTGATAAATATTGAATATCATGCCTTGGTGCTGAGTTGTTTAGAATTTTTTCTGATGGAATAGCCACTTTGGATTTATTATTTTTTATTGGAGTCATGCAAACATCTTTATATTTTTGGTCTTGAGACCAATTCCCACACAAAACTCCGTTGGAATATTCATTTTTGTGTCCACAAATACCAAATCCATATCCTGACATGATTTTTTGAAAGAGTTCAAGGATTGTAGAGTTTGATAGAATATTTCCGTGTTTCAATTGTTAAGTCTAAATTTGTGAGGGTTCGATTTATAATTCTAAATTAATCACTCTGCTGTATCTGTACTAAAAACTTCGATGTATTATGACGTCATAAATTAAAAAAAGATTTGTCATCTTTTATAGCGTGTTTCGTTCAATTTCATGGTTTCTGTTATATTTGTTTGTCGTGTTATTCGACTCAATAATCCATGAACATCTTGGTGTTGGACAGGAAATTCCTATTCTGTTTTGTTTCCTCCAATAATGAGGCGAGTCGTATCATTATCATAATCGCAACTTGAATTATTTGAGAAAGGCACTGCGGACGTAGGGCACAAAAGTTATCTTCTAAGCTTCCTGGAAATTCCATTTTTTTTTGCGATTTTGGGTTTGAAAGATTTAAGCTGTTTAAAAATGTGTTAAATTTTTCGCCATATGTGTGTTTGTATTCAGCAGGTTATACTTACATGGACTTAATTGGATTTTTTGACATCGATGTATTTATACTCAGAAAAAATATTGTTTCAATGTGGAGTGATCTCCTATGTAAAACATCTAATGTCGATTATAATATGAATTACATGCTTAGATGCAACAATAGTACGGCTAAGTAAATTTCAATGCGGTCTCGATTTCACAAAAGAACTTAGCCAAACATGAATTTATTTGAATTAGAATACTACTTCCCTCCCAAGTGTGTGTTTTAAAACCTTTTGACAGACATCTTCTGTTTAGAAAAGGAGTACACTCAAAGTTGAGTTCCTTGTGCAAAATATAAATTGGGGACAATTCCACAATACAAATTGAAATGAATGATAAAGATATTCTGTTGCCTAAATTTAAGCCCTATACAAGCGACAAAAACATAACACAAGTACCTTTGATCCCGCGAAACTATAAATTTTTATGTTTCATGGTTCGTTGTGATAAAGATTAAAATCAAATCTAGTTGAGCACCGAGCGATTTAACGCAAAAGATCGTAAGGAAAATTAAATCGACTGACGCTATTGAATTGAAACAGAACACAGGATGGAAAGTGCACTCAGCAGAAACGCTGAAAGTTCAAATTCAGCTTCTCTGAGTTTCGAAAGCAATTCCAATTCTCCGAAAATTGGAATCACCAAGAGTACTAGTTTTGACGAGTCCATAATGAGTCTAGATACTGCCTCAAACAAGCCTATAAGTAATTCAATGCAGCTCAGTCAACAAAATATGTCCTTGCTCAACCAAATGATAAATCCGAGCAATAATTACCTAGACGAAGAAGCAATCGTACTGGCCATAGATAAATCGTCCAATCATGACACTGCACTACGAGCTCGTTACAACAAATACTGCGAAAAAGATCGATACCACACCCATATGGGAAGACAAAGAGAAGTTTCATCACAGTCTCGATTTGATTTATTCGCTGGTGGTATGACCATGTCATATCCATTTTATCTTTCGTCTTCTTCGTCTTCTTGCTCATTTTCATCTTCCGAGGTTGAAAACAGTGACGATAGTGAAGATAAAAAAAGAAGCAAAGACTCGGATTTTTCAGAAGAGGATCAAAAGAAAAAAGAAGATGAGAGCTTACCTTCTTCTAACTCTGATCAAGATGTGAAATCTTTGGATGCGGAAAAGAAACAAGAGTCGAAATCTAAATCATCCGACATTGTCAAGGTAGATCCAGTAAAAAAACTAAAATATAGTAATCAAAGTAGTGTTAAAATGGATAAGAATAAAGATAATTTGGAGCATCTGAAAAACAAAAGGAGGATGAAAAAAGGCAGGATTACAAGAGGAATGGCTCGAGATATAAAAGACAAAAGAAAAGAAGAAAGGGAAACAAGAGATCAAATGGGACTTGTTTCGCTAATCTCGGCTGCCAAAGAATTGGAAGGGACGTACAGAGATGAGTCTATGAAATATGGCCGGAGAAAACGGGCAGAGAAAATCAGGAGTCTTCCTGTTCGTTCCTCTCGTCGAAGAAATTTACCAAAATCTTTGAAGGATGAAAATAAAGTACCGCTGTCAAGTCTTCCAAAAAGTGTTGACGAGAAGAAACAAAGCAAAAGAACTAGGAAATCTCAGGTTAAGCCCTCTTCTTTAATCAACAGAAGAAAAAAGAAAAAACTTGATCCAAAAAATGAAAGCGCTAAAACCTCACCACATCAATCTTCTGATTCAACAGAACATCAAGCTTCTCCTACTAAAACGAAGATGAAC
>Ga0115008_10005470_pt1 | contig 10492 bp, 8 predicted proteins | sample FraStrMetagenome_FD_87164 | JGI IMG/M metagenome (GOLD analysis project Ga0115008, IMG submission 87164) | Marine eukaryotic phytoplankton communities from Arctic Ocean - Fram Strait ARC3M Metagenome | ecosystem: Environmental > Aquatic > Marine > Oceanic | place: Fram Strait | collected 2012-06-18
GTCTTAACTAGGCTGACAACTCTTATTTACGAGACCTACGTCTTTTTAGACATCTGATTTATTTGTTTAGCTATTCTTATTAAATAGCTAAAACAGAAGGCATTTTATATGAAATCGACAATACATGTTAAGTACATGTGCATGTGCAGTACATTTGTGTGTACATTTGTATCAGTATCGACAGAGAAATATATAAACATTTATTAAGTACATAGTGGTAAAAATGAACATGTCTATGTCATGAAAGAATATTTTACTTATTTTGTGCCAAATAAAATTTATCTGTTCCCAGTCAGGAGAGAATAGAGAATCAAGAATATCATCACATCATCACGTCTTGATCCAAACAACAATTTCTTTTACACAAAACTAAATATGAAAACCACCATGGACGAGGATTCCATGTCTCCTCCTCCCTCGTACAGCACAAGTATTTTGGATCAAATCGACAATCGAACTCGTGGAAATAGCAGGAGGAAGAAACATGATAAAAACAACGACATGGATTTAGAGCATCTTCTGTTCGCTGCTACGAATTGGAAAAGCGCTGGCTCTGATCCGACCATACCTATAGAACGAATCTATGCGTCCATCAAGGAGAGTCCTAGTATAGTTTCATCTCTTATGCCGGCTTTATGCCCTGATCAGTTAGCCATTCTTAGACGAAAGGGTAGTGGAAAAGTTCGTATACCGGAAGATGCAACGACTAAAATACAGCCTCTTCATTATATTCTGCGGCACAGGTTGGCAATCATGGAGAATTCTGGTTGGACGGAGGAGGAAATTAAAGAGCTTTGCGTGAAGATTGTTTGGCTTCATCCAGAAACATTACTGTTAAAGAAGAAGGGGAGTATGCGTAATCTTCGAGAAAGTCGTCATAGTCGGGATCTTGATAGCAATGGAGTTCATATCGATACAGCATCTATTGATATTGAAGGTTGTAGTGGAAAAGATGATGTTATCAGTAGTTCGGAAAATGAAATTGATACGAAATTAGGTATAAAGCCATTCACTCCTATTGAGATTCCTCATGTTATTGATGACGGACATGTGGATCGCGTAATTGATAATAATTTGAATAACTTTTTAGATCTCGTTGCTGATGAAGTTTATTTACCGCCGGAGAGTGAATTTGAAATAACAAAGTCCATTTGGGATTGGCTTGGATTTGTGTATATTGACGATGAAATCACAGAAAAAGATTGGTCAAGGGAGAATTATGATGTTCGGCGGTCCAAATTATTCATGTATGGGGAACCAAAATCTTCAGTGCGTTATCTAGATAATGAAATCTACGATGTGCGCTCACCTTATCCGATTGAATGCATGCGCCCCCGTACCTCTGTATCTTTAAGCGCGGATGTCCTTTTTCTCATTCAGCTTCTCTCTGAATTGCTAGTTAGTGAAATACCCATCGGAAGGAATTCTGGTAATGAAGAGATTTTGAAAGTGAAAGCAGAGCGGGAAAATGTTCGGCAAACTATGACATTATTGGTTCAAATAATAGCAGAAATTCCTGTAAGAATATTTTTCCTTGTTGTCTATACATTTTTCTTATTGTGTCAAAAACTTTTTTTCGTAGGGTTTCATTCCAACTCTTCAATTTCTCTCAAAGTCATCTCGAAAGAATATTCTATCACAAAGACTTATAAAGCATATTACTCTCGAGACAACGATCACACGATGGATATTGATTTACATGAAAAATGCCCCCGATCACATGGAAATTCTCATAGACGATTTATCGTGCTTTCTTGGTGATGATTGTAATGGACTTATCAATGAAGTTCATCTAACAGCGAATATAGAGAGCACTGACCACGACCTCGAAATAGTTCAATTTTTTGAGAGAAAAAAATCCGATTTCCTGAAAGCTTTCACGCCAGCGTTTGCTCGTCAATTTTTAATCGTCTTCCTTCAGATGCCGAAATCTGCACAAAAGAAAGTAGCAAAATCAATGTTTATTGATTATCTCCTGGATATTTCACTTGAAGACACTTTCTTTCATCGAACCATCTTGGTGAGTTATTGCGCTGCTGTGGTTGTAAAATACCTAATTTGTCGTATTTACAAAATCTATTGAACTTGGTAGGTTTTCGACTTGGCGTTTCAAATATTGCTATTTTGTTCTTTGCAAGTAATGGCTGTTTATTTGATGGCCAAATGGAACGTTACCGTAGTAGTTGCTTGTGGTCAGATCATTTTATATACTACATGGTACTTTGTCATACGAAAGATGCATGAGGTATGAACGTTTGACTCAATAAGATTTCGTGATTTTTGCAGCGCTCAGATTGTTTCTAGATTGCATCATTATCTTCTTTTAAACAATTTTTAGCCCGGACCCTATCCTTTTGGAATTTTATTGATATTTTGAGCTTTGCACTAACCATTGCAGCTTATGGTGCTATGGATTCACAGTTAGATGAAAGCTCAGATAACTTAGTAATCGTGAACGGGCTTGCAAGAAGAACAGTTGCATTTGCTTCCATAATATTAGGGGTGCGATCAATTTATATGATAAGGTAAGGCCAACAAGTTATTATACATAACAAATCTGATTATAAATGCAATACAATTGTCAACAAATCGTCAATTTCAGAATTTGCAATGAAGACATGGCTGTCTTGATTGTTTCACTGGTTCAGGTAAGATTGGTAGTCAGAATTTATCGAAGAACTACACTTTATTCAACGCTATTTCCTTTTTCTTACGAAAGATTATGAAAGATGTTCGATGGGTAAGTTATGCTTCGTAGAGTCAAACTTTCATACGTATCATTCACACGAAACACTCACATTATTATTTTTGTTAAGTTTATCGTTGTATTGGCAATTACTTTGATTTCATTTGCGCAAGCTTTTCTCGCCTTATTGTCGGGGACATCATTCAATGCTCCATGCAGTGGAGAAAATATAACTAATGCTGAAACGAGATTACGGGAGGCTTTGGAGTCTGATCCTGAGAATTTTGATTTGGCCAATTTCCTTCAAAATCAGCTCAATCAATTTGAGAACTGTGAAGCCCAAAGGAATTATGAACGTTCTTACGAGATGATGATTGGTGATTGGGACGTTGACATATTTCGGCAAAGCGACAACTACATTGTTTTTGTGCTATTCACATTTTTTGTTAGGTCGGTACTGCGCATTTTACTTTTTCCCGTAATTATTTGATATCGTGTTTCTAATCTTCGACCATGATATTGGTAGCTTGATCATGCTCAACATTCTTATCGCTATTGCAAGCGATTCGTACGCTACGGCAAAATTAGAGGGGCCAGTCATTTACAGGCTGGAGAGAATATATGTAACAGCTGAATTATCTGCCATAGAGGGTATGCATATGAGTCTGTTGTCTCAAAATATAAAGTTGTTGATTGCGAAGGGCTTGTCGTTAGGTCTTCTTGTCGGGATCATCGTTTACAGCAAATTTGAATCGATTACAACCCTCCCTAGTGACTTTCACGACGAAGCCTTAGTCACATTCATAATTACAATGGTATGCATGGTCACCGTAATACTGTTTTCTTTGTTGCTACTATTTTGCATGGCGACAGGTTTTATTTCTCCTGTCGACTTGGAGTTTTACGAATATTCTTTTGTACAAAAGCTAATTCATGATTTCTTGTTTAATGTTGCAATATTTTTCAATTGCATATCCATGTATATTTTTGAGAACGTCTCAAAACAGAACGAAGGAGATATCGTTCAATCGGATTTATCTGAAGAGCTAAATGCATTGAAGGAAAGCATATTTACTTTGGAAAAGAAGATTGGAAAATTGGGGAAGGATTAAGTAGAGGAGTTAGAAACGTTTTGTCTTTTTATTTAACCTTTCTTTAAACATATGTTAATGTAGCTCCGCTTGGGAGGCTTTTTCCGTCAAATTCTGTTGAATATTAATCGGTCTCAAGTCTTTACCTGTATATATTTGGATATATGTGTGTTGATTAGTCGCATCGAGACGCTATCCATATCGTCTGTTTTATATTTGAAGGAATATGCACATATTCTTAGGATGGAAATGATATTTGAGGGATATGTCGGAGAATTGCAGAATTGCATGACAGTACGAAATTCAAATAGGATGATGGGATAGAGTCTTCGCGTTATATGCTGTGATAGTTTCGTAGGATATACAAAAATGTAGTGCATGACTTTTAGGTCAAGATTGAGTTTGTAAGGTGCTCTGGTCTCCTCCATCAAATGCCTATCGTTCGTGTGCCTATACAAAAGCATTTCTCAATCGATTAAAGCTTTAAGGATAAAGCAGGCTCTAAAATCTGACAGAAAGTAATATGTTTAAGCAACCGAAAGAAAATTACTCCGTTTTTGTTCGACCATTCATGCTCTAATTTATCTTTGAAAGTTAAGTAGATGGAAATATGTTTACGATCTGAAAGAAAATTACTCAAATTTTGTTTGACCAGTAATGCTCTCATTTATTTATCTGTGAAAGTTAAGTAGATAAACGTTATTTTAAGTGAAAAAGAGGCCAATATGATATACTTATTGTGAATAAAACGATTTATGTTCCTTGGGATTAGTTCGAGGAAGTCTTATTACCAAACGTTCATTATTTTCTGTCCACTCAGTTACAGGAAAATGCCAAGCCGTTCCAGTCTCCGTCGGATTTCCTTGAATTTCCTTCGAAAAAAAGTCCGGCGTGGAAAATCCTATGTCAGCATCTACATTCATCATTCACAAATGCGGTAAAATCATAATTCACAATGTGACTAGCAGTCCATCTTCGAAATAGCCGCGGATCGAAAAGTTCAAGCCGATGATCGCGCATTAAATCATTAGATAGTACCATTGGTCGAGCACCTGGAAATCTACCTTCCCTCGCAGCTTGTTCAGCACTAACAGCAAAAGATGTAGAATTAGATGAGTTCTTTTGATCTGAAACACTTGCTAACATCCAGTAATAATCGTCAAGAAATCCTGCAGGGGTTACGTATAGTTGACCATTTTTCTCCAATCTTCGGACAAAATTAGTAAGTGATTTGTACCAATTAGCATATATAGATGCACTTAAAATTAATCCGTTTACCTTTTTAGAACGGCGCGTTCTTTCTTGTCCATCTTTTGTTTGCGCCATCCTCCTAAATTCACATGAAAATAATCTTGAGTATATTTTGATGGCAGCACCACAAGTGCGTGTTCATGGATACTCTCAAGCGCCTTGACTAAAAATTCTATTTGATGATAATTAAACCGCCCTTCATGAAAATTTTGGCCGAAGTACGCAACGTTGGCACCATCCACTACAGCAGTGAAAGGCTTTTGTTCCCTCTCATTCATCCAGTTCGAAAATTCTCTCAACTTTTCGCAGGCGATCTTGCTTTCCTCCCTTGTAACATTTCTTTTCTTATTGAATTCATGGTAAGCATCAGCGCTAACATCAATAAGTCCATCATGTAATCGCTCTCGTTGAATCTTATTCAATTTCAAAAGTCGCAATGTGGCATTGGATCTCGGACACCGCGCTGTCGAAGAATCTATGATTGTGCGTCCTGCAATCAACTCGTTGTCCATTGCCCTGCTCACATTGGATTCCAGTAATGCCATTGTAGGTAAAACTTTTGCTTCCTCGTGCATTAAATCTTTTGAAGATTCCACAAAAGAGTTATATAGTCTTTTGGCGGATGTTGCTGATATTTCCAAAACATCGTCTGCCATATGTTTCACGAATTCATCAAATAGCATTGGCCCTGAATTGAAGTTGTAGCCTAGTGCTTTTGCATTTTTGAGATGTGGTTCCTTGTTGTCGTCTCTTGTTTTAAAACACATGATAATCAATAAGCGTGAGTGTATTGATTATAGAAAGTTTAGATTCACTTCTGACATACCGAAAGTAGCCATTCTGTGCAAGAGTTGACAATATTAAAACATAATTTTCGGGCTCCAGATGCGCTTGAGGCGAACGCTGCATTCGACTAAACAAGCAAAACGCGTTATCGCAAAGATTAGAATCGCAGTAGCTTTTTAGAATAGGAAGGTACGTCCTCAACTTAACAGAATCACCACTAGGGCCAGAAGCGAAATCATTTAGTAACTCCTCTGCAGCAGCAGCATCTCCAATCGCAACCAGTGATGAAACTCGTAATTTTGTCGATCGATCGGTTGGCTTATAGAGCAAGTCGTGATATGTAGCTACTTCACACGGAACATCTTCTTTGGTATTTCCCACAGATGTTTCGTTACCCTTTAACAAATCGCTCAAAATAGAACCTGTCTCAGGCACCTTCCCAATAAGCATACTTGGATTATTTGTCAGAACATACAAATACGAATTACACATTTTTTCACTCATACTAATTCCAGCCTCTTTCGCTTTGTGCCATGCGACTCTCAGGGCATCAGGTTTGTTGAATTTTGAGCAATAATTACCAAATATGATGAATACATACTCAAGGTATGAATAATGTATCGAATTCAAACCTGATTTTTCCATGAAAACCTCCTTTTGCTGACTTAATTCTTCATGAAATGCAGAAGCGCTAGCTTTTTGCCCTTCGCCTCGTGACAACTTTCCGCCTTCATCATGAAGCATTGATAAATTCGTTTGGACTAAAGGTTCACTGCGATAAAGCCACTTTGACATGAACTGTTTATCTTCCAGTGATGCTTTACGTTTTTTATCTGCGCCTTTTCCCTTCAAGTCCCCCTTAATAAAAATCTCAGAAAGCACTTCATAATAATCGAGATACTCCTCCTTTGAACAATACGATGTGAAATTGTCTGCATAAGTCACGTTTGCGTCTGGTGGCTGAAAAATTGGCTCAATCGATGTCCCTGACTTGTTCTTCATATTTCCGTCCGTAAACTTAAATTTTGGTTTCATTGGTTTCTCTCTCATGGTCTTTATTTTTTCTGAATGTTGCGAAAGTCCAGTCAGATACCGTCCTGTCGGATTTGGAAAATGTGTTGCATCTGCATGTTTTCTTTTCTCCCATGGACAGTTTCTAAGACTGCTGAAGCGTGGCCGCGCTTTTTCGTAATTTCGAGAATTCGGTACAAGATCTTGTGTATCAACTGTCACCTTTGTCATCGATCGTTCGGCCATGGGTACTCCGAATGACCACGCCCCCACTTTTTGCGTCGACGAATCTTCCACATTTCGCACATTACGTTTACCTTCCGGCGACTTCGGACTCTTTTGCTTTCGATTCGATGGATGGCCTCTTTTTTGATTGAAACTACTCTTCCTCCTTCGTTGATTCTTTTTTCGATTGTTATTATTATTTCCACTTTTCGAAGCAGCCCTCACGGATGTGCTTACAGCCAACTTCCATCCTAAACTACCCCCAATTACTCCTCCTACAGGTACATGGGAAGAGGAGGAGCGAATACCTATGAAAACATTTGTTCGAAACAAATTTAAATTTTGTCTCGATACTTGAAAACCTCGAACGGAAGACTTCAAAATTAGGCTTGTCATCATTAATATATTTGATATGCCAATAAATATTCTATATCCTCGAAAAAGCATCGGTGCAGTAGCATTACCACATTACTTGGGGACTAACAAGAGATTGTTCGTGTACAGTAACAAGAGTATTCAAGAAGAAGAGCCCTTTGTTGTGACATTTATTATCGTGCGTATCATCACTTTAATCTCTCTGTCTCTTTTCTCTAAATACCCCTATTGTGCGTAAACTCACCAGCAGGATGTGTGGTGCTCGAAGGAACGTCACGATGACAGCCAGTGTGCCTTGAAAGTTCGCCCGACTTAATTTCATTTAGCCACATGACAATAAAAGATGCGTACCGTTGCTCGGAGTATAGTGACAAAAATATTTCGTCGCTTTGTATAGAAATGTATAAAAAATGAACAGTCTTCGAACTCTATTCACTTCATCGCTATATAGAGAGAGAGCTATAGAGAAAGTTGTTTGATATTTTAATGCTTCTCTGCCTTTGTCTTAAGACAACCCTCAGTCTACAGTAGTTGCAAAACCTACCTTTATCGAGTTACAGATTGTTTCAGGATCCTACGTCGGTAGGAAAGAGCCTGATCCTTGATATAAATTAAAATCGTCCAAGTTCCAGAAAATATATCTATTATCAGCCAAGTTCTTCCTTTCGCTGCTATAAATTTGTGTTAAGAAATCCTAAACGGTTTGATTAAGGGGAAAGATGGGAAACTCGCGATCGAAGTTAGGACATGAAAAGTTGGCTGATGAAGGCGATGACAGATACTTTCGTAAAGTCGAACGTCGAAATCGCGTAAAGACAAAAGATATGTCCATCCCTCTGAATGATAAGGGTAAAAGGAAAATTTCCAAACGAGGAGCACGATCGTCGACTGGTGACACCCATTTAACGAATAGTAGCACTCGGAATGGTGGTAATGCGGCTGATCCCAGTACCGGTCATGGTGCCTTTGACGAAACGAATGTGCACGATGAATTTATGGCATTGACTTCTGTGCGTAACCGGAGTGATATGTTCCGTCAGGCGGAAGAACAACAACAGCATGGACGGACCATTGTTAACAATAATGGTAGTGGTGGGTTAGGAAATGGCACTCTTTCGTTTGGAAGTCCTTTACAACAACAATTTAGTAAAAAATCGCAGTTGTCCCTCGTTTCTACATTTACTCCTTCACCGGATAAAACGCCGCAGATACATGTGAACCGTGCTCCTGGAAGTGCATCATCAATCGCTCGAATAGTTTCACCACAACCCCTCCCGTCCCCAAGGGGTTCGTCGCATAGGTCTAATGGAGCAGCTGCTATGCACATGGAGGCACGGCGGAGGAAGAAAGCGGAGGAAGAGAACAAAAAATTCGAAGAAGAAATGATTGCTGATGGAATGATCGAAAAGGAAATAACCCGAAGTGGCAAAGTAACAGCGTTGGCGTGGATACCAATTTCTGATCTGGGCAGAATTCTTGCGATTGGTACCGACGACGGCTTTGTAGCTGTGATGGATGTTGGTGATAGGGATGATACTGAATCGTGGGGCTTCGAAAAACCGCCAAGTTTAATGCGGCGAGAATTTCCCCGAGAGGGAAAAGTTAGATCTCTTTCTTGGTCATCCGATGGAAATCAACTTGCTATAGGAGGAGACGACTGTATCGCGGCCATAGTTGACACGAAAACTATGAAAATAATCCATGAAATTGAACGCGAGGATAGGATTTACGGTGTCGACTATTCACAAGACATAGAGTTCTTGGCTATTGGAGGTTTTGACGGGTTAGTTACAGTCGTTTCAGCTGATTCATATGATTTACTCGTTGAGATACCTATGCAAGGACTCGTGTTAAGCTTATCGTGGAGCCCTGACAGTTCAATACTTGCCGTAAGTGGCTCTGATAAAACAATAAGTTTCTTTGATTCGGACGGTTGGGATCACGTTAGTGAGTTCAATAGAGAGTCAGCAGCTGATTGTCTGTGTTGGAGTCCATCCGGTTCCTTGATTGCCGTAGGTGATCACGATGGTACTGTCGCTTTCATAGACCTCGAATCGAGAAATGTTGCGAGAGAAATCAAGAAGGAACGCAAAAAAGTCAACACAATATGTTGGAGCAAGGATGGCTTCTTTCTGTGTGTAGGTAGTACAGAAAATCTGGTTTCTATTTACGAGACGAAATCATGCGAGGTTGTTCATGAAATGAGAAGGAGTGATCAGACTCTCTGCTCTGATTGGAATTGGCAAGATAATGGATACCTAGCGGTTGGATCAGGTCGTAAAGTCGCAATTTTGAAATCGTCCTTATCCAGCAAAGCTCATAATAATTTAAAGCAATCAAAAAATAAAAATCATTCGTCACTGCCTATAACCAGTGATAATAATACTATGGACACATTTCAGTTGGGTTCAGAGGAGGTTTCAGAGCCTATATTTTCTATGGGACGTCAAGAAAGTAGCGCTGCATTTACAACTGAATGGTCACAACAACGAGGCGACTTTGAGAAGTCGGAAGAATCAGTGACCGATGTGCTACCTCGAGTTACCGAGAGCGATGAGCAAACAATGGCTAAAACATCGATTAATGCAGTCGCAATCAGCAACGATGTTTACTATATGGCTACAGGAGGCTCCGATGGATCCGTTCTCATATACGGTACCGATACGTGGGATGTTGTAGCGGTAAGTTTAGATTTAATCCTAAGTGAATTTATCAAACTCACTCATTTTTCTATGACTAGGATATCGACTTCACAAATTCTATTCGCTCTCTTCGGTGGACTAAAGCTGGAGAATATTTAATTGTTGGATTAGAAGGTAAAGACGCTCTAGTTATTACTCAAATGGGAGATCCACAATTTGAAATTTTGAACGAGTTGCCTATCTCAAGTCCTGCGCATTGCCTTGGTTGGAGCCTCGCCGACCAGATGCTTGCGGTTGGATCGCCGAACGGTTCTATCACTTTTATTGATTCTTCACCATATCCTGCTACACATTGGAATGTCGTGAAAGTACATTCAAACTCTAACGATCCGATACATTCTCTTGATTGGAGTCGGAATGGGAGA
>Ga0115008_10005473_pt1 | contig 10491 bp, 9 predicted proteins | sample FraStrMetagenome_FD_87164 | JGI IMG/M metagenome (GOLD analysis project Ga0115008, IMG submission 87164) | Marine eukaryotic phytoplankton communities from Arctic Ocean - Fram Strait ARC3M Metagenome | ecosystem: Environmental > Aquatic > Marine > Oceanic | place: Fram Strait | collected 2012-06-18
ACTGTATTTCTGTTATAGATTTTGTTCTGAAGATGCTTTAATAGCGAAAACGTTCAACAATAAACTTCAAACTCCAATTATCAACAATGTCAATTATCAACATACTGTAAAGGTATTTATTTTCTCATTTTATTTAACAGTTAAATAAAGAGTAGAACGAAATAGCAGAACAATACTTAGAACCTGTTATGTAGTAGGTTCATTTTAAAGTTTTAACAATTTTAACGACAAGGGCGTGTCACGAAAATAATTTACTACGAGACTTTTCTATCAAAACTTATATTTTTATTTACTTAATTACGATTTTATTTATATCAAAAATTACTTATTAGTCTCAGGGTTCTCTTACACAGATAGCGGTAAAGATATTTCATGTTAGAGTCCAAAATTAGCCAAAAACTGCTCGATAAAATCGGCATAGATGTAGACGAGAACTCCAACAATGAATGCGAGCATGTAGGGGTTGACTCCTTGCTGTTCCATCTTCTCTGTATTTGTTTGCTTTCTTGCTTTTCGGAAAATAATCAATATTCTTTGTATAAATTGTGGATTTGTAAGAACCAATTTAATCTCTGTTTGGCTTTCTATTGTTATGCGGCGTTGTTAGTTGTGCGCGGACTGATATTATATGACTCTGCGGTGCTCGTAAAATAGTGCCTCAAGTGACCAAAAGAGACCAGCCGGAAAATCAGATCTTTTTGAATTTCTACGAGCCGATTTTTTGGACAATCAATCAATCATTATAAAATCTAAACTTACAATAAAAAAACGAGTTCAACAGAGCTTGAAATTATTGACGAGTTCCGACTTGGATTGATCCAGCTCTCTGATGTGGGGACGATCTCGCTCGATAAAGTCTGCGCGATTGTGAACACGATAAGCTGCATACGCACGAATCTCAAACTCTGGGAAGAGGATCGCCCCTATGCTGCGCCTTTGCGAGCTGATCCACACTTTCTTGTTAATAGATTTTTCTTCGATCGATTCATTTACTTTTTAATTCAAGAAAAAATATGACGATGTAATTGCAAATGTTTTTGGATTGGAAGCTGCGCTGACGAAACAAATCGTCAACAACGCGTATCAAGACATCAGGTTTTATTTGAAAAAAATAAATCAAGTAGATTAACCCTGATTTATTACTGTAGCGAAGCGCTGTATTCGTACAATGAGTGTAAGCTGGCGCACATAAAGGAGCTAGAACAGGTCTCCTCTTCTCTGTTGCCCTCACTCACAAAAATCCAGGTAAAAAATGCGTCTAACACAATTGTTTCTCAAAATCAGATTCATCTGCAACTTTTGGAAACGAATCTTCTGCTAGAAAAAAACATCAGAACATCAGAAGAGCTCGCGGCGGAACTTGACACGTATCTTGCGAAGAAACTTGTTTCTTTTAAAAGCGTGATCAGAAGCAATCCTCTTGCGAGCTCGCAAATCGAGTCTGATCTTCTCCACAATGTTTTTTCGCTGTTTTCAAACACACTTCAAACAACCTCGCTCCAAATGCAAGCGGAGGAATGTTTCCCAAAAACGACAGAAGGAATAAAAAATTTCAGAAGATTGAATCATGTTCGAGAGCCAGATATTTGCTAAAGTCTGTCATTTATTCAATTCTGACAAAAGTGCAATAATTAATTAAAAATAAAGTTATTAAACCTTTTTTTGAGAATCAATGATTTTTAAACGGTAGAACTCTTTTTTTTGCCGCTTTTTGTCACTTTATCAAAAAATATTTTCTTCTTTATTTTAAGCGATGGAAAACGACAAACAGAGGACAAAATTGTTTCTAAAAAGCGACATTTATTGTTTTTTATTTTTGGCCTGTCGGTTCCCAGTGGGCACTGCCCACTCCTTATATATGACGGCTGATTTTCAGAAAAAAAATGAATCGGATAATAAGACCTGGAAGCATCAAAATTATCATTAGAGAATATGCCTCTGATCCCTTCAAAATCCTCGGTGTTTCGAGGAGCATGTCGAAGAAGCAAATCCACGCAGAATACCTCAGAAAATGCATGAAATGTCATCCAGATATGTTTCCCGACGACGCTGCCAAAAATCGCGAGTTTCAAAATCTGCAAAGCGCATATGAACGAATTATGAACTGGGAAGAACACCAAAAGTTTGAAGCGTCTCAAAAAGCTCAAGAAAATCGCGAGCAAGAGCGTGAAAAGCGCCAAGACCGGCCTCAAACAAACTGGTTTAGCAGCCCGACAGCAAACGAGTGGGATCCCGAGCGACTGCGATTTGGAGACAGCATTATCCAAAATAATATTGAAAAAGGGTACAAGCAAAGGGCTTTTGCTGGTCTTTCGGATATTCGAACAGATCTTGGAAAAGACGGATTTCGAGGAGCGGAAAGACAGTATCAGAATCTTGATTTCAACCGCAGATACGGAAAAGAAGTTATAGGAAAGGATTCTTCTTTTTTAAAAGTAATATTTGTATCTTTTCGACTTATCGGAAACTTCCATTTTTGAATTTTCAATTTCAAGTCTCTTTATTTTGAATATTTTTCGATTATTTAAAATAACCTCCTGCAGTTTAAGACTTCACTCATAATAAAGCACACCAAAACAAGGCCAAATTTTTGACCAAAATTTGCACACTCCACGCTCTGATTCGCTTAGAACTGCGCCTTAAAAAGTGCGCCTTAATTTGGGTATAAGTTATACGGTATAACAGTTATAATATAACTTAAAATTTATAGCCAATGAATGCCAAAAATTATGGCCAAAAATGACAAAAATCTGACAAATAAAAAATGATGCAATCAATCCTTTCAAAAGATGATGATGTTGGGTTTTTTGGCGCAGCATGGCGTGGAGTTAAGAATAAATTCGCCTCTAATAAATAAAGTTCATTTAAAATTATTCAAAGCTCAAAAAAACTTGAGCTTTCAAAAATTCTCAAAAAAGTAGTTTCGTAAGTTTAGAATGGGTAAAAGCAGACCTCGAAGAACATCACTAATACCAGATGATATTTTTGGTGAACAGGTAAATTCGAAAACTTGAATTTTATCTTTACGACTTTTTTAAGGTGCAAAAGTCACTTAGAAAATTAAAAAAAGCGACGACAGAACGATTATACATCTCTTTGCGCGAAGAACTGGACGATATTTCAAAAGATGAATTCAAAATCAGACTCGAATCAATGTGGGACGCCGGGCTCATCGACGGCGAAGAGAAGCGCGGCAATTATACGTTTTTCCCGAAAAAAGACGAAGGACGAAAATCGTCGTCGGACTCGAGCAGCTCAGTCACGATAAAAACGCCGAAGAAAAAAGGGCGTCCAGTGAAGAAACAGAACTCGGTCGAACGAGCCAATCGCTCAATTACTGAATGGGTTAAAGTTACGCCAAAGAAACCAGAATACAGTAATGGCGAAGCCACGCAATATTCCTCAGAAGCTGACGATTCAGATGCTTCTGTGTAAGTTTTTATATTTTATTGCAAAAATTTTTTTATTTTAGGGACAATGACGTGCAAATTTTTGTCGATTCGCGATTTGACGACGATCAAGCTATTCCAAAAATTGATCCCGCCAACGGTAAAAATCATTTTTCATCCTTTTTTGAAACTTCTTTAGTTGAATACTTCATTGAACGGCAAGGCGATCCAAAAACACTACCTCGCTCTCCCCAAAAAGCTCCAACAGACAAAAAAAGTGAAATCACGCTTCTGAGTAAAACGAACTGGAACACGACTGATCCTGATGTCATTCATTTTCGATGCTATATCAAGCTCTTGCGCAATATAATCCGTCGCATGAAAAAAGAGAGCCAAAACGGAACGACTATCAGCGCTATCGACAAATACATTCAACAAAACTTCTGGCTCGAAGGAGTCGAGCTCGGCGAGTTCAAGAGTCAGCTGAGGCTCGCGATCGGCCGAGGCGTCACGAAAAACTTGCTCGTGCGGATGAATCACGACTCCAACAAGTTTCATCGGATTGAGCTCGGAAGCGACGATTCGGAAGATGATGAGGAACTCGCAGAAACTCAAACAGGTTTTCTCCTACTTACTTTATTTTTGAAATTAATGAATTTTAAGGAGCTCCACCAATGCCAATCTGCCTGAACTGCTACGGCACAGCTCGATACAACTTGAAAGCAACGATGGAGTATCTGATATCCTGTCGAACGTGTGGGAGCTCCTATCATCCTTCTTGCATTCGAATGAGTCCGGAATGCGCCGCCTGGTGCTACAAAAACGGCTGGGACTGTGACGAGTGCAAAGTTTGCAGAATCTGCTGCGACCCCGTTGATGGCGAAACTGGGCCTTACGGAGGCGCGGTTTGCTCTCAATGCGACGTCGCGGCACACTGGAAATGCGAAAGGGTGGTGCCAAGCAAGAAGCAGAAGTATCTTAATTGTCCAGAAAACAAGTCCTTTAAGCCAAAAAAGTTCGCAAAGTCCAGTCGCCAGCGAATACCGTCTATTGTCAAAGCGGAAGTTACTCCCGAGCCGCTTTTAGATGAAGCGAAAGTTGAAAGAGGACTCCACGACGCGATGAGCAAGTACTTTACTCCAAGTCCAGAAGGGAGGAAAACTCGCACGGCACAAGGTCATGTGCGCGAGCAAAAGCAACGAAAATGCGCTCTGGATCCAATAGAGAGACCGTACAGGCCGATCGTCACTTACGAAGATCAGCGGCTTTTTCGACAAGTTCGCTGCCAGGCAATGGCGCAAATGGGCGACATGGCAACGGAGGAAGATCTTCTTACGAAACGATGTCCGGCAAGAATTCAGTTTGCGCAGTACGACATCGTCACTTGGTATTCTAGCCCTTACCCAGTCGAGTACGCACGACTCAACAAGCTTTATTTGTGCGAGTTCTGTTTAAAATACATGAAGAGCAACAAGGTCGCCCAGCGGCATCGTACGCAGTGTAAATACTTTCATCCGCCTGGAAAAGAGATCTACAGACACGAAGGTCTATCTGTCTTTGAAGTTGACGGTAACGAAGCAAAGTTCTACTGCCAGAATTTGTGTTTACTCGTCAAACTCTTTCTCGACCACAAGACGCTCTACTACGACGTCGAGCCCTTTCTTTTCTATGTCTTGACAAAGAATGACGAAACAGGCTGCCATCTTGTTGGCTACTTCTCGAAGGAAAAGGCTTGTCAGCAACGATACAATGTTTCTTGCATCATGACTTTGCCGCAGTACCAAAGAACTGGATATGGCAGATTCCTGATCGACTTTTCATATCTGCTGTCAAGAAAGGAAGGACAGCACGGTTCGCCTGAGAAGCCACTTTCCGACCTCGGGCGCGTGAGCTACTTTGCATACTGGAAATCGGTAGTTTTAGAGTACATGTCAAATTTTGGCTCTTCCACTCTTTCTGTTATAACTATCGCAGATTCGACGGGAATGAGCCCTCATGACATCGCCTCAACGCTCCAGCGACTCGGTATGCTTGAACGTGATCCGAAAACGAGAAAGTGGAAGATCCACTCACGCAAGGATCTCATTGATGAGCATAAAGCGAAAGAAGCGAAGTCAAGCAGGCCGCGATTGTGTGACGAAGCGCTGAAATGGACTCCTCTCGGAATCTCAGTTGTCGAGGAAGAAAACTACGATGACGAAGATGAAAAAAAAGACTTGAGTGATGTTCCAGAAGAGCCAGAGAAAAATGACGATTCAGATGGAAAGAAAAAAACTTTGTCTGTTCTTGAGCAACTCAAAGAGCAAGATTCTGCGCAATCGAGTAATCCGGACCAGACGCCGAATATAAATAGAAAGAAGAGAAAACGGCGGACAAGAGACTACGATTGGAACACGAAGAAAAGTAAAACGAGGAAGACCACGAGGTATATTTTTTGAAAAATTATCAAAGCAAAAATAGAAATTTAGTGAAAGCGAAGATGATCGAAACGGATCGAGAAAATCGTCCGCCACGTCGTCAAGCAAAATTACAGATGACGAGTCTGAGTCGAGAGATACTTTCAACGCTTTTGATGATGATTCGAATTCTAGAGGTTTTTTTACGATAGTAAGGTAAAATCATAAAAATGTAAAATTTCCAGATCCATCATTTGCGACTTCGAATCTTCCTCGTCGTCGACTTTCTCGTCGTTCCAAAGACCTCCAAGCCGAAGATTCAGATTAACCCTCAATTTTATGAGTAAAATTTTTGCTAAATTAGTAAAAATTGTACACAATTCCAATTCCAACTTTCTGTCTTTACTTTTTTATTTCTCAACCACATTCAAAAATTGCCCTTTGCTTGTCATTATGAAACATTATAATTCATATCGCTACTCGACTTTAATGCAAAATTTTCAACTTTTCAATATGATATTGACAATATCTCACCTGACTGCCAAATCCGATCTTTTATAACTTAGAAACTCGAATAAAAAATTCACTTTCAGAATGGCTCGGATCAAGCAGCGGATAGAAGGGATAAAGAAGGGGCTTGCCTCTTCGAATCCCGACCGAAAGGTTAAAAATGCTTCAATGCGAACAAGGGGCACAATTAACCGCTTGAACATGTACAAATCTGGCGGGAAAGCAATCCGAGATCGGGCCGGCAAAATTATCAAACCGGCCGAGTTCCAGAGCCAGCTCAAGTCGGGCTCTGTGGCACGAGTTGAGCCGAACAGAAAGTGGTTCGGCAACACTCGCGTAATCGGCCAAGAAGCACTCCAGAAGTTCCAAAAAGAGCTCGGAAATGCAGTAAAAGATCCCTTCAAAGTTGTGCTGCGCACTTCGAAGCTTCCACTTTCGCTCCTCGATGCGAAACCTATGTCTGGAAAGGAGAAGGTCCATATTTTAGACACTGAGCCATACAGGTAATAGTTTTTTGTATCCTACTTTATCTAAATTGTCAATTCGCAGCGAGGTTTTCTCAAAAAACAGAAGAAGAAAGCGACCCAATCTGAGTTTCGAGAGCTTAACTCAGGTCGCCGAAAAAGTCGAAGAGAAGGAGGAAAACTACAAGATGGAAGACGACATAGATCTCGTCCGAGAAAGTGACGGAACTATGGACCATCAGAGGTTAATAGCAAGTATTTGTCAGTATTAATTTCCTTTTAAGAAATCCACTTTTGAACGCTGGTCAATCAAAGCGTATTTGGGGCGAGCTGTATCGCGTCCTGGATTCGTCAGATGTCATTATTCAAGTGCTCGATGCTCGAGACCCGCAAGGCACCAGAAGTCACCATATTGAGAAATATCTCGAAAAGGAAAAGCCACACAAGCATCTAGTTTTCTTGCTGAATAAAGTAGACTTGCAGCCCATCGCAGTCACGAGAAAATGGGTTCAGCTTTTATCAAAAGAAAGACCTACGCTCGGTAAATATAACTGCTTCTATAAATCTTACAGTACGAAATTAAGCGTTCCACTCTTCGATTACAAATCCATTTGGCAAGGGAGCCCTGATCTCTCTTTTGCGACAATTTGCGCTTTTGCACAAAGACAAGAAATCTATTTCTGTTGGTTTCATCGGCTATCCTAACGTAGGAAAATCGTCTGTTATTAACACGATGAAAAAGAAAAAGGTACAAAATTAATAAAATTATAAATTCATGTTTGCTCTTTTAGGTCTGCAATGTTGCTCCTATTCCTGGTGAGACGAAAGTCTGGCAATTCGTCGCTCTAACAAAAAGAGGTAAAATCGTTATTTTTTTCTATAAAAAAAAGCATATATTTTTAAGTATTTCTCATCGATTGTCCTGGTGTCGTCTACTCAGGCCAGCAGCACGACGAAACAGAGCTGATTCTTCGTGGCGTCTGCCGAGTTGAAAACATAACCGACCCAGCTTCTCATGTCCCGGAAGTTCTGAGACGAGCAGAGCACGTTCATTTGGCAAAGCTGTACCAGATCACTGGATGGGAAAAGGACGAGACTGGAATCGAGTTTCTCGAGATGATTGCGAGAAAACGCGGAAAGCTGCTCAAGGGCGGAGAGCCAGATGTTCATTCTGTCTCTAAATCTGTTCTCAGAGATTGGCAATACGGAAAGATCCCATATCTGACACAGCCCGATCCTAACTATGTCACAAAAGTAGGAGCATATTTCCTTACTCAGTTTGAATAATTATATATTTTTAGGAAAAGATCAAGGAAAAAGAACGGCCAGAGACAGAAGCCGACAGAAAACAACGAGAGGAGGTTTCGACGAAGCGAAAGGAGATAGAGAAAAAACTCAAAACAGAACAAGATTTTGATGGAATCAAGGAAAAGAACATGGACGATCCTGAAGAATACGGGCAGGATGAAGCCGAATCGGAAGATGAGGCGGCAGAAGAAGATAACCACGAAGAAAAAGAAGAAATACCTCAGACTCTTGCAGCTGGGCCAGTCTCAGAAAAAGACCTTATTATGGCAAAACTTGCAAAGCTGAGAAAAGCCAATAAGATGGGTAATTTGGAAATCTTTTGTATTAGCTTGTTACTAATTATTAAGGAATTCTGCAGAGACAAGAGGCCGTTGATCGAAATGCCGCTCGCAAAAGAAAAATGGAAGAATCGGTCGACCTTGGAAAAATCGCGCGCGAAGCTGACAAAGACGAGAGGAAAGCCGCTGCGCAGAAGAAAAAGCTCGACGAGAAATTCAAGGATGACGAGGAAGAGGAAGTCGCGCCTGGGGTCGGCCTTCCTAAGCCAAAGGTTTATTTTATAAATTTAAAAATAACACACTTTACAAGATTCAAAAGGAAGGTACCGCCAAAGAAAGAAGAGCAAAAGAGCGAGCGGAAAAGGACGCAAAGGGGACGAATTATTATTCGAAGGCGAATGTAAAAAACAAAAACAAAGATAAGAAAGTGCAGGCAGAGCTTAAGGCAAAGTTCAAGAAGGGCAACAAAACGGGCCAGATGAGAAAGTGATTTTTTTGTTCTGTACAAAAATGGACCTTTTTGAAATCTTATTATGTATTCGAGCCCAAAAAACGGAAAATAGCAGTTAATAATTTCAGATAACATGAGATGCTCGACAAGTCAGGGATCCTAGAGAAATGGACTAATTACTGGCTTGGTTGGCAGCCAAGATTTTTCTCGCTCGAAAATGGGATTCTATCGTACTATCAAAATGAAGATGAAGTTGTCAATGGTGCAAAGTCGGCTATTCGGTATCGTTATCATCTTCTTTGAAAATTCTATAAACCGGCTCTAGAATTTCTGGCGCTGACGTACAGCTTGACGCTGTCGACCCGCGACGTTTCGACATAAGCATCGGAAATGGTCAGCGTTTCTCTGTACGCGCTCAAAACGAGCAAGAACGTCAATCCTGGATTATCGCCCTGGCGGCGAACAAGCAAAAATCCAACGAAATCGGCGGGTTAAAAACAACGATAAATCGCAGCGACAAAAACGAAAAGATTGCTCGCAAATCAACAGAGCTGAAACTTTTTTGTGATTTGCTCAAGCAACAGACATTTGAGCTCAAAGATTCGCTTCTCAGTGATGACTCGGGAGAAGACAAGATTGATCCGCAGATGCTTTCTAAAAAGACGGAAATGCTTTCGGTGACGTGCGAAACTTTTCTTAAAACTCTCAACGAAACGATGAAGCTATTTGATGTCGCGAAAAATAGCGTTGGAGGCCCTCCAATGTCCCCAAAAAGCGAACGGACAGGATTTCGCAGAACCCCGAGCACAACTTCTTTACCTGTAAGTTCCGCGTGAAGCTCAACCTCTTAACTCGTCTTAGACTGGACTACAAAGCCCCAATTTGCCTAAGAAAACAGATAAAACGCACCGTCGAACGAACAGCTCCAATGTTACCTTCCGAGATCGTTCAGACTCGCCTTCGTGTTACGATACTCGCTCGCTCCACAGTTTCCATGGCGCAATCTGCGAGCTTGACACAATCGATTCCGAAACATCAAAACATAAACCGCTTGGAAGGAGGAAAACGCCAGACACGCTCAGCCTCGACCTAAGCAAAAGCAACATCCATTTCAGTGAAGATTCTATCACTCCTGAGTTCGAGTCGCCAAATGAGCATTTTAATGTTCCCGAAGTTGATGAATCAAAAGAATCCATCAATGATGTCCCAACACAAGTTGAAATCAAGGCAAAAGCTACAAGTGAAATCAAGGAAGAAACTCAAGAGTCCGAAATTGTCGAAAAGATGTTCTTCAATGAGATCGAACATTCTTTTGCGAATATTAAAATGATTCAAAGAAAAGACGAGCTTGAACTTCCAGTTAATCAATTTCTTTCGGCAGCAGATGAACTATTACTTAATACTATAATAATAACTATTTAGTAAATTTATATTTTTTTTTTACAAAAATTCGATAATTCAGCCGATCTTCTGCTGATAATAGACAAGCTTGGGTCAAAAGCATTCGCGCCCGATAAAATGGACATCAACGGCAACATAACTAAAATTCGGAAAAAGTGTGAATCAGATGCTAACAAATTCGAAACTCTCGAAGACATCGTTAGGAGCGAACTGTCGACAGGAACGACAAAAGTGTCGAATTCAGCCACAGATGCTATCATGTGGCTCAAACGCGCTCTTTCCTTCGTGGCGAAT
>Ga0115008_10005475_pt1 | contig 10490 bp, 3 predicted proteins | sample FraStrMetagenome_FD_87164 | JGI IMG/M metagenome (GOLD analysis project Ga0115008, IMG submission 87164) | Marine eukaryotic phytoplankton communities from Arctic Ocean - Fram Strait ARC3M Metagenome | ecosystem: Environmental > Aquatic > Marine > Oceanic | place: Fram Strait | collected 2012-06-18
GTTCTTTCCATTTTGTTTCGAGCCTTGGCCTCCACGGCCGCTCTCAAGTCCTTGCCATCGCGCAGGTCTACCTTTCTCAGCGCCGCATCTATGTCCCCGCGGCCTTGCAACTCTTCTTCCGTCAAATCTAACTGTAAGTTCGCTTGTGTATCGGGGTGCAGGCCGTCAAGCATGTAGGTAAACAAGGCACCACGATCCGTCGGTTGTGGGCGGCCACGATACGATGGTAGATTTCTAATATCCCTGTCTACCTTCTCCATGAATTCTAGGTATTCATAGGGGCTCATGTATGCTTCCTTCTTCGATCTTCTCATAGCCCGATCCTGCTGTTCGACGGCATTCTCCACTACATATAGTAGACTGAAGTGTGAGAGAAAGACTCTCACATCTCCGTACGCCGGAAAGTCGAGGACCTCAGCTTCGGAGGGGTCGAATTCATGAGTCGTCCAGCCTTCTAGGCAGGCCTGACGGACGTTGGTCAAGCTTAACTCGAGCTGGCGGCCCTCTTCTTGAACTTTCGCTTGAGGAGAATTCTTACAGCTCCTCGCCTTCATGCTCTGATGAGCGTAGGTCTGGACTTTAAGCTTGGGGTCAGCCATGATCTTGATGACTCGGGCTCTTGACTCACCTTGGAGAGTCCTGAGGATGACGCGGGAGGCGCTCAACCACGACATCTCTGGCAGTTTTGCTCTATCTTCCACGATGAACAATAAGAGCTCAGCGAGTTGGTCGATCCACGCTACCAACTCGGTAGCGTTTCCGATTCCCAGATCGCGGACGTAATAGTTATACGTCATGTCGCTCTCTTTGGTCTTGACTTTTTCCTCCTTGACTCGCGTCGTTGGGATGTCGTCGTCGCCCGCAAAGGGTACGTAGTCGTGAGGTCCAAGCGGCGTAGTGCCAAACTTGCTTCTCGTCTTCTTTTTTGTTTTGAGGCGTTGAGCAATTAATGCTTGTGTTGAGCAATTAATGCTTGCGTTGAGCAATTAATGCTTCCTTGTCCACCCTCTTCGTCGTTCTCCTGATTGCTACTTCCGTAGAAGTGCTCTCATCGACGAGTTTCTTCGTGGCGTAGTTGCTGAATTTCATGATGATTTTCGGTTGGATTAAAATAATTATTTTAACAGACAATCTTAAGAAAGTATTGGGTTTAAAAAGTGAGTACTTTAGGTTTAGGACTTCTATCTAACGCTGATGGATCTCTTCTGACAGTTCACATCGACATCTGCTTTCCTTGCGTGTTTCCGGCGCCCGATCCTTCGCTTCAACTTCCTCTTTCAACCCACTCTTCGCTTCATTGGCTAAATTAGTTATCTTTTCAAAATAGCTAATTAAATGTTCGTTAAGCTAAAATTCTTTCGATACTAGCTAACTTATCTTGAATACTTCTCTACACATGGCAAAGGATTTTCGACGGATTTTCGAAGAAAGCAGAATATCTCACTTTTTCTTCAATGACAAACATTGTAAATTTACATAGACATTATAAACACAATGATAAGGAGGTTTGGGCACTTGGAATTGTCAAAATTGGTTGAATATTGATGAATTTAGGTCAATTCCCCCAAATGTGGGTCGGATATGTGGGTCGGCGGTCGATTTTGTGCAAAATATGGTGATTTCAAGACACATATCTCATGATGGAAACTAGCTATTACTAATTTGACACTTTCCCAACAAAGACGAAAGATAAAATGTTTTGGAAAAGCAACAACTTTAAATAACGAAGATAGTTTATTATCTCAAATAATCATTCTCAACTTGGCCTAAATTTCCCGTAGAAACTTACCTAGAGCTCTATTTTGGTTATTTCGGAATATCTCACTTTTTCTTCAATGATATTTATTACAAGTTTATATAGATACTATAAACACGATGATTTAGAGTACTTGGAACTGTCAAAATAAGTTGAATATCGATGATTTTCAAATGTAGGTCGGATATGTGGGTCGGCAGTTGATTTTTGCGCAAAACATGGTATTTTCAAGACTCTATATCTCATGATGGAAACTAGCTATCACAAATTTGACATCTTCCCAACAAAGACGAAAGATAAAGGGTTAACCATTTCCTGGCGAAGCTTCACACACAAAATTTTGATTTTTTGCGCATCGTGCAAACAAATTCTACGTAACGCATCTAAGAGACAACCTTTTTAAAGGCTCTATATCTCACGATAGAGGCAAGCTGTCATTTTTAAAACATCCCGCATGAAGACGAAAGATCACAGATACATATGATTCATTCAACGACTTTGCGAAGATAGTTTATACACCCCAAAAAATCATGCACTAATTGAACTAAAGTTCACGTAGGATTCTACGTAGACTTCTTCAGTGGTTATTCTGGAGTATTTCGTTTCCTCCGCAATTACGATTATTTTTAATTAACGAAAACATCAAAAACGCTATGATAAGGAGTTTGGGGTACTTGAAATGGTGAAGAGTAAGCTTATAGAAGTGAAGTTACAAAATTTCGCTCAAAAGGGGCCCGGATCGCGCAAAATAATGGTCTTTTCGAGACTCTATATCTCACGATAGAGGCAAACTCTCGCTTATTTAAAACACTCATCATAAAGAGAAAATATAAAAGATATATATGACTAGTTGAACGACTTTACAAAGATAGTTTATCACCTCAAAAATTCATTCAATATTTGACTAAATTCTCTCGTAGGATTCTACGTAGACCTTTGAAGTGGTTATACCAGATTATCTCAACTTCTCTTCAATAACATTTACTATAAATTTGCAGAGACAACAAAACTACTATGATAAGGAGTTTGAGGTACTTGAAATGGTGAAAAATAAGATTTCAGAACTGAAGTTACAAAATTTCTGTGCTGGGTACCAAAAGGTACCCCTCGCCAGGAAATGTTTTAACATGTAAATTGTGCCAAAAGCTAAATTAGTGACTATGATTACCGGTACATTTATTAATACATGTAAATGTATGTTGTTCAGTGTTCTGTGCTCTGCATCTGGTTCTGATTGCAGTTCATCAAAAAAGGACCTACCGTAGACAACAAAGTATTTGGATTGGAATTTTCGGAAAATCCTTGTTGTAGAGTGTGACGAAAATCCAGCAAATTTGTTGTAAGATTGCTTCAAAATCCAAATACTTTGTTGTATTTGTATTTTTCTCCACATTATTCTCCATGTTCTTCCACGTGTAACGAAGTTATCACTGATCACTGATCACTGATCACTGATCACTGATCACTGATCCTATCCCATCCTATCTTCTTGACCGTCGAACGCTAGCTGAAGCAATTTTTTTTCAACTGTATACCGGTTCTTTTATTTTGTTAACTTCTACTTTTGTACCAATTGTGGAGGTTTTGAAAAGGATTGAAGAACCTGAAACATCCATTACATGTAGAATTTTTAAGAGGGTGGGGCTTTGGCAAGACGAAGTTTACTGACATGTTTGTAGATGAGATGAGGCAAGAAAGTTTGAGAAGAAAATCCACTCTAGAAGAAGAAGCATCTGTCGGATGCGCTAGTCGGATCGAGTAATAATAACACTATTTTTGATCCCAGAGACATAGATCAGACGGAACCGCTATCAGTTAGAGAAGATAATAATCAACCAGAACTACTAAAGGAATGACATTGATTCCATAGAGAAAATGCTGAAGTCAATTGATAAAGCTAGTACTGAGGGATCATTGATCAGTAGGAGGCTTTTGGTAATGTCGATTGGAAAAAATAAGCACAGAGCTCTATATGACTTGCGCTCACGTATGGTGACCTTGCAATTCAGTGGAAAAACAATTTCCATCACCGACAACATGCTCAAGTGTATAAACCCTGCCTTCCACACCAACGTACTCAAAACTCGGAATAACTCTTCTCTGCAATGGAGTTTCAGCTCTACTCATATTTATTGTTTTGTCAAAGACGCTTCCGTGACAACCAAACAATTTTCAGGTACCTGGTAAGCGAGTGCTGTAGTACCGGTAGTTAAACAGCATTGTGTTGTTGACGCACCACCACCAAATGTAGTGGCTGAAATACTTTATGCGAACTGTTCGCATCATACGCGAGAACTTTGATGCTAAAGTCCAGGCGAACTTTGTTGTAGTAATAATGCTAAAATCCATGCGAACTTTGTTGAAGTAAAGTTCTTAAATCCATTAAATCTGTTGTCTTAATACACCTAGAATCCAAAACCTTTGTTGTAACCCCCTATCTGCCACACCCTTTGTTATACCAAATACTTTGTTGTCTACGGTACTCTAGTACACGCAGCACGCACGCCTATGCCCTAATTTATTTTTAACGATTTTTCTAATTTTGAGATTGATTTTGAACATGCGCCAAGTGCTTCCTCCTCGTCCGACTTTCTGAATGCTCATCCCAGTGATCTATTGATTCGCGGCTTTTGGGAGGGATCGACTGATACTATTATTGACGTTCGCGTGACAAATCTCGACAGCAAGTCTTATAAGAACATGCCACCCAAGAAGGCTCTGGAACGACAAGAGAAAGAGAAGAAAAAGAAATATTGCAAGTCCTACGAGCACCAACGTCGCCATTTCGCACCCTTCGTGGTATCGACGGACGGAATGTACGGTTTCGAAGCCCAAGCATTTCTCAAGAGGCTTGCAAAGTTGCTTACAGAAGAATGGGAGAAGCCCTATCCAACAGTAAGGGGTTTCATTAATGCTCGAATGAGTATCGCTCTAGTTAGAGCAACGAATCGATGCATTAGAGGTTCCAGGATCCCTGTGAGCAATATGTCGAAGAAACATTAGTGACAAAAGTGATTAAAGAAGTTTTGAATATTGATAAGTTAGCAAATAAATTTTGTAAATTTACAAATTTTAGTAAATAAGTTAGAAATTGCGGACTATCGAATATTAATTTGAAGTAATCATAAATAAGTATAAATCCTAAAAATTATTGTTCCTAAATTCCTTTTTTTGTAAATAAACAATAAGTAATCAATTAACTCCAATCAATTATGTCGGCGTATATGCCCAACGCATTCGCTATGTCTGCGTATATGCCCAACGCACTCGGCATTTTTAGTTCTTTACCAATATCTTCTTATTGCAAAGTATAAGTTTTTAAGCACATATCTGAAATCTAGATGAAAAAATACATCGACATAATGGCGTTATCCCGCGTACTTCTTTAGATCTGATGCCGATACAGTCCTTGACGTTTAACAAACAGTAAAAGCAAGTGTGACGAAAGGATGGGCCTCGGAAATTATGGATTCACGTAGGTTCAAAATAATCTGTAAAGTCTTTCATCCAGAAAACCGTATAGCGAGAGCTTGTGGTGAGATATGCCATCAAATTCATCACCTGTTACGAGACTTTAAAGCCGCTGCAAAGGCATCATTTATTCCCGGGCGTGGTATTTCGTTTGATGAAAGTGACTAAATCCTCGTGTCGAATTTTTCAGATGCAGTGTGACGGAGCCTGATAATTATATTATCTTGCATATAGATATTTACCAAGGAAGAAATTCTTCAAACATAGATATCGCTCTGGAAGCACAACAACTTCCAACTACGATGAAGGCTGTCGTCAATACTGTTTGTCACACTGCATCCACAAGCTCTCGTTATACGGTTTTCTGGATGAAAGACTTACAAATTATTTTGAACCTACGTACATCCATAAGTTCCAAGGCCCATCCTTTCGTCCCACTTGCTTTTACTGTTTGTTAAACGTCAAGGACTATATCGGCATCAGACCTAAAGAAGTACGCGGGATAACTGCCATAATCGTTAGAATTTAATCCTGAGCAAGATTCCGAAAAACGAACCGAATGCTGTACAACAATCTATTTGCGCGATGCGGAAGCACGAACATTTTTTATATAGTCGTTGGAATTCCGACATAATCGTTTGACAGTGTCGACAGTCTTGAAAGATGCTGCTACACCGAATTTTAATCCCACCCGACCGATATATACGGTCTTCTTATGACTTGGTAATCTTAATCGTTCGTTCGTGTGCTCATAATGATTATAGGCCCATGTAAGCTTATCGAGTATTCCATTTGTTTGTAGATTTTCAGATACCGATTCATCATCTTCTTTTTCCTCTACAATATCTTATCATGTTCGAATATTGCAACACCGTTACTATTGTTGAAACTAGGATCATCTCTTTCGTTATCATCTGTTTCTTCTTCCGACGAGGAATCAGAGGTATTTAAAACAACATTTCTCGTCGGATTAGACCTTCGACTGATAGGCGATATGAGCAGATTCTGAAACTGCGATAACCTCTGCCCATCTACGTTAGCGTTGGAACTCCTCTGGCTATCCAACAAAGGATTTGGAGTCTGCAGGTATCCCGTCCTTGCGGTTTTGAACAATTCTCTGTTGCGCATTCCAATCGACTTCATAATGAAGACGCCCACTTCGTGGCAGGGACGTCACTTTCCCAAGAAGGGAGGAAGCTAAATTATTATCGATGTTTTCATTCAAATACAGCTCGCTGTAATCGAGAATTTCTTTATTTTGCAGTGCAATGGTAGACATAATGTGGATGTTGATGATTTGTTTGTATTTGTTGGTGAAAATTTAAGATCGACGGATGAAGTTATAAAAAGATATTCTTATTCATGAGTCAGAAAGCCAAACTTCGAACATGATTTTGGATATAAAAAAAAAGTAAATTCTCTAACTAATTATCACTTATCAGAAGTCCAAGTCCAACACCTCATTCCCAACGAAAGCGATTCGACATATTGCTCACAGGGATCCTGGAACCTCTTATGCATCGATTCGTTGCTCTAACTAGAGCGATACTCATTCGAGCATTAATAAAACCCCTTACTACTGGATAGGACATCTCCCATTTTTCTGCAAGCAACTTTGCAAGCCTCTTGAGAAATGCTTGGGCTTCGAAACCGAACATTCCGTCCGTCGATACCACGAAAGGTGTAATTAATTTTAAAAAAAATATTTTGGTACACGATGGTTGAAAATCATTTCTTTCAAATCACGGATTGTAGGTAAAATTACATAATTCTACATTTTCGAGGATCCACTAATTATCGCAATGAGGTTTCTAATTTTGAATTCTTTCAGCCTTTTCCATCTTATCTATCATGTGCCTCACCTAGTTACGACGGCGTTTTTATCTAGTCATATTGCAGTTTCACCACTTTCTTTCAAAGGAATGAGAAGAGAACAAGAGCGTTACTCGGATGGACTTTTTTAATAATAAAAAGTAACAATAAACAAGAGTATTTTGCCAGCAGCAATGCAGCTAAGCACTATTTACTGAGGACAATGGCCAAGCAATCCGTTTCTCGCCCTCTAAATGGTTCCCAACAATTCTAAAACTAGCGGGTGCTCTAACCTTCGCGTGTGGAATATTGGTAATTACTCATGACCAGGCTTGCGTATTTAACATCGTTGGAGTAGATGCTTTCAATGGGTACTTCTACAATGAGCAGCTGGTGGTGGGCAGGAATACGCACTCCTCCCTGCGTTATCTATCAGAGTCATTGGGGCTCTACAACGTCTTGAAGGTACTTTATTAGCACGCTTGGGTACATCAACAATAAATGACGATAGTGATAGTGACGACGGATGCAGTACAATTACTGTTGGTATAAGTTTGAAATCAATGTTTACAGTCATAGTCGCTGTATTAGCATTGAATATTAGTGATTCACCTACAAGTAATATGTTTTTTCTGTTTTGGTTTTCTTGCATCAATGTCATCAATGCATTTTTAGCGGGAAGCTGCTTCAAAGATACCTCATCCATGCCTCTTCAAAAGGTTGTATTCAACTATGGGAAATTAATTTTAACGTTTCATCCATCCCTGTCCCTACTCTCACGTTACTTAATTGGAGAGTCACTGCTATCTAGTTTGATCGGACTATCTCAGATTTTTCTCCAATTGATTTGTTTATTTTCTATGAGTACGAAGGTTCGCACTATTGTTATTGTCGGAACTTTGGGGATACGACGTGCGCTGACCACGCGTACTGCTCGACGAGCTGTTCATGTCTCAGACGAAATCATTTCGTGGCTCTGCTACAACATTAGATAACCCTTTCGCTTAGACGTGAACAGCTCGTTGAGCAGTAGGTGCGGTCAGCGCACGTCGTATTCCCAAAGTTCCGACAATAACAATAGTGCAAACCACGACTTGGATGAAAACTATTATGGTTTCAGAAGCAGCCGTCAGCCCAGTGGTCCTACTTTCTCCTCCGCCAATCAGATAATGAGAGGACACGAGCTGATGAAGGATTTCTGCCGGGGAACATATGCTTTTTAGCCAGTTAAAGATTGATCTACATAACGCGTTTGCACAGGGCAGGGTAGACGCGTACCCTACCACAATCGAGGACGCGTTTGACTTTCTCTTTAGATACAAAGTGTCCAGTAACCCTGATACCACCAGCAACAATAGTCGGCGCAACAACAATCGCCACAACGACCGACGTTCCAACGACAGTGACGATCACAACAACAACACACGTAATCACAATAGCCGTCAATTGTCGTTTGCCCAAGGCGACAATAAAAGTTTTGAGAATGCGACAGGTATGCCCACAAGTGATGTTCAAGCGACTCACAATAAAGAGAGAGCCAGGTATGTACCGTTCGTTCCAACATCAATATTTCATAACTCATGTATAATCCACAACAACTAAGCCATTCCATTCTTAACTTGATCGACTCAGCAATAAGCCTTTAGTCCTCTTCACGAACGGTGGCCCATTTACGTGCGCTCACGTGGGGAGAGTTCCTGGACTCGGAGAAGCCCATATTTGGTACCATCCAGACTCGATTGCGAATATCTTTACACTGGCTGATATTACGGCAGCAAAAAGGGTAACAATGGACTCAGCTGTCGAGAAATGTTTCGTAGTACATCGTGGAGATGGGAGTGTAGTGAAGTTTTCTAAATGCGGTGAGGGCCTATATGTGTGACGTCCTGAAGCGCATTTTAAAATAAATAATTTCAGTCCACATCTCAGTTTTGCTCAAACAATTTATGACTTTGAGAAGTTATATACCCCTGTCAAGTACAATCTGCAAAACATGTACGCGAACTCCAACGCCGGCTTGCCTATCCACCTCAACAAAGGTTTGAGCACATCATTAAATCAAGTTACATCCTCAACTGTCCTTACACTGTGGATGTTGTTCGCCGCGCGTACCATATCTATGGCCCTATCGTTGAAGTACTCAAAGGTAAAACTACGCGAGCACGGCCTTCAATTGTACCTAGCCATGCGCTCGTCAAACTCCCTTCCTACATCATGAACACCCATCAACAAGTCACTTTATGTATTGATCTTTTACTTGCTAACGGCAACTATTTTCTACACACTATCTAACGCAACATCCGTTTTCGCGCCACTGCGCCACTGCCTAATCGTTCAATAAAAACAGCTCTTACGTCGTCTAACACCAGTATTCCAGCAATATCACTCCCGCGGTTTTGAAATTTATGAAGTTCTTGCCGGCAACGAATTTCAATGTCTTGAGGCGGACATCTTACCTGCCCGTCTCAACCTAGTCAGCCGGAGCGAACTTGTCGGAGAAGTCGAAAACTCAAACAAGTACCTCAAGCAGACCGTCCGTTGTCTTTTATCCAGTACCGGTGCCCGACATGTTTCCAAAGCCATGGTGGTTGATGCTATCGACCTGGCCACTACCTGCGCTAATGCTTTTCCCATCGATAGTGGTATATCAGATTCCCGCAGCCCCTCCACCATCGTCACCGGCTGCCAACCCCTCAATTTTAATAATCTTAAAGTTACTTTCGGCACTTTTGTTCAAATCCATCTTCACAATCATCCAACCAATACTATGCAGCCCCGAACCATCAATGTCATTGCCCTCAACCCTACTGGCAACACTCAAGGTTCATATTCCTTCATGTACCTAGATACAGGCCGGCGCATGTCTGCTTACAGATGGGTTGAATGTAAATTAACCTCTGCGTCCTATCCAATATTGAACATTTAGTCGAGGTGGAACAACAGCCCCTTATGTTCGATGGCCCCGCTCCATTGAGCATTAATGAAACCCCTTACTGTTGAATAGGGCTTCTCCCATTCTTCTGCAAGCAACTTTGCAAGCTTCTTGAGAAATGCTCGGGATTTAAAGCCGAACATTCCGTCCGTCGATATCACGAAGGGTGCGAAATGGCGACGTTGGTTCTCACAGGGTTTGCAATATTTCTTTTTCTTCTCTTTCTCTTGTCGTTCTAGAGCCTTCTTGGGTGGCACATTCTTATAAGACTTGCTGTCAAGATTCGTTACGTGAACGTCAATAATGGTATCAGTCGATCCCTCCCAAAAGCCGCGAATCAATAGATCACCGCGATGAGCATTCAGAAAGTCGGACGAGGAGGAAGCACTTGGCGCATGTATTTTGGTACCATTGGCACGCATCGGAGCAGGATTAATCATAGGTTCGCATCGGATACGGGATGGACTAAACACATGTGCTAGTAGATCTCTGAGTTCGTCACGAACTTCGTCGTGTCGA